>Ga0181579_10000045_pt1 | contig 75735 bp, 69 predicted proteins | sample 071ome_24_FD_132996 | JGI IMG/M metagenome (GOLD analysis project Ga0181579, IMG submission 132996) | Coastal salt marsh microbial communities from the Groves Creek Marsh, Skidaway Island, Georgia - 071402CT metaG (megahit assembly) | ecosystem: Environmental > Aquatic > Marine > Intertidal...
CGCCGACCGTCATGGTCCGCCCTCGCCGCAGGCTGGCGGCGGAGGCATCCCGCACGTATCCGAGCGCGTCGGCGGCCTGCCGCACGCGGCGGGCGGTGTCGCTTTCGGAACGTGGCATGCGCTCGTCGAGCATGCGCGAGACGGTCGATTTGGAGACCCCCGCCGCCGCGGCGACATCGTGCAGCGTCACGCGTCCCTTCCCCTGCCGCAGCGGATGTCCTCCTCCGTCTCTCAACGCCCTGTCTTTTGTGCCTGGCATATCGTTTCTCCCGGCTTCAGAAATTATGAATTCGTCTGTTGACTTCCTTGGCAATCTAACTCATCATGGGAACGTTCCCAAGAACGATTTCATGGAAATTTTTTGCGATTGCCCGTTCGGGGATTTTATTTTGACCCAGATTGGGAACGTTCCCATTATCGTTCCCAAAAGAATGCGTGTACCAGAAACGAACCACAGGAGATCATCATGTCCGACATTCTTAACCTTCGCGGCCTCAACCCCGCCCCCGTCACCGCCTTCACCCGAGAGGGCGACGTCGATCACGACGCCAACACCCGGGTTGCCAATTGGCTCGCCTCCGTCCCCGGCGTCACCAGCCTGGTCATCCTCGGCCATGCCGGCGAGGGCACCTTCCTGACTTCGGAAGAGCAAGTCGCTCTCGTCCGCACCTACCATGAGGCGGTCGGCGACCGGCTGCCGATCGTCGCCGGCATCACCGGTGAGGGCACGAAGGTAGCTGCGGAAGAGGCGAAACGCGCGGCTGACGCCGGCGCCACCGGCGCGCTGGTCTACCCGTCGCACGGCTGGCTGCGATTCGGCTTCCAGGACGGCGCGCCTCAGGAACGCTATAAGGCGATTTACGAGGAATCCGGCCTGCAGTGCATCCTGTTCCAGTATCCGGACAACACCAAGGCGACCTACAACCTCGATACCCAGCTTGAAATAGCGGCCCAGCCGGGCGTCATCGCGACCAAGAACGGCGTGCGCAACATGCGTCGCTGGGACACGGAAATCCCCGTCATCCGCCGCGAACGCCCCGAGCTTCAGATCCTCACCTGCCACGACGAGTACCTGCTGCACACCATGTTCGACGTCGACGGCGCGCTGGTCGGATACGGCAGCCTCGCCCCCGAGCCGCTGGTCGAGCTGATCGAAGCCGGCAAGGCGCAGGACTATGCGAAGGCCAAGGAAATTCACAGCCGGCTCTTGCCTGTGACCAAGGCGGTCTATCACCGCGGCTCGCACATGGAAGGCACGGTCGCGCTCAAGATCGGCCTCGTCCATCGCGGCATCCTGGAGCACGCTACCGTGCGCTCGCCGTTGCGCCCGCTCGCGCCCGGCGCGGACCGGGAGATCACCGACGCGCTGGACCGGGCCATGCTGTCGGCGGCGCAGACCCCGATGGCGGCGTAACTATCTCCACACAAAAAAAAACGAGGGGCGGGTTTAGAACCCGCCCTTTCGATTCTGCCCGCCTGTTCCCGCATATCCTGCTTTGGCCTACTCTACCCTGCACAACACCGAACAGAGGGAGACGGACCATGGCGCTGCTGATCAACAATGACGTAACCGCCCGCGTGCTCGACATGCAGGATGCGGTCGATGCGATGGAGAAGGTTCTGAAACAGTACGCCCAGGGGCTGGCGACGTTTCAGCCGCGCACCGATCTGTGGGCGCCGACGGCGACCGACGGCGACTATTACCGCTGGGGATCGCTGCTGGGCGCGATGTACGACCCGCCGACGCTGGCTCTGCGCTTCAAATCCGACATCCTGACCTGGACCGAGTACGACGACGCGGTCACCGAGGAATGGCACAACATGGAGCCCGGCACCTATTGCGGTTTCATCATCCTGATCGACATGTCGAACGGCGAGATCATCGCGCTGATGAATGACGGCATCATCCAGCACGCGCGGGTGGGCGCGACAGCAGGCGTCGGCGCGAAATACCTGGCGCGAGAGGATGCGTCGGTGCTGGGCGTGGTCGGCTCGGGCGGCATGGCCTACGCCTATACCGAGGCGATCTGCTGCGTCCGCAACATCGAGGAAATCCGCGTGTGGAGCCCGACACCCGCCAACCGCGAAAAATTCGCTGCCGACATGACGGAAAAGCTCGGCATTCCGGTGAAGGTGGTCGACAGCAACCCCGACGTGGCGGACGGCGCCGACATCGTCGCGCTGTGCACGGATTCGCGTACGCCGGTCTACACCGTCGACATGATGAAGGCCCAGAAACCGGGCGGGCTTGTGATCCGCTGCCGCGTCGATGAGCTCGACGAGCCGGTCTACGACGAAGTCGACCGGATCATCGGCAACCAGCAGGAAAGCTACGGCGAGTTCGTTATCGGCTCGCAGCAGGAGCGCGACCGCCGACCGGGCGGCAAGGCCTACCGGCGCCGCTATGAGAAAAACGACTACCCGATGCTGGCCAACGTGATCAACGGCGACGCGGTCGGGCGCGAATCCGATACGCAGACGATTTATTACGACAACAACTCCGCCGGGCTGCAGTTCGCCGCCGTCGGCCGCGTCGTCTACGAAAAGGCGAAGGAAGCGAAGCTCGGCATGAAGATCCCGATGGAGTGGTTCCAGCAGGATATCCGGAACTAGACCGTTTCATATTTTGACGGAACCGGCCCTCTCCCCCACCCGGCCACCCGCAGAATACACACGTTGGGCGGCCGGGTGGGGGAGAGGGCCGGAGCGATTCCACTAAAGTGAAAAACGCTTCAAGAACCGTACGGGCGGAGCCACCGTTACGGATCAGACCGGAAAATAACCGTTCCGGTGAGCCCAGAGCCATGTATAGGCGATGTTCTGGTTGTGGAGCTCCATCATCCCGTAATGGCCGTATTTGGGTACGTGAACGACATGTACCCTGGTGCCCGCGGCTTCGTATTTCCGGCCCATGAAGATCTCGCGCTTGTCCTCGATTTCCTTACCCGCGACCCAGTGGCCCTTGTCGTCGTCGCCGACCATCAACAGCACGGCAATCGATTTCAACCAGTCGGGATCGGGATCCTGAAGGTGGTCGAAATACTCTTCGCGCGGCAGACCGGTGAGGCCCGGATACTGTTCCAGCATGTCGGGCACCACCATATGCTGGTTGTCGCACAGTCCAGTCTTCATCTGCGAACGGACCGGCTCGGCCCATTTCACGAACCCTTCCGCACCGCCCCACGGGCAGATTTCGGGGTCGGACACATAGCCCGCTTTGGCGAAGGCGTCGGGTGACCGTTTCGACATTTCGTCGAGCCCCTTGCGACCGTCGTCTTCCGCACCGGTTTTATCGCGCCATTCCTTGCGCCACCCGTCCGGCCCGCCGGTTCCCCAGCCGAGCAACCCCGCGACCGTCGCCTTTTTCGTAAACCGGCACAGATGCGCCGCCATCGGCCCGCCGGTCGAATGGCCATGCGCCAGGATACGACGACCTGCCAGATGTTCATCGACCAGCTGGGCCGACCCCTGCAGGATGACATTGAAAGTACATTTCAGATTGCGGTCGTAGATTTCCTCGTCGCTGAGCTTCCGGTCGAGAAGATACCAGGGCTGCCGCTCGGCCACGCTTTCCTTCCAGACGCCGCCCGGAGGATAATGGCCGGGGTAGGTCAGGTTAAGAACCCGAAACCCCTGCGCTGCGAGGATACGCGCAAGCCCGGGCCGTCCGTCAGGCGTGGTGTCCTTGCCATAGGCGCTGCCCGCGCCGCCATGAAACATGACGATGGCGGCGCGCTCATCCGTTTCGGTCTCGGGTTCGTAGAGAATTCCCTGAATATCCCAGTCGTATCCGTTGCGGTTATAGCGCGCGAACACGTCCTTCTGCTTAAACGGCCGGTCCTCGTAGGGCGCAGACATCCGGAGCCATTCGTTCCAGTCGAACCGGAACAGAAGATCGGGTCCGTTGAGAGCATCAAGAAGTCGCGCCACGGGCGCGGGCATTGCTTCTGTCATTTTTATCGATCCACTCCTATTCCGCGGCCTGCGCCGCTTCCTCCACGCCGGACAGAAACTCGCGCAGCATCCCGACGAAAACATCCGGTTTCTCGAACGCGATCTGGTGGCCGATGCCGTCGATGATGCGGTGATCGATGTCGGGATAGGCGGCGGCGATTTCGGCGACCTGCTCCCTGGGCGCAGACGAATCGTCCGACCCCGCAACAATGAGGCCGGGGCATTCGAGCGGACAGGTAAAATCGAAGATGTTGCAGCGCACCAGCGCCTTAAAGAGTTTGGTGTAGCCGGGCACCTGCATGCCCTTCGCGAACTCGACCGCTGCAGCCACGGCAGCCGGGTCGGCGTTGGGCGAGAGCGATTTGGGTGTGCGCGTCTCAGCCATCTTTTCCGGTCCGACCTCTTTCAGGTCTCGAATTCTTGCGGCGATGGCGGCCTCCTGCTTGTCCTTCGGGTCGGCGCCGTTGCCGATCACCGCTTCGGCCAGCGTCAGGCTGAGCAGCTGATCGCCGTAATTCTTATGGAATGCCGCGGCGATGCAGGTGCCGACCGAATGGCCCATAAGGTGGAATTCCTCAAGACCCAGCGCATCCGTGAAATCCTTGGCGACGCCCATATATGCGGCGATATCGGGATCGTCCGCCGGCATTTCCGACGATTCGCCGTAGCCGGGCGCGTCCCAGCCGATCACCCGCCAGCGGTTGGACAGGTCCTCATATTGCGGCGCCCAACTTTCCGACCGGCCGCCAAGACCGTGCAGGATCACCAGCGGCGTCCCCTCCCCCGCCTCGCGGTAGCTGACAACGCGCCCGCCGCCGATCTCGATTTTTTTCAGGTCTGGCGTCGCCATTCTTTCACCCTCTACCGGTTTCCGTTCCGGAGAGTATGCCAAGCCGGATAGAATTTGTCAGGCGGCCGAATCCGCTTGACCGACTCCGGAATCGGGTCTCACCATTGCTTATCATTTCAGCAGATCTCGGGAGAACCGGCCCATGCACAGGTTTTTGTATACCGCTCTGGCGGGCGTTCTTTTCTGTACGGGTTTTTCGACCGATGCCGAAGCCCAGCGACACGGCGGGACGCTGCCGGACGGAGAAGGCAAGGAGCTTGTACAAGCCATTTGCACGGGCTGTCACGGGCCTCGTCAGATCCTCAGCTCCTCGGGTTACACGAAGGAACAATGGCCGCAGCTCTTCGGCACAATGACCGATCTTTCGGAAGCGCCGAAAGAGCGCGCTGCCGTTCTGGCATACCTGGCCAGACATTTTCCGCCGAATGAAAAGAACGCGCCGAAGCTGATCGACGGTCCGGTGAAGGTCTCCTTCAGGGAATGGGTAGTGCCGACTTTGGGGCAGAGAGCGCGCGATCCCGTCGAGGCGCCCGACGGGTCGATCTGGTGGGCCGGCCAGTGGGCCGATCTGGTCGGACGGATCGATCCGAAAACCGGCGCGATGAAGGAATATCCCCTGCCGGTCGGCTCCAAGCCGCACAGCGTCCTGCTCGATAACGAGGGCGGTGTCTGGTACACGGGCAACAAGAACGCGACCATCGGCAAGCTCGACCCCGCAACCGGGAAGGTCACCGAATTCGACATGCCCGCAGGGGTGAAGGACCCGCACACCGCGATTTTCGACAGACACGGAATCATGTGGTTCACCACCCAGCACAGCAACATGGTGGGGCGGCTCGACCCGAAGACCGGCGAGGTAAGGGCGAAGAAGATGCCGCGCCCCCGCTCCAGGCCCTACGGCATCAAGATCGACGCCTCCGGCGCTCCCTGGGTAGCCTGCAACGGCAGAAACTGTCTGGTGCGGATCGACCCGAAGACGATGGAGCTGAGAGAGGTGGTGCTGCCTCACAGGAGGACCACCGTTCGCCGGCTCGACATCGCGGAGGACGGCGCCATTTGGTACGTCAATTCGGGGCGTGGGCGGCTGGGCCGCTATAACCCTAAATCCGGCGAGATCCGCGAATGGGCCTCGCCCAGCGGACCCAAATCGCATCCTTACGCCATCGCCATCCAGGGCGGCGCGGTCTGGTACAACGAATCCCGCAAGCGGCCGGACGCGCTGGTAAGGTTCGACCCCAGGACTGAGAAATTCCAGAGCTGGCCGATCCCGTCAGGCGGGTTCCATGCCGGAATCATCCGCCACATGCGAACCACGAAGGACGGCGGGCTGATCATCCACCAGAGCAGCACCAACCGGATCATCAAGGTCACCATCGACGGCGAGGGGATGTAGGACCACCGGATGACGGCGGGCGCTCATTTTATTCTCGTCATGCCCGGGCTCAGACCCGGGCATCTTTTTGGGACTGCGCGCGGCCTCGACAAGATCGCCGGGACTAGCCCGGCGATGACAGCTTCGATTGAGGTGACTCTTATCTCCCCGCGTTGACAAGCGCGCCCTTGCCGCCATGATGCTTCCACGCTGATTTTACGGAAAAGGAAGCATCAGATGGCCGGACAGGTCGACGAATTCGCGGGGGTCAAACTGCCGCGCTCTCCCGTTTACGGCACCAAGGCGATGGTGGTGTCGGGGCACAGCCTGGCCTCCACCGCGGGGCTCCGCATGCTGGATGCAGGCGGCTCACTGGTCGATGCGATGATCGCCACCTCCGCGGTGCTTACCGTTGTGCTGCCGCACGCAACCTCACTCGGCGGAGACGCCTTCATCATCCATCACGACGCGAAGAGCGGAAAGACGCAGGGACTCAACGCTTCCGGGGCGGCGCCCGCCGGGGCGACGCCGGACTATTTCAGCGACGGGATGACCGTCCACGGGCCGGATGCGGCCTCGGTGCCGGGCATCGTGCGCGGCTGGGAGAGGCTGCACCAGAAGCACGGCAAAAAGCCCTGGAAGGAGCTGTTCGCCGACGCCATCGACCTCGCGGAGAACGGCCATCCCCTGTCGCGGGTGCTGGCCGGCGCGCTGCGCCTGTTCGACCATGTCGGCAAGGACCCCGGCTGCGCGGCAGTCTACATGCGGGGCGGCAAGCCGATGTCGGGCGGCGAGATCGTCAAACAGCCGGCGCTGGCCGAAACCCTGCGCGACATCGCCGAGAACGGCAGCGCCACCTATTACGAGGGACGTATCGCGAAGTCGCTGGGCGAATACTGTCAGGCCAATGGCGGGCTGATGTCGGCGGCGGATTTCGAAGGCTACGAACCCGAATGGGTCGACACGATCCACACCGGTTACCGCGATCTCGACGTCCACGTCATGCCGCCGAATTCATACGGCATCCTGATGCTGATGCAGCTCAACGCCATCGACCATCTGCCGCAGGACGCCTTTACCGGCGCGGATGCGGACCGGCTGGCATATCTGATGGCGGCCGCGCGCGTCGCGTTCGACGAAGGCCAGCCCTTTATCTGCGATCCTGCCGTGCACGCCCCGCCCATCGAGGAACTTCTCGGCGGGCAGATGACGGGAAAGATGCAGCACGCGGTGACCAATGCGATGCCCGGCGCGCACCGACCGCCTGGCGTCGGCGGCACGTCCTGCATCACACTGATGGACGGCGACGGCAACGCGATTTCCGTCGTCCAGAGCGTGTTCCACGTGTTCGGCTCGGCCTTCCTCGATCCCGGCACGGGCATATTGCTGAACAACCGTATGACCGGCTTCGTCACCGATCCGGCGCACCGCAATGTGGTCGCGCCGGGCAAACGCCCGTCGCACACGCTCAACCCGGTCATGGCGTTCCGGGACGGAAAGGTGAAGTACCTGCTGACCACGCCGGGCGGACCGGCCCAGACGATATCCAACGTCCAGATGCTGACCAACATGGTGGACCGGGGGATGGAAATCTCCGCCGCCATCGAGGCGCCACGCTGGACCATCGACGGGCAGGCCAACCTGCTGATCGACGACGAGTTCCCGGATACGGTCGGGAATGAGCTGAAGGACCGCGGCTACGAGGTGGGGCGCGCCTCCGGCGCCTCCTATTTCGGCTCGTCGAAATGCATAGAGGTGCTTGCCGACGGCGTAATGGCGGGTGCGGCCGATCACCGGCGCGAGGCCTATGCCGCCGGAAGGTAATAGCGCGCCGCTGCTGATCCGCAATGCTCGGGTCATAACCTGCGACGCGGATTTTTCCATCCATGACTCCGTCCTGATCGACGGAGACCGCCTTGGCGCGGTCGGCCCTGCGGCAACGCTGGCCAGCAAAAACCCGGATGCGCGCACACTCGACGCCGGCGGCCGGGCGATCATACCGGGCCTGATGGACGGGCATGCTCATCTCGACCGCGAGGGGCTGAAATTGGTCTACCCGTCTCTGGCGGGCTGCGCATCCATCGGCGACATTCTGGAGCGGATCGAAAAACTGGTCGCCGACGCCGAGCCTGGCGACTGGATCGTCACCATGCCGATCGGCGAGCCGCCCTACTATTTCGGCGTGCCCGGCAATCTGGCCGAGAAGCGCTTCCCGACGCGGCACGAGCTGGATTCCGTCTCGCCCGACAACCCGGTCTATATCCGGCCGATCTGGGGGTACTGGCGGCACCAGCTGCCGATCAGCTCGGTCGCCAACACAAAGGCGCTGGAAAGCGCGGGTCTGGCCGCGCCGCCGGGCGAACTGCCGGAGACCATTGTTTTCGAGACCGACGGCGGCGGGCAGCTGACCGGCGTGATCCATGAGCACAGCTTCATGCCCATCGTGGAGCTGGCGTATTTCACCGCCATGCCCCGCTTCGGCGCGGCGGAACGCGTCGCCGGGCTCAGGCGCTCGATGGAGATCTATAATTCGACCGGCACCACCAGCGTCTATGAGGAACATGGCTGCGCGCGCGAACTGATCGACGCCTGGAGGACGGTCAACGCGGCGGGCGAAGCGACGGTGCGAGCGAGCCTTGTCTACAGCCCGTCCTGGCATTTCGCGGATAAGGGCGCCTATGAAGACGCGATGGCGCGCTGGACCGGCAGCGTCGGCGGCAATCAGGGAACAGGCGACGAATGGCTCCGGGTCGCGGGTATCTTCGCCGATTTCGGGATCGAGCCCGACAATATGCTGCGGGCCCGGGCCGCGCCTTATACCGGCTGGTCGGGCTTCAACTACGACAGCGGCGTGCCGCGCGAAAAAATGGTCGATTTCCTGACCGCGCTGGCAAAGGCGGACATTCGCTCAAACGCGATCTGGATGGAATTCCTGCCGCTCTACGAACAGGTGAACGGAAAGGTGCCACTGGCGGGCCGCCGCTGGATCATGGGGCATCTCGACCGCGCAAACGACGATCAGATCGCGTCTCTGGCGGATATGGGAATCGCCATGACGTCGCACACCAACCGTTATGTTTACAAGCACGGCGCCATCTTCCGCGACCGGATCGGCGCGGAGCACGAAAACGAGATCGCGCCGCTGAAATCGGTGCTGGAGGCCGGCATCCATATCGGGCTCGGCACCGACAACGTGCCGACCACCCTGTGGTATCCGATCTGGCAGGCGGTAACGCGCTACAACATGGATATCGACGGACCGATCGCCCCCGACCAGGCGCTGACCCGCGAGCAAGCGCTCCGCTGCGCCACCATCGAAGCGGCGCATTTGACCTTCGAGGAGGAGATCAAGGGCTCCCTTGAGCCCGGCAAGCTGGCAGACCTTGCCATCCTGAGCGACGACCCGCTGACCTGTCCGGAAAACGACCTCAAGGACATTACATCTGAGCTGACGGTGGTCGGCGGGAGAATCGTCCATGACACCGGAATTGTCGGCCCATGAAAATCAGCGAACTCGACACGCCGGTGCTGCTGGTCGACGAAGACGCCTTCAACCGCAATCTGAAGCGCATGCAGACAATCGCCGCCGACGCGGGGATTGCCTATCGCCCGCACGCCAAGGCGCATAAATCGCCCGAGATCGCGAAAATCCAGCTCGCCCACGGGGCCTGCGGCGTGTGCTGCGCCAAGCTGGGCGAGGCTGAGGTGATGGTCGCCGGCGGCATTGAGGACATCCTGATCACGACGCCGGTGATCGGTCCGTCCAAGCTGATACGGCTGATGGATATCGCGAGCCGGGCGAAGGTAACCGCTGTCGTCGACAATGCCGCGAACGTCGCCGAGATGGCGAAGTTCGCACATATCGCGGGCGTCAGGTTCGGCGTCGTCGTGGAAGTCGACGTCGGACAGAACCGCTGCGGCGTGCGGCCGGGCGAACCGGCGCTGGCTTTGGCGCGCGCGATCAAGGACGAGCCCTGGCTCGAATTCCACGGGCTGCAGGGCTATCAGGGCGCGATCCAGATGACGGCGTCGTTCGAAGACCGCAAGGCGGCGGCGGATAGGGCTCTGGGTCTGTTGACGGGGACTGCCGAACTGTTGCGCGCGAACGGGATAGAAGTACCGGTGCTGACCGGAGGCGGCAGCGGCACATCGGTCATCGACGCCGCGGCGGGCGGGCTGACCGAGCTGCAGCCTGGCGGCTACCTGTTCATGGATTCGCGCTACCGGCAGGTCGAATGGGACGACGGCAACATTATCCCGTTCGAACAGTCGCTGACCCTTCTGGCGGGCGTCATCTCGCGTCCCGCACCCAACCGGGCCATCCTCGACATGGGGCTCAAGGCGGTGAGCTCCGACGGCGGCCCGCCGGTGCCGCTCGATCTGCCCGGCGCGGATTTCCGCTTCGCCGGCGAAGAACACGGCGAACTGGTCTGGTCCGGCGGTGACTGCCCTCTCGCGCTCGGCGACCAGGTCCGCTTCGCACCGACCCACTGCGACACGACGGTGAACCTCTACGACCGGTTCATCTCCCACTCGGGCGACGACGTCACTGGCGTCTGGGAGATCGCCGCAAGAGGGCGTGTGCAATAGCCAGCAACCGACGGCGCCGACCTTCCGGAAGCGCCCTGGTAGCCGGGATCTTTGTCGAGGGCCCGCTTCTCAATATCCGCCGTCCCACCGGCAAATTCAGAAGGCGAATTTTGCCATTGTCGTCTCCCTGAAAGTGGTTTTATGTCTCTTTTCACCAGCGCTGTTCCGCGCCGAACGACATCAAATTGCCGTAATCGGCGGCGATTCATTATGCGTATGAATTCAGGATCCGAGAGATGACCGCAAAGATACGCCCCTTACTGACAATCGCCATCGTGGCCGTTTTCGGCTGGATCACCGCCGCGTGCCAGCAGGCGCCGATCACCGGGCGCGACCAGTTCATCATCATGTCGGACGCGCAGGCCAATGCGATGGGGCTGCAGGCCTATCATCAGATCCTGTCGAAGGCGAAGCTGAGCACCAACCAGGAGCACATCAGCCGTGTGCGTACCATCGGCCAGCGAATCGCAAATGTCAGCGGCCAGTCGGACTTCAAGTGGGAATTCAACGTAATTGAGGACAAGACGCCCAACGCGTTCGCCCTGCCGGGCGGCAAGGTCGGCGTCCACACCGGACTGTTCACCGTGGCGAAGGACGATAACCAGCTTGCCGCCGTCATGGCGCACGAAGTTGGGCATGCGATCGCACGCCACGGATCGGAACGGATATCGACCCAGATGGCGGTCCAGTTCGGCCTCATCGGGCTTAGCGTCGCGGCGGGACAGAAATACGCGCCGGCGATCAATATCGCGGCCGGGCTTTCGACGCTCGCCATCGTGCTGCCCCATACCCGCACGCAGGAATCTGAAGCCGACCATGTGGGGCTGATTCTGATGGCGAAAGCTGGATACGACCCGCGCGCGGCGGTGCCGTTATGGGAGAATTTCAAGAAGGCGGGCGGCCCTCGCCCGCCGGAATTCCTCTCGACCCATCCCGCGCCCCAGACCCGAATCGACCGAATCAGGGAGATTCTGCCCACCGCGATGAAAATCTATAACCGGACGCAGCAGAAACAGGTCCGGACACTCCCTGTCGGCACAAACGGCCCGGTTTGACAGGCGGCAACCGCTTTCCCATCATCGTCCTCTGAAAAACAGAAAATCAGACAGAAAATCAGGGGGCATTCATGGCCAGATCGGCTGCCGATATTTTTAACGCGAAATCCATCGCCATCGTCGGCGCGACCGACAAGTCGCACTGGCCGAGAAACATCTACGCCAACCTGACCGAGTCGGGGTTCGAGGGAAGGATCTTCCCGGTCAACCCGAAGCGCGACGAAATATTCGGCATCCCCTGCTACCCCGACCTCGCCTCGCTGCCCGAACCGGCGGACCTCGCCCTGATGATCATCCCGGCCGACGCGGTCGAGGGCGCGCTGCGCCAGGGGGTGGAGAACGGCCTTAAGGCAGCGGTGGTTTACGCCGCCGGGTTCGGCGACGGCGGACGCGAACATTCGCTCAAGCGCGGCGCGGCCTTCCGCAAGACGCTCGACGAACTCGATATCGCGGTGTGCGGCCCCAACTGCATGGGGCTCGCCGGCATTCGGCAGAAGCTTTACTGCTACCCGCACACCCATGTGAGCGGGATGACGCCCGGCCCGGTCGCTCTGGTAACGCAGTCCGGCGGCACGCTGAGCTATTTCGTCAATTGCGCGCAGGAACGCGGGCTGAAATTTTCCTACGCCATATCGTCGGGCAACGAGCTGAGCCTCGACCTCGCCGACTATGTCGATTTCCTGGTGGACGACCCGGACACGGAACAGATCTGCCTGTTTATCGAGGGCATCCGCCGGCCCGACGCCTTCATGAAGGCTGCCGGGCGCGCGCTGAAAGCCGGCAAGCCGGTGATCGCCATCAAGACCGGAAAATCGCAGAAATCGCGCGAAGCCGCCGCGTCGCATTCCGGCGCGGTGGCGGGCGATTACGCAGCTTACGAGGCGATGTGCGAACGTTACGGCATCATCGCCTGCGAAACCGTCGAGGAGATCATCGAGGTAACGCTGGGCTTCCAGCAGAGGCGGCTGCCCAAAGGACCGGGAATTGCTTTCATGACCACGTCCGGCGGCACGGTCGATCTGCTGCACGATTACTGCGAGCAGGAGAACGCGGTGGTGCCGGAACTCAGCCCCGAGACCGTCGAGGCGGTCCGCGAATTCGTGCCCGCCGACTGCCATATCCGCAACCCGATCGATACCGGCGCACCGGTAGGCCGTTCCGGGCGGTCCTCGCCCATCGAAATCTGCAAGGCTTTTGCGCGCGACCCGGCGGTCGACATGGTGGCCTGGTGCAACAACATGCCGGGCACGGCGCGGAGCGCCGGTCAGGCAGACCAGATCAAGGAGTTGCTGGCCTCGACCGACAAGCCGGTGATCTCTTTCGCGCGCATGCCGCATAACATCCCCGACGGCGGGCTTGATTTTCAGGAAGACACCAACATGCCCTTTGTCCAGGGCACGCGTACCGGCGTCAGGGTGATGAACGCTCTGTGGTTTCATGCCTCGCGACGGGGCCGGGAGATCGCCGCCCTGCCCGCGCCGGCAGGCAAGGCGGAAAACTGTGCAGGCGACGCCCTGCAGGCCGCGCTGGCGGAGGCCGGCGTCACCCCGCCGCGATCGGCGATGGCCGCTGATGCGGATGACGCAGGCAGAGCCGCCGCCGGGATCGGTTTTCCGGTCGCGGTGAAGATCGTCTCCCCCCAGGCCAGCCACAAGACCGAAGTGGGCGGCGTCGCGCTCGGGCTCGACAGCGCGGACGGCGTCGTCGCGGCGGCTGCCGCAATGGCGGAGAAACTCAAAGCCATTGATCCATCGGCGACAATCGACGGGTTCCTGGTGCAGGAAATGGTTTCGGGCGTGGAGGTCCTGCTGGGCGCGCGCGACGATGCGCTATACGGCCCCATGCTGGTGATCGGCACCGGCGGGGTGATGGTCGAGCTGATGCGCGACGTGGCGCTCAAGCTGCTGCCGGCGACGGAAGACGATGTCCGTGCGGCTATCGACGGGCTGAGGCTCAAGGATCTGCTGGCCGGCTTCCGCGGCGCGCCGCATGCCGACACCGACGCGCTGGTCAAAGCCGCCGTCGCGTTCGGCGATTTCTATCTCGACCACCGGACCTGGCTGGCCGATATCGAGATCAACCCGCTGATGGTCCTGCCCAAGGGACAGGGCGTTCGCGCCGTGGATGTACGGACGGTGGGGCGCTGATACCGAGCCGCGTCCTTCGAGACGCCGGGCCAAAGGCCCGGCTCCTCAGGACGAGGTGACTTTCTGTGGCAACAAAAAGCCCCTCATCCTGAGGAACGAGCGTAGCGAGTGTCTCGAAGGATGCTTTTCCGACTAATCGGGCTTACCGCCGACGAGCGGACTTCTTGCCGGCCTTTTTCTTGGCCGCCTTTTTTGCAGCTTTTTTCGCGGACTTTTTGCCGCTCTTTTTCGGCGCGTCCTTCAACGCAAACGGCTCGAAGGTCGGCTTATAGCTCTTTTCGTCAAGGAACTGGCTAAGTCCCGTATTGTAGGAATCCTCGGTATCTCCCACCTTGATCGCCTGTCCCTTGGCGGCGAGATAATCGTAGGACTGGTCGAAATCCATCGTCCGGACCTGGCGTACCGCATGCTTGGTAGCGCGCAGCACGGCCGGGCTTTTCGCCATCAGCTTCTGGGCAAGCTCGACGGTCTTGCTGACGAGCTGGCTCTTGGGCACCGAGAAATTGATCAGGCCTATACGTTCGGCTTCCTTCCCGTCGAACGGATCGCCAAGGCACGCATAGTAGAGGGCGTGACGCGGCAGAATGGTATCCGACACCACCTTGGAGACCAGCGCGCCCGGCAGGATTCCCCAGTTCACTTCCGACAGGGAAAACACCGTATCGTTCGCCGCGACAACGAAATCGACCGCGCAGAGCTGCATGAAGGCGCCGCCGACGCAGTAGCCCTCGACCATCGCGATGGTCGGCTTGTCGTACTTGTATAACCGTTCCCAGCGCCAGCGGTTGGCGGCTTCCGCCGCTGCCTTGCGACCGCGCGGATTCTTTTCGTTCTCGCGGAAGAATTCCTTGAGATCCTGACCGGCGCTGAAATAACCGCCATTGCCTGCGATCACGACACAGCGCACCTCGGGATCGGTTTCGAGCTCCTTCAGCGTTTCGTCCATTTCGAAATGGAGCTGCGGGCTCATCGCATTTCGCTTCTCCGGCCGGTTAAGCAGCACCCACGCGATGCCGTTCTTCTTTTCGACCTTTACGCATTCAAGTTTCTTAGCCGCCATTTTGTCCTCCGTTTGTGCGGTTTTGAATCGCCCCAGCCCTCTCCCCCTCCCGACCACCCAACGAGAGTATCCTGTGGGTGGTCGGGAGGGGGAGAGGGCCGGCGCAGTTAGTCGTCAAATCCTCATCCGTATTCGCGATAAAACGCACGCGCAATCACCATGCGCAATATTTCGGGCGGGCCCTCGGTGATCACCATCGACCGGGAATCGCGCCACAGTTTTTCGATCGGAAGGTCGGTGGTCAGCCCGATTCCGCCATGTACCTGCATGCATCGATCGCTGGAGCGAAAGGCGTGTTCGTCGCCCTTCACTTTCGCCATGTAGGAATCGTAGCGGATATCTTCGCCTGCATCGAACCGGGCGGCGACATTATAAACGAACAGCCGGAGCGACTTGGTCTCCATCCAGGTGTCGACCATCATGGTCTGGACGGCCTGCCGCGCGGAGAGCTTCTGGCCGAACGTCTCGCGCTGGTTGGTATAGCTGCCCGCCAGCTCCATACAGCGTTCGGCGACGCCGATGCCCCGCGCGGCGTGCCGCATGCGCCCGGCGGTGATCCAGGCCTGACCGAACTTGAAGCCCTCGCCTTCCTCGCCGATGCGGTTTTCGACCGGCACCCGCACGTCCTGGAACGACATCTCCCACGGTCGGTCGTCCATCATGGTCTGCTGCGGGCGAACGAGTTCCACGCCGGGCGTTTCCATATCGACCAGGAAAGTCGAGATACCGCCGCGCGATCCCTTCTCGCGGTCTGTCGCCGCCTGTACCTGCGCGAAATCCGCCTTGTCGGCGCTGGTGATGAACCGCTTGTAGCCGTTGATGACGTAATGATCGCCGTCCCGTACCGCGGTCGTCCGCATGCCGCCCGGGTCGCCGCCGGCATCCGGCTCGGTCTGCGCGAAACAGCCGCGAAGCTCTCCGCGCAGAGTGGGGAAGAGATAGCGTTCCTTCTGTTCTTCGTTGAGATAGTAGAGGATCGGGCTGACCACCGGACCGAATATGTGGCCGCCGCGCGTCGGAATGGCGATGGTGCGGCCCATCTCCTCCCACACCACGCAGCGCGCCAGCAACCCCATTCCGAGCCCGCCATATTCTTCCGGTACGTCGAACATCCACAGTCCGATCTTTTTTGCACCTTCTTCGAACCGTTCACGATAGTCGGGCTTGAGCTGGTGCCCCTCATAGGCTTCACGCTCTACCGGAATAATTTCCCGGTCGACGAAACGGCGTACCGTTTCCTTCAGCATGCGCAATTCTTCGGGCAGTTCGTAATCCATGGTCTTTTCCCCTAGCGAAACACCGGGCGCACATCGACGGCCCGCACGCCCTCGCCTGCAGCGCCGACGATAATCGGATTGACCTCAAGATCGGCCAGATGGTTGCGATGTTTGAGGAACAGGTCCGACAGTCCGGTCATCGCCTCAATCAGCGCACCGGTATCGCGCGCCGGCCGACCGCGGAACTCCCCGAGCAGCGCCTTGCCGCGCAGCTCTTCCAGCATGGCGGCAGCATCGTCCGCCGTCACCGGCAGCATGCGGAAAGCGATATCGCGCATCGCCTCGACCGCCACGCCGCCGAGGCCTGCGATCATGAACGGGCCGAACTGGGGATCTTCGCATACGCCAAGGATGACCTCGACGCCGGATACCATCTCCTGCACCAGGAACCCGTCGATTTTTGCCGACGCATCGTGCGCCGCCAGCCGCGCCGCCATTTCTTCCGCCGCCGCGGTTACCGCGTCTGCATCCTTCAGCCCCACGGCGACGCCGCCGACTTCCGTCTTGTGGCTGGCCTGGGGCGACACGATCTTCACGACCACCGGAAAACCGATTTCTGCGGCGGCCTTCGCCGCCCCCGCAGCATCTTTCGCCAGAATGCTTCGCGGCGGCGTCAGGGCCGCTTCCTGTAACAGGGACTGAAACGCCTCGCCTTCGAGGTCCTCACGATTGCCCGCAGGTTCGGGAAGAACAGACACGCCACGGCGCAATGCGGCGGAATAGCCGATCAGCGCCTGCAGCGACCGTACTGCGGTGGGCAAGGTCTGAACGAAGGGCAGCCCGGCCTTCTCCTGGAAGGCAACCCCGTCGGGCGTAACGTTCTGGGACACGCGGGTATAGGCAATAACCGGCTTGTCGGTGCCCTCGACCACATCGGAAAAGATCGTGTGATCAGACGTGTCGTCCGGCGAGGACGGGAGCTGTCCCTGCATGGCGAAGACATCGATACCCGGATCATTGACTACCGACAGGCAGACCTTCGTCACATCCTTGAGGCGCGACGCGATGCCCGCGCCGCAATCGATCGGATTCTGCCCGGAAAGTCCGGGGTCGATCAGCTCTTCGATCGCTGCGACGCTGTCCGGACCGATGACGCCCATTGTCGCATTCTCGTCCTCGACATAATCGAGGAACAGCCCCTTGCCGCCGCCGGAATAGCCGGCCATGCCGATATTCGGACCCGCGGCCCAACGGCGCTGTTTGAGCACCAGGCAGATGTCGATCATCTCGTCCAGGGAATAGGCGCGGATCACGCCGTACTTGCGGCACACTGCCTCGAACACGGCATCGTCGCTGGAGAGCGCACCGGTATGGCTCTGCGCCGCCGCCTGCCCTGCCGCGCTGCGGCCGAGCTTGACCATGACGATGGGTTTCTCGGCTTCCAGCGCGCGCCGCGCAGCTTCCATGAAGGCTTCCGGCCGGCGAATGCCCTCGACCATGCAGGCGATCATCTGCGTGTCGGGATCGTCGACCATGAAGTTGACGTAGTCGGCCAGATCGAGATTGAGCTCGTTACCGGACGAAACCGCGTAGGAGAACCCGAGTCCCCGCTGCGCCGCGCGCTGGAGCCAGAACATGAAGGTGCCGCCCGACTGGAACACCACGCCGAGCGATCCCAGCGGCATGCCGCGGATGCGCACCGCCGGATAGAACAGCATGTTTTTCACGAACGACATCGCGCCCATGCAGTTGGGCCCGCACACCACCAGACCCTTGTCCTCGCACAGCGCCCGCACCGCGTCGGCGCGCTTGGCGCCTTCCTCGTCGCCGCCCTCACCGAACCGGGCGGCATAGATCAGCGCGGATTTGAGTCCGTGCGCGACACCGTCAGCGAGAACGTCGGGGATGGCTTCCGCCGGCACGATGGTCAGCGCCAGATCGACCGGTTCCGGCAGGGAAGCGAAATCGGGATAGACCTTGCGGCCCCACAGCTCGTCCCGGCGCGGATTGATCAGATATACCTCCGCCGGAAAATCGGCGAATTCAAGATTGGCGAAGATCGCTTTCGGCCACCCGCCGGCGCCGGTTTCGGACGCACCCACAATGGCCACGGAACGCGGGCGGAAAAACGGCTCGGCTGACCGGAACACGGTGTTCATTCTCCCTGATTTCGCCGGATCGGCTTTATTTGTTTTATTGAGCGTCAGTAAAGGTCTCTTTTTGAAACCCGTCAACCGGCAGTGAAGAGGTCAGGCGCTGGCAATGAGCGGGTTCAAGGCTGAAATCTGGACGGGACTCAGGGTGATTCCTTGACATGGGAATCGCGCTACCTCATCTTGCCGGAAGACGGGATTGGATCAATCCCCCGGGAGGCGCCGCGCGGTCGAAAGCGCGGCGGGCAGGAACAGAGTTTGCCGGCGTCGCTTCTTTTCAACCGTTCTTCAACGCGCCTGATTACGGCCGTCACCTGCATGGCCGTCATCGCAATTGCTGACTATGCGTGGATTGGCGGGAATGACAATGCCGAGCGTACGGTGAAGGAAGTCGCGTCCAGGCCGACTCCGCTGCCAGGCGACGCAGTCATCGAGCCGGCCCCGGTCTTTCAGCCACCGCCACCGCCGGCCAAAATCGAAAAGGTCGAAACCGTCGGGCGCGGCGATACGCTCATGATCGTGCTGAGGCGTGGCGGCGCCAGCCGTCGCGACGCGCATAACGCCATTGCCGCGCTCCGCAAGGTTTTCAATCCGCGCCGGCTCAACCGAAAACAGGAAATAAGGATTTTCCTGCAGCCGGAATCGAGGATCGATACGACCGGCAGGCTGGTCGGATTCAGCTTCGACCCGTCGGTCGAACGTTCCATCCAGGTCTTGCTCGACGGTGAGGATTACAGGGCGGAGGCGCACCAGCGCATTCTCGATGCGCAGGATGCGGTCGTGTCCGGCAAGATCGAGCACAGCCTTTACGTCGCGGCGGTCAAGGCGGGGCTTACGCCCAACGTTCTGGTCGAGCTGATCCGGCTCTATAGCTGGGATGTCGATTTCCAGCGCGACATCCAGCCGGGCGACGGGTTCACCGTCCTGACCGAGCGGCTGCATTTCAAGGACGGTCGGATCGCCAAGTGGGGCGACATCCTGCATGCCGAACTGGTGCTGAGCGGCAAGCCGGTGCGCATCTACCGTTATGAGACGAAGAAGCACGGCGTCGAATATTTCGATGAGAAAGGCCGCAGCGCCCAGAAGGCGCTGATGAAGACACCGATCGACGGCGCGCGCCTGTCATCAGGGTTCGGCCGCCGCAAACATCCCATTCTCGGCTACACGCGAATGCACAAGGGGATCGATTTCGCCGCGCCGCGCGGCACGCCTATCTATGCTGCAGGCAACGGGACCGTCGTCTATTCGGGACGAAAGGGCGGTTTCGGAAAGTACGTGAAAATCCGTCATAACGACACATACGAGACCGCCTACGCCCACATGAACGGCTACGCGCGCGGCATCCGCCAGGGTGCGCGCGTCCGTCAGGGTCAGGTGATCGGCTATGTCGGCTCGACCGGACGTTCCACCGGCCCGCATCTGCATTACGAAATCCATCGCAACGGTCAGCAGGTCAATCCTTTGAGGATCAAGCTGCCGTCCGGTCGCAAGCTCGCGGGAGCGGAACTGAAGCGCTTCGCCGAGATCAAATCCGACATCGACACAAAGCTGGCGGCGATGCCGGGCGTCGCCCGGCATGCCGATTCACGCTGATTTTTCCGCCAGCGCTATATCGCCCGTGAAGAGTTCAGGGGGCCCTCTCCCCCGCCCGGCCACGGGTTCTCGATCTGCCCACCGCCGCCAGCCAACCCAGCGGGCGTTAAGGGTTGGTGTGGCGGCTTAACGTCCGCGGGAACAAACAACCGTGGCCGGGAGGGGGTGAGGGCCGGTACAGCTTTGACCAACAGTCAGGCGGCTTTTGCCTGCTCCCCGTTGATCACCAGCCCGCCTTCTCCGGCGCCGACCGTCACGATATCTCCGTCATGGATGCGGCCTTCGAGCAGGGCAGTGGCCAGCGGGTTCTGGAGATAGGTCTGGATCGCCCGCTTGAGCGGCCTGGCGCCGTAGACCGGGTCGTAGCCGGTATCGGCAAGCCAGCTGCGCGCCGCCGCATCAAGCCGGAGCTCGATCTTGCGTTCGGCCAGCATCGCCAGCAGCCGCTTGAGCTGGATATCGACGATCCCCGCCATGTGCTCGCGGGCGAGCCTGTGGAACAGCAGGATCTCGTCGACCCGGTTGAGGAACTCCGGCCGGAATGCGGCGCGGACGACCTCCATCACCTGTTCGCGGACCTCCGACGAATCGGCGTCCTCCGGCTGGGCGGCGAGAATGTCGCTGCCCAGGTTGGATGTCAGGACGATCAGCGTGTTGCGGAAATCGACCGTGCGGCCCTGGCCGTCGGTCAGCCGCCCGTCATCGAGCACCTGAAGCAGCACGTTGAAGACGTCCGGGTGCGCCTTTTCGATTTCGTCGAACAGGATCACCTGATAGGGCCGGCGGCGAACCGCCTCGGTCAGGGCGCCCCCTTCGTCGTAACCGACATAGCCGGGCGGTGCGCCGATCAACCGGGCCACCGAGTGCTTCTCCATGTATTCCGACATGTCGACGCGGATCATCGCCTGGTCGTCGTCGAACAGGAATTCGGCGAGCGCCTTGGTCAGCTCCGTCTTGCCGACGCCAGTCGGCCCGAGGAAGATGAACGAGCCAATGGGCCGGTTGGGATCCTGCAGCCCGGCGCGAGCGCGCCTGACCGCCTCGCTGACCGCGCGAATGGCCTCATTCTGTCCGATCACCCGCTGACCGAGCGAATCTTCCATCGCCAGCAGCTTTTCGCGCTCGCCTTCAAGCATCTTGTCGACCGGGACGCCGGTCCAGCGAGACACCACGGCAGCGATGTCTGAGTCCTTGACCTCCTCGCGCAGCAGCGAGGTGCTGTCCTCGTCGCCGCTCGAAGCGGCCTTCTGCTCCAGCTCGGGGATGACGCCGTACATCAGCTCGCCGGCGCGGGCCAGATCGCCCTCGCGCTGGGCGCGTTCAAGCGCCTGGCGGGCCTGGTCGAGCTCCTCGCTGACTTTCTGCGAGCCGGCGATCTTCTCTTTCTCCGCCTGCCAGATTTCGGTCAGCCCGTCGGCCTTCGACTGGAGCTCCTCAAGTTCGACCTCCAGCTTCTCGAGCCGGTCCTTCGATCCGCTGTCGGATTCCTTCTTAAGCGCCTCGCGCTCGATCTTGAGCTGGATGATGCGCCTGTCGAGCTCGTCGATCTCTTCCGGCTTGGAATCGACCTCCATGCGGAGCCGCGACGCCGCCTCATCGATCAGGTCGATCGCCTTGTCTGGCAGGAAACGGTCGGTGATGTAGCGGTTGGACAGGGTCGCTGCGGCAACGATCGCACCGTCGGTGATACGAACGCCGTGATGGACCTCGTATTTCTCCTTCAGCCCGCGCAGGATCGAAATCGTGTCCTCGACGGACGGCTGGGAAACGAACACCGACTGGAAACGCCGCGCCAGCGCCGCATCCTTTTCGACATGCTTGCGGTACTCATCGAGCGTGGTTGCGCCGATACAGTGCAGCTCGCCGCGCGCCAGGGCCGGTTTGAGCATGTTGGAGGCATCCATTGCGCCTTCCGACGCCCCGGCGCCGACCAGCGTGTGCAACTCGTCGATGAACAGGATGATCTCGCCCTCGCAGGCGGAGACTTCCTGCAGGACGGCCTTGAGCCGTTCCTCGAATTCGCCGCGGAATTTCGCGCCGGCAATCAGCGCCCCGAGATCGAGCGACATCAGCCGCTTGTTGCGCAGACCCTCAGGCACGTCGCCCTTGACGATCCGCTGGGCGAGCCCTTCGACGATGGCGGTCTTGCCGACGCCGGGTTCGCCGATCAGAACGGGATTGTTCTTGGTGCGCCGCGCCAGAACCTGGACCGTCCGGCGGATCTCCTCGTCCCGCCCGATGACCGGGTCGAGCTTGCCCTCTCGGGCGTGTTCGGTCACGTCGACGGCGTACTTCTTCAGCGCGTCGTATCCGGATTCGGCTGTCGCGCTGTCGGCGGTGCGGCCCTTGCGAACCTGTTCGATGGCGGCGTTCAGGCTCTGCGGCGAAACACCGGCATCGGCCAGTATTTTCGCAGATGGCGTTCCCGCCGACAGAGCGAGCGCCAGCAGAAGGCGCTCGGCGGTGACGAAACTGTCGCCGGCCTTCTCGGCGACCTGTTCGGCCTGTTCGAACAGGCGCGCGGTCTCGGGCGCCAGATAGACCTGGCCCGCGCCGGACCCTTCGACTTGCGGGATAGCGTCGAGCGCCGACTCTGTGCCAGTCAACGCCTTCTTCGCATCACCGCCCGCGGCCCCGACCAGGCCAGCAGCGAGACCTTCCTTGTCGTCGAGAAGAACTTTGAGAATATGCTCGGGCGTCAACCGCTGATGATTGCTGCGTAGTGCGAGCGTCTGGGCGGCCTGAATAAACCCACGGGACCGTTCCGTGTAATTTTCGAACTCCATTTGGCAACTCCCTCCAGAGACATTGCGTAAACTGCCCCCTTAACAGGCGGGCAAACCTCGTTGGCGGGACCCTGAAAGGCGTCCCAACCGATATATGGGAATGACGAGCCCTGCCAGCAAGGCTTCGCACCCGACGCTTCAGACGCGTACGTCAATGCTGGCCAGACCAGCCTGAAGGAAAAATTTGAAGGAATTATTGCCCCGAAGACATTCGGGGTCGACACCCGCTTCCGGGTACGACGCCTGCCTCGCAGGGCCGCGGAACGCCCGTCAGCCGGCGGCGTCGCTCGCTTCAGGCGCTTCGACCGACTGTTCGGCAGCCGGTTCGCGCCGCGGACGGCGGCGGCGCGGACGTGCAGCGCGCGCGGCGATATCCGCAGGGTTCATGCTATCTGCAACAGTTTCCGTGGCCGTTTCTGTGGCCGTTTCATCTGCTGTCGCTGTCGGCGCTGAATCCTCAGCCTTCCCGTCTTCGGCAGCAGGATCGGCAGGTTGCGCCCCGTTTCCGTTAGCGGAAGCCGCCTGCTCGTCGGCACCGTTCTCCGATGCCTGTTGCCGTCCGTTCTCGTTGCTGCGACTGCGGCGGTCGGGGCGGCCCGAATTCTGCCCGGAAATCTGTTGGCCACTCTGATTTGCGTTCTGGTCGCCGTCCTGCCGGTTGGCTTCTGCGCGCGCTTCGGCCGCGGCGCTCATGATACGAAAATAATGTTCGGCGTGCTGATAGTAGTTTTCCGCCATAACCGGATCGCCCGCCGTCGCCGCTTCACGCGCCAGCGTCTGGTATTTCTCGACAAGCTGGCTCGCGTTGCCGCGAACCTTCGCCTCGGGTCCGTTGCTGTCAAAATGCTGGGAGTTCGACTGCCCGCCCCGGCGTCCCCCGTTCCCCCGGCCTCTCATTCGCCGGTTGTTAGGACCTGATCTCATCGTATCGTTCCGATTGTTGTCCTTGATATCGTCTCTTTCGCCCCGCAAGCGAGACAACGCAACCTACTGTCGTCAGTTTCCGGTCAAAATCCCGAAATCTCCCCCGACCGTTTTCAGGACGGCAACAACCAAAACCGGTGGAAAAAAACCGTTACTTACGGTCATTCCTGTCTCTGCATGTGCAGCTGTTTCAGGGTCCAGCGGGCGAGATGCTGTAAGCAGTTCCAATCGCCCTGCAGCTAACCTAGAGCGGATCGCCCTCGTTTCCAACCCTTTTTTTAGGCTGCGGATTCGCCCACCGCATGGACAAAAACACCGGCTCTCGGGATGCCGCCGAGATCGGTGCGGCGCTCGCGCTCGCACAGTCCGGCACATGCAAACAGGTTCGCGATTTCATCCATCTGTCCGGCGCCCGCCTCGACAACCGCCGCGCCGCCGGGCGCAAGGAGCCGGAAGATATCGGGAGCCACAGCGCGATAGGCGTCGAGTCCGTCCGGCCCGCCGTCGAGCGCCAGCACGGGCTCGTATCGCGACACCTCCGGCGCGAGCGCATCGATTGCACCGCTCTCGATATAGGGGGGGTTGCACAGGACCAGATCGAACTGGCCATCGATACCCTGTCCCCACGAACCGATTGCGAATTCAGCTCGGCTCGACAGACCGCTGGCTTCAGCGTTGCGTCTCGCAACCGCCAGGGCGCCGGGCGACAGATCGACGCCGATACCGGTCGCGTTGGGCCGCTCAGCAAGAACAGACAACAGGAGGCAACCGCTACCCACCCCGAGATCGAGAACCCGGATTGCAGCGTCCTGGGCGGGAAACAGGTCAAGCGCCGCTTCGATCAGGGACTCGGAATCCGGCCTCGGATCGAGCACGTCGCGCCCGACCTCGAAATCGAGCGTCCAGAACCCGCGCCTCCCGGTCAGGTGCGACAGAGGCTCGCGCGCCGCGCGGCGGTCGACCAGCGACAGAAACGTATTGGCGGCGATCTTGCCGACCGGACGTTCGGGATCGACGGCGAGATCATTCCGCGTCCATCCGGCGGCATGCAGGAGGATAAGACGCGCATCGCCGGCGGGGTTTTCGACGCCGGCAGCGCCGAGACGCCGCGTACCCTCCGCCAGCAGCGACGTGGCCTTCATCCCAGATCCGCGAGACGCGCCGCCTGATCTTCGGCAACCAGCGCATCCACGATTTCGTCCAGCGCCTCGCCCTCCAGAACGCGATCGAGCTTGTGCAGCGTGAGCGAGATCCGGTGATCGGTCACGCGGCCCTGGGGAAAGTTATACGTCCTGATCCGCTCCGACCGGTCGCCGGAGCCGACCTGGCTGCGCCTCGTTTGGGCCCGCTCGTTTTCCATTGCCTGACGTTCCGCCTCGTAAAGCCGGGCACGCAGGATCTTCATCGCCTTGGCGCGGTTCTTGTGCTGCGATTTCTCATCCTGCTGGGTCACCACGATACCGGTCGGCGCATGGGTAATTCGCACGGCGCTGTCGGTCGTGTTGACGTGCTGTCCGCCTGCACCCTGCGACCGGTAGGTATCGATACGAAGGTCCTTGTCATCGATCTGAACGTCGACTTCTTCCGCTTCGGGAAGGACCGCGACGGTCGCTGCCGACGTGTGGATGCGTCCACCGGATTCTGTTTCCGGGACGCGCTGAACACGATGGACGCCTGATTCGAACTTGAGCCGGGCGAACACACCTTTGCCGGAAATCTCGGCAGTGGCGTCCTTGTAGCCGCCGATCCCGATGTCCGAGACTTCCATCGTCTCGAAACGCCAGCCCTGTTTTTCAGCATAGCGCTGGTACATGCGGAACAGGTCGGCGGCGAACAGGGCCGCCTCGTCCCCGCCGGTGCCGGCACGCACCTCGAGAATGGCGTTCTTCTCGTCCGCCGCATCCTTGGGCAAGAGAAGAATCTTCAGGCGGTTCTCGATGTCGGGCAGGCGTTCGCGGGCATCCTTCAGCTCTGCTTCGGCCAGCGCACGCATCTCCTCGTCGCTGTCCGCATCCGACGCCATCGCCTCCAGGTCGTCAATTTCCGCTTCAAGGGCGCGTTGCTCCTCGATGCATTCGACAACCGGCGTCAGCTCGGCATATTCCTTCGACAGGCGCACGTAATCGTCGGCGCCGCCGCCGTCGCCCGCTGACATGAGCCTGGCGAGTTCGTCCCGCCGCGCAACCAGGGCATCGAGTTTTTCATCCATCATTTTTTTCGTCCTCTCCGTCCGCGTCTCCGACCGGCCCGCCTCCGATCGGAATATCGAAAAGCCGCCCCAGAAGGGCGCGCGCCTGTTCGACAGAGCCATCGCCCGCCATCCGCCGCAAAGCCGAAGAAGGCTCGTGCAACAGCCGATTGATTAAAAGCTCCGTCGCACGGTCCGCATCGCCGGGCGCATCGCGCAACGCCTGTCTGCGCGCTGCTTCGAACGCCCCCCTGAGCGCCGTCACCAGAGGGTCGGCGTCCCGGCCCGCCTCGTCGAGAAGAAACCGCGCGACTTCCTCATCGACAATCGCGCGCGCAGCAACCGCTTCGCTATCGCGGACCGAGCGTCCTTCGCTCGCCACCGCTTCCAGATCGTCGATGTCATACAGGAACGCGCCGTCGAGATCGTTGACCGCCGCCTCAATGTCGCCCGGCACGCTGGCGTCAATCAGAAAAACCGGCTTCCGACGCCGACTGGCAATGGCCTCCCGAACGGCGTCCCCGGAAATTTCGGGCCGCCCGGCGCCGAGAGCGCTAATGACGATATCGGCGCCGGACAGAAGCCCCCCGAGTTCTTCGAACAGGCCGTAATGGCCGCCGAGCTGACGGGAGAGGCTCTGCGCCTGGGAAGCGATCCTGGCCGTAACGGTCAGCCGGTCGAGTCCGGCCGCGCGCAAATGGTCGGCGATCATACAGCCCATTTCGCCGCCGCCGACCAGAAGCGCCGACGCCGTCGACAGCTCGCCATGGATATTGCGCGCGATTCTTTCGGCAGACGCGGCAATCGATACCGGCCGTTCGCCGATCGCCGTTTCGGTGCGCACCCGCTTCGCCGCGTGGTAGGCGCCGGACAGGGCGGCGTCGAGCGTCGGATCGATCATGCCTGCCTCGCGCGCTATCCGGTCGCCGGCCCGAACCTGCCCCAGAACCTGAGGTTCGCCGACGATCAGACTCTCGAGCGAGGACGCGACCGAAAACAGATGCTGCAGGGCCGCCCGGCCTGCAAGCCGGATACACTGTTCGTCCAGATCGGCCCTCGGCACGCCGCTACGCGATGACAGCGTATCAAGGATGATACCTGCGGCGCGATCCGAATCCTCGTCCGCCGCCATGACCTCCACCCGGTCGCAGGTCGCCAGCGCCAGCGCCGCGGCGATCCCGTCCTGACGCAGTCGGGACAGAAAGGCCGGAGTCTCCGCCGGTTCGAAATAAAGCCGTTCCCGCAGCGAGGCGCTGCTTGATCGATGATTGGCCCCGACCATGAGCAGTCGGGCCGTTCCCGAACCTGCTGTCATGGGCGCTACCGGTAGGCGGTAAGATGCCCGGCGAGACCGTCGAGTGGCGCTTCGGTCTGCGTTCCGTCATCCAGATTGCGGATCGACACAGACCCGCGCGCGACCTCGTCGGGCCCGAGAATGACCGCCGCGCAGGCATTCACCCCGTTGGCGCGTTTGAGACGTTTGCTCATATTGCCGCGGAAGGCGAGCTCGACGACGAAGCCGTCGCGGCGCAGATCGTAGGCGAGTTTCGTCGCAAGAGAATCCTGCTCGCGGGAGACCGGTACGATGGCGACCGGCCGTTTTGCGGCAGGCGCCTCGCCCGCCAACAGCGCAAGCCGCTCGATTCCGGCAGCCCAGCCGACGCCCGTCGTCGCGCGCCCGCCCATCTGACCGATCAGCCCGTCATACCGCCCTCCGGCCAGGACCGTACCCTGCGCGCCGAGCGCCTGAGTGGTGAATTCGAACGCGGTATGGCAGTAGTAATCGAGCCCCCGCACCAGTCGTGAGTTCAACGTAAAGCCAATACCCAACGCAGACAGCCCTTCCTTGACAGCGTCGAAGAACGCGAGCGATTCCGCATCGAGGCTGTCGCCGAACTCAGGCGCTCCCGCGACGATATCCCGGTCGCCCTCGTTCTTGGAATCGAGAATGCGGAGCGGGTTGCGGTCAAGCCGCGCCCGGCTGTCTTCCGACAGATCGTTACGGTGATCGGACAGATACGCCACCAGCACATCGCGATACGCAGCGCGGCTTTCCGTATTACCGAGCGTGTTGAGCTCCAGGGTCGTGCTGTCGGCAAGCCCGAGCGCCTCCAGCAGAAGCGCACCCAGCGCGATCACCTCGATATCGCCTTCGGGGTCGTCCACCCCGAGAAGCTCGACACCGATCTGATGGAACTGGCGGTAGCGCCCTTTCTGCGGCCTCTCATAGCGGAACATCGGGCCCTGATAGAAAAACTTCAGCGGCAGGTTCTGCGCCAGCCCGCCGGAAATAAACATGCGCGCCACCCCGGCCGTGCCTTCCGGCCGCAGTGTGACCTCGTCGCCCCCCTTGTCGGTGAAGCTGTACATCTCCTTGGTCACGACATCGGACGTATCGCCGAGGGTGCGGCGGAACACATCGGAAAACTCGAAAATCGGCGTCGCGATTTCCTCGAACCCGAACCGCTCGGCGATCTGACGGCCTGTTTCCTCGACGCGGCGGTGCGCCCGCCGCTCTTCGGGCAGGATGTCGCGCGTTCCTCTTACGGGCTGTAGACCGGCCATATCGTTCTTTCCGTGGGAATTTCTGTTGCTCGGGTTTTGTCCGGATGGGGCCGGCTCAAACTATGAGCGCGACGCGGGGTAATCAAGAACCGGGAAGTTTTGCGCCGAAGCCCGGCTAACGCTGCCCCGGGTTCAGCGCGAGCAGGGCGTCCGGCTCCAGCACCACATTTCGCCGCACCGCGCCCTGCGGTCCAAGCGGTGCGATAGGCGTTCCGTCGACCAGGATGTCGAGACCGCCTGCGTTCCCGGTCTCGAGAATAACGCCGCGGCCAGACGGAACCGGATAGGTCTCGCCCCTTTTCATCAGGCCGGAATAGAGCCGTTTGCCATCGCGGTCGCGCAGCTCGAACCAGGTAATCGCGCTGGCCCGCAGAACCACCCGACGACGTTGCCCGGTCGTTTCTGCAGATGCCGCGGCGCTTCCGGACGTGGAAGGATCGGAAACAGCCGCCGCGGGCGCCTCTGGCGGGGATGTTGACGCCGGCAGGGCAGACGCGGCCTCAGGGGCCGAATTTTCGCCGACTGCGTTCGAAGCTGGCTCGGTAGCGGCACGAGCGGAGACGGGCGACGGCGGCGTATCGGTCCGTTCGGACGAAGTCCCTGTCGCTGTCTGAGCATCCGACGGCGACGGCGTGTCGTTAACCGGGTTCAACGACGGAACCGTTACAGTGGCCACAGGAGCCTGGCCGGTTTCGGGAACTGGCGTCGCAACCTGCTGGATAGGGGAAGCAGCCTGGGAATCCGCGGGCGTATCAACTGTTGAATCTGCCGTGGAAACTGCCGCGGAAACGGGCGGGGACGATTCAGGGACGGGCGACGGCATGGAGTCGGACGGCGATTTCACGTCAGGCGCTGCAGCGCTTTCCGATGCAGGCGGCGCGGGATCAGCCGATTCAGCGGGCGATGACGCCGAAGGTTCTTTCACGGATTGACCGGTATCCGGCGACGCCGCGACCGTTTTATCGCCTGCAGGCGGCACATCGTTTGAGCCGTTCAGCCCGACCATTTCCGCAAGCCGGTCCGGAAGGCTGGAGACGACCTCGACAGGGTCCCGCCCATCGATTGTCAGATAATACCAGCCGCCATAGACCGTCAGAGCGAGGATCGCCGCGACCAGCAGAATAAAACCTGTCGGGAGCCGCGCCTCGACAACCGGCGAGGGCGGCACGAGCGCCGTCTGGGCCGGCTGATCCCCCGTGATATCGCGATAGCGGCGCATGACCTCGCCGATATCGAGTCCGAGATAATCTGCGTAGGCGCGTATGAAGCCGGTCGCGTATGTACGACCGGGAAGAGCGTTAAACCGCCCGTCTTCGATGGCCTGCAGGTAGATCTGACGAATTTTCAGGATGGCGGCGACGTCAGCGAGCTCAAGATTATGGGCGCGCCGCATCTCTCGCATCGAGGCGCCGAATTCGACCGCCTGACGCGCGGTATCCGCCGAGGGGGCGCTGATTGCCGTACCGGACTCTGCCAAGGCTGCCGTCTCTATCGTCGATCGTCGCTGAAATTACAGTCCCGGGCGGGCGAGAGCCGCAACTGGTGTCGCCACCCCGGTACCAAGGCGGTATTAACAAGAAAAATATACGAAAATCAATAGCTTCTTGGGGGTTTCCCAAGGTTCGTGCAAGCCAGGGCAATATTTACGGCGCGCCGCTAGAGATCTCCGATCTCCACCCCGTGATCCCTGGCGTAAGCCGTGAGCTTCTGGCGAACGCTGTGGTCGGGGCGATCGAGCAACGTTTCCATATAGCGCGACAAAGCCTCTGCATCGAGACTGCGCACCATGGCCTTTACCGCGCCGAACCGCGACGGCTGCATCGAAATCCGCCTGAATCCGAGCCCGACCAGCGCCATCGCTTCGATCGGCTGGCCGGCCATCTCGCCGCAAAGCGAAAGGGGTACGCCGGCTTCGTCAGTAGCATCCACAAGGCTGCGCAGCAGCGAGAGCAGCCCGGGCGACAGAACGTCATACCGGTCGGCGACAAGCGGATTTCCCCGGTCGCTCGCAAACAGGAACTGGAACAGGTCGTTGCTGCCCACCGACAGAAAATCGGCGCCCTTGAGCAGGGGTTTCAGCTGCCACATCAGACCGGGCACTTCGAGCATGACGCCCACATTGACACGATCCGGAACCCGACCGCCGCGGCTGCGGACCCGTTCGATCTCCCGTTCAAGCACGGCTTTTGCCGCGTCGAACTCAGCCACTTCCGAAACCATCGGAAACATGACGAACAGTTCGCGACCGTTTGCGGCATGGATCAGGGCCCGGAGCTGCTGCCGCAGCATCGACGGCCGGTCGAGCGCGACGCGGATGGCGCGCCAGCCCATGTTCGGATTCTGGTCCGCATTGTCATGGAAGTAGGGAAGCTGCTTGTCGCCGCCGATATCGAGCGTGCGGAACATGACAGGCTTTCCGTCGGCCTGATCCAGCACACGGGTGTAGAGTTCGGTCTGCGCAGCGACATCCGGCAGGTCGGAACGAACCATAAACGGGATCTCCGTCCGATAGAGCCCGATCCCCTCGGCGCCGGTTTCCGGCAGTTGCCGGACATCGATCAACAGCCCCGCGTTCATGAACAGGCTGACGCGCTGTCCATCGCGGGTATCCGAAGGAAGCTCCCGCATCGCCGAGTATTCGGCCTGTCGCTCCGCCCGAGCGGACATCGTATCGGCAACCATCTGCTGCACGTCTTCAGCAGGGCGCACGAAAACCTGCGAATGGTCCGCGTCGACAATCACCGGGTCTCGCGGATCGATACGCGCCAGCAGGTCCTGAATCCGTCCGACCACCGGGATGTTGAGCGCCCTGGCGACGATCGCGACATGCGCTGTCGCCGAGCCCTCTTCCAGAAGCAGCGCCCGCAGCCGGTGCGGTTCGTAGTCCAGCAGCTCCGCCGGGCCCATATTCTTGGCAAGCAGCACCACGTCTTCAGGCAGGTCAGCCTGAGCCGTCGAGCCGCCATCCCCCGTCAAATGCTGCATCAGCCGGTTGGCCAGGTCGTCGAAATCATGCAGCCGTTCACGCAGATAGGGATCGGCCGCCATCGCCATCCGCGCACGCGTGTCGTCGCCGACTTTCTGGACCGCAGCCTCCGCAGTTAACCCGCTTGAGATCGCCTCACGAAGCCGGCGCAGCCAGCCCGCATCGCGCGCCACCAGCCTGTAGGCGTCCAGCACATCCCGGTGCTCACCGCCGTCGGTCAGCTCGGCCGCCTCGAACAGGTCGTCGATGGCGTCATGCATCGAATCGAGCGCTTCCAGCAACCGGGTTTCTTCCGCTGCCGGGTCGTCGGAGAACATCCGGGGAATTTCGATCCGGGGCCGGTGCAGCACCGCATCGCCCATCGCGATCCCGGGGTTGATCTGAACGCCGGTCAGACGCACCGGCAGAATGGCATTGCCTTCGGCAGGCACTTGCTCTCCAGGACTGATCAGATCGCCGCCGGCGATCAGCTCCGCCAGCACGACGACGATCATTTCCAGCGCCTCGACCTCTTCCTCGGTATAGACGCGCGCCGCCTTGTTCTGAATCGCGAGAACGCCGCGCACACGGCCGCCGCGAATGATCGGGACGCCGAGGAACGAGTTGTAGATCTCCTCTCCGGTCTCGGGGCGATAGGCGAAATCTGGGTGAGTCTGCGCGCTGACCAGGTTGAGGACGCGCGCATGCGCCGCGATATTACCGATCAGCCCTTCGCCCACCCGAAGGCGAGTCTGGTGAACGGCGCCGGCGCGCAGGCCTTCAGTGGCGAACAGCTCCAGCACCTGCCCGGCACGCATGACGTAAATCGTGCAGACCTCCGCCACCATTTCAGCGGCGATTACCCGAACCAGACGGTCGAGCCGCTCCTGCGCCGTGCCTGCGCCGGACATCACCTCTCGCACGCGGCGCAGCAGGTGTCTGGTTCCAGTGGTTGCCGTATCAGCCATTCTCATCTCTCTGGGCAGCCACATGACTGCCCGGAAATCAGGCGGCGTCGAGCCCGTAGGCGGTATGCAGGGCCCTGAGCGCCAGCTCGGTATATTCCTCCGCGACAAGAACGCTGACCTTGATCTCGGAGGTCGAAATCACCTGAATATTGATCCCCCGCTCAGCCAGCGCAGTAAACATGCGCTGCGCCACGCCGGCATGGCTGCGCATGCCGACGCCGACAACGGAAATCTTCGCTACGTTCGAATCGGCCACCAGCCTTTCGAAACCCAGCGTTTCCTGCCGGGCCTGAAGAACGTTGCGGGCGCGTTCGAAGTCGCCCTTGGTCACGGTGAAGGTCATGTCGGTCGCCTTGCCGTCCTCGGAGACGTTCTGGACAATCATGTCGACATTGATATTGGCTTCCGTCAGCGGCCCGAAAATGGCTGCCGCCGCGCCGGGCCGGTCGGCCACGCGAATGAGGGTAATCTTGGCTTCGTCCTTGCTGTAGGCGATGCCGCTTACGACTTCTTTTTCCACGATCTCGTTCTCCTCGACGACCAGCGTTCCCGGGACGTCCTCGAATGACGACCGGACATGCAGCCGGACATTGTGGTTCATCGCCAGCTCCACCGAACGTGTCTGCAGCACCTTGGCGCCCAATGAAGCCATTTCCAGCATCTCCTCGAAGGAGATCTTTTCGAGTTTGCGCGCCTTCGCAACGATACGGGGATCGGTGGTGTAGACCCCGTCGACATCGGTAAAGATATCGCACCTGTCCGCGCCGAGCGCAGCGGCCAGCGCAACCGCGGAGGTATCCGATCCGCCGCGGCCCAGCGTTGTGATCCTGCCGTCCTCGCCGATGCCCTGAAAGCCGGCCAGCACCGCGACCTGACCCGTTGCCATGCGCTTTTCGATTTCACCGGTTTCGATTTCCAGGATCCGCGCCTTGCCATGCGCATTATCGGTTCGAAACGGCAGCTGCCAGCCAAGCCAGGAGCGGGCATCGACGCCGATATTCTGCAGCGCCAGCGCCATCAGGCCGCAGGTAACCTGCTCGCCGGAGGCGATCACCGTGTCGTATTCGCGCGCATCGTGCAGCGGCGCAATGCCGACGGTCCACTCGACAAGCTGGTTTGTGGTCCCCGCCATGGCGGAGACCACGACGGCGACCTCGTTGCCGAGATCGACCTCGGACTTTACCCGCAGCGCGGCGGCCCGTATCCGATCCAGGTCGGCAACCGAAGTGCCGCCGAATTTCTGGACGACGCGTCCCATAGCCATTTCCTAGGCGATTGATGCCCGATTTCGCCGAGGCCCCAATCGATAGCGACGGCCCCCCGCCCCTGCTATCGTTCATACTGTGGGAGGAACCGGAAAATTTTCCTTGATCCCTGCCGCGGCGGGCGCTTTCTACTCCATATGGCGCGCGACAGGCAAGTCGCGCCGCGTAATGACATCCCCGCACAGGCGTTGACTATGGCCGAAACGACGATGAATCCAGAAACCGAGGGAACCGTCGATCCCGCTGAAATAGAACGATTTTCCGCGATGGCGGCCGAGTGGTGGGACCCCGAGGGCAAGTTTCGACCGCTGCATCGTTTCAATCCGGTCAGGCTCGGCTATCTGCGGGATACGCTGTGCGACCGGCTCGGCCGCGACAGACGCGACCGGAAACCGCTTGCCGGGCTCAGAATCCTCGATGTCGGGTGCGGCGGCGGGCTGATTTCGGAGCCGCTCGCGCGGATGGGAGCAACGGTCACGGGGCTGGACGCGTCCGAACGGAACATCGGCACGGCAGCGGCGCATGCCGCGGAATCGGGGCTGGATATCGAATATCTCTGTACGCCGGCAGAGACGCTGGCGGCGACCGGCCGGACATTCGACGCGGTGGTGGCGCTGGAAATCGTCGAGCACGTCGCCGACAGGTCGCTGTTTACCGGCTCCTGCGTCGGCCTGACCGCGTCGGGCGGCGCGATCGTCATGGCGACCCTCAACCGGACGCCGAAATCCTGGCTGTTCGGTATCGTCGGCGCGGAATATATCCTGCGCTGGCTGCCGCGCGGCACACATCAGTGGCGGAAATTCGTCCGCCCGTCGGAACTTGCCCGCAATCTCGCCGACGCCGGCGCAACCGTCACCGACATAACGGGCGTGACCTACAACCCGCTGGAAGACGACTGGCGTCTCGGCCGCGATGTATCGGTCAATTACATGATGACGGCGGTCAGGGACGGCGCCGCATGACAAAAGCTCATTTCGATATGATGGCGGCCTATAACCGCTGGGCCAACCTGAGACTGTACGAGGCCGTCGCCGGGCTATCGGACGCAGACTATTTCAGGGACCGCCGGGGCTTCTTCAAATCGATCCACGGCACCCTCAATCATCTGCTGGTCGGCGACCGGATCTGGCTTCGCCGATTCACGGGCGAAGGCGACGCACCGACTGCGCTCGACGCCATCCTTTTCGATACGTTCGCACCGCTTCGGACAGCGCGCGAAGCTGAAGATCTGCGCATCGTCGAGACTTTCGGGAAGTACGAAGAGGACGCCCTCGCAGGAACGCTCAGCTATCGCAATACGGCGGGCGAACCGTACGAGCAGCCGCTGGCTGCCGTGCTGGCGCATTTCTTCAATCACCAGACCCATCACCGGGGACAGGCGCACGACATGGTGAGCCAGACCGGACGCAAACCGCCGCCGCTGGATCTGCTCATCTATATGCGGGAGACGGGAATATAGGAGAAGGGAATATAGGAGTCAGGCGTCTGTTTTAGGAGCCCAGGGAATCGCCTGAACTTCGACGCCTTCCTCGATCAGCTCCTTGGCCTCGTCGGGCGAGGCCTCTCCGTAGATATTGCGCTTCTCGGTTTCGCCGTAATGGATCCTGCGTGCTTCCTCGGGAAATTTTTCGCCGACATAGTCGCAATTCTGCTCGACCTGCGCGCGCAGCTCTCGGATCGCCGAGATATATTCGCCGGCATGCATCGCCGCCTTCTCGTCCGCTTTCTTCTTTGTACCGGAGACGGCGGGCGCCATCAGCGCCTTTTCGACATGGGCGTCGCCGCAGACCGGGCAGGCGACCTCGCCGGCCTTCTTGAGCTTCTCGAAGGCATCGCTGTTGGCAAACCACGATTCGAACCGGTGGTCGTTGCCGCATATAAGATCGAATACGATCATGATCTGTCGCCCGACATCAGGTCGTCACAAAAGCTTCACGGCATTTAAATGATAAAATCGGCCTGCAAATCAAGAGTAACGTGGAAGATTCCCAATGTCCGCCCATGACCCCAGAACGGCCCCGAGCGGTTGGATTCTACGGTTTTCGCACCTGATTCCGGTGGAGAGTGGAATCCTCGACCTGGCCTGCGGCCACGGTCGTCATGCGCGCTATTTCGCCGAGAGCGGCCATTACGTGACCGCTGTGGACCGTGATCGGGATGCGCTGGACAGTCTTGCCGGCATCGACGGCGTCGAGACGATGCAGGCCGATCTGGAGAGCGGCGAAAGATGGCCGCTGGAGCGGCGGTCGTTCGGCGGCGTGATCGTCGCCAACTACCTGCACCGCCCCCTGCTTCCACATATCGTCGACAGCGTCGCGCCGGGCGGGGTCCTGCTATACGAGACGTTCGCCCGCGGCAACGCAGCGTTCGGTCGGCCCTCCAACCCCGACTTCCTGCTCAATCCGGGCGAACTGCTCGACGCTGTGCAGGGAAAGCTGCGCGTGATCGCATACGAGGACGGAATCATCGAGGGACCGCGCGCGGTGCAGCGAATCGCGGCGATCTGGCGCTATCCGGACGACCCACCGGTTTCGCTGACAAAATTTCAGTCGGAGAACGAATAATCCCAGTCGTGCTGCAGCGACGGTAGAGACCGCCGCGCCGTATCGACCTTTTCCAGATCGATATCGGTGAGGATGACGCCGGGCTCCTCGCCCGCCGCTGCGACGATAGTTCCCCACGGATCGACGATCAGCGAATGACCCCAGGTTTTCCGCCCGTGCGGATGCTCGCCGCACTGCGCCGGCGCGAAGACATAAGCGCCGGTCTCGATGGCGCGGGCGCGCAGCAGCACCTCCCAGTGCGCTTCCCCGGTCGGCCTCGTAAACGCCGACGGCACAGACAGCATCACCGCGCCGCGCCGGGCAAGGTCGCGATAGAGATGCGGAAACCGCAGATCGTAACAGACCGTCATGCCGAGCGGCCCGAACGGCGTTTGCGCCAGCACCGCCCGGTCGCCGGGACGGTATGTCTCCGATTCGCGATAGGACTCGCCGCCATCGAGATCGACGTCGAACATGTGTATCTTGTCGTAAGACGCGACGATGTTTCCGTCCGCATCGATCAGAAAGGACCGGTTGGCGACCCTGTCGCCGTCGAGCCGGACAGTCAGGGAACCGGCCAGAAGCCAGACATCGAGTTCGTCGGCCAGCGATCGGAACGCGGCAAGCGCCGGATGAGAGTGTTCGGGGAAGGACGCCGCCAGAGTGCGCTCCAGCCCCATCTCCATCATCGAGACGCATTCGGGAAAGGATATGAAATCGGCGCCCTCGGCCTGGGCATGCCGGGCGAAGCCGGACGCCGCCGCGATGTTGGCGTCCATGTCGTTGCCCGCATTGACCTGAACGCAGGCGAGACGGAAAGCATCCGTCACGGGGTTCCGAGCAGTCCGTCCAGCTTGCCGGACGCCTCCAGCGCCGCGAGATCGTCCGACCCGCCGATCGGCTGGTCGTCGATGAAGATCTGCGGCACGGTATAGCCGCCGCCCGAGCGTTCGGTCATCTGCCGTCGCAGTTCAGGATCGCTGTCGACCTCGATTTCCTCGAATTCAACGCCCTTCTTCTTGAGCAGCGATTTCGCCCTCACGCAAAACGGACAGAACATCGTCGTGTAGATTTCTACCTTGGCCACCGGATTACTCTCGTTTCTTGATCGGTTGGAAACCAATATGGGGCGTCGCCGCCGGTTTGGCGAGCCCTCAGACCGCGACCGCACGCACCACGCGCGCAAGCGTTAGCACATCGACGCCGGCCGCGCCCGTGCGGCGCAAGGGCCGCGCGCAGGCTTCAACGGTCGCGCCGGTGGTCAGCACATCGTCAACCAGCAGGACGCGCCGGTCCCGAACGTCATCCTGCCGCCCTTCCCTCACCGCGAACGCCCCCTCCACGTTGCGGCGTCTCTGGGCCGGACCGAACCTCCCCTGCGACGGCGTGCGGCGGCGGCGAACCAGCAGGTCGGCCGATACGGAAAGCCCGGTCTGCGCCGCGATGGCGCGGGCCAGCTCCGCCGCCTGGTTGTATCGCCGTGCCATCAGTCGGCTACGGTGCAGCGGCACCGGTACGACCAGCGGGCTATCGTCTAGCAGCGGGCCGGCGGCCTGGATCATCAGCCGGGCAAAGGCCGGCGCGGCTTCGGTCCGGTCGCCATGCTTGAAAGCAAGCACCGGACCCCGGCTGGCCTCGTCATAGGCGAACGCGGCGCGCGCCCGGTCATAGGAAGGGTGACGCGCGGCGCAGGCGGCGCACAGCGCCTCCGGCCCCATGTCGAACTCGAACGGAAAGAAGCAGCAGCTGCAGGCGGGCGGCGAGAGAAACCGGACACTCCCCCAGCACTCGACGCACAGCGCGCCGTCGCTTTCGACCGTTGCACCGCAGGCAAGGCAGCGGCGCGGCAGCAGCAGGCCCAGCACCCCATCCGTACCGCGCCGAAGCCAGCGCGGCCATGCGGAAGGTTGCCGAAACCCGGCCGCCATCGTCAGGCGGGGAAGTGGCGGAAGCGCGCCGTCGCGTCCTTTTCGATCAGGTCGACGAGACCGATTTCCCAGCTCAGATATTCCTGCATGTGGAACTCGATATTCTCGGTGTGATCGTAGGCCTTGTACATCACGTCGTCGTTCTTGCAGGTCAGCGCCTCGAACCCTTCGGCAAGATCGAAGCCCGCCGCTTTCCAGCCTGCATTACCGCCTTCGAACAGGCGTACATCCCGGCCCGCCTCGGCTGCATCCGCCGCCGCCAGCCGGGCGAGCGGCATGTCGCTGCCGGTGAACACCAGCGTCGCGCCGTCAGGGACCTTCGCCAGGGCCTGGTCGAGCCGGGCGCGGACGCCCCAGCAGGCGCAGGGAATGTGCGCGGCACGGTATTGGAGGCTGGTCGACAGATCGATCAGCGCCGCCTCGCCGGAGTCCAGCGCAGCCTTCAGCCCGGCAGCGTCGATCGCTTCGATATCCGCGCCGGCACCGGCAGCCGAGACCGCCTCCGGCACGCCGGTTTCCAGCGCCACGCCGTCGAGCCCGTTCTCCAGCACCGCGACCTCGGGCCAGCCCATCTGGATCAGCCAGCTCGCCGTCATGGCGGCGCGCACCCCGTCATCGTCCACCAGCACGATGCGAGAGCGCAGCGTGCCGCACCATTTATCCGTCGCCTGCACGAGCTGACCGCCCGGCGCGTGGATCGAACCCGGCAGATGCCCGGCGGCGTATTCTTCCGGGTTGCGTACGTCGAGCACAAACAGGGAGCGTTTGTCAGTTTCGCCCTGCCATTTTTCGAGAGTCGCCCGGTCGATCTTCTTCACACCGAACCGTTTCGTCACCCGCGCCGCGCATGCCTGCGCTGCTTCGCTGCCTTTGTCCGTGACATCGGGGAATTTCCGGTCGCTGCCATGTTCGAGATCGAACCCGGCCAATGCCCAGCCCATCGTACCGTTACGGAGTGCGAAGATTTTGTTGCCGACGCCGGCGTTGATCAGCGACTGCGCGCCGATGATCGAGCGCGTGCGGCCAGCGCAATTGACCACGATGGTCCGGTCGGGATCGTCGACGATGTCGTGCACCCGGTAGGCGAGCTCGGCGCCGGGGCAATCGATGCCGGTCGGGATGTTCATCCGCTGGTATTCGCCCCACGGGCGGCTGTCGAGGACCACCATGTTGTCGCCCCGGTCGATCATTTCCTTGAGCTCTTCCGGCCCGACATTGGGTGTGTCGCTCTGGTGCTCGACGAATTCGCCGAATGCCTTGGACGGCACGTTGACGCCCCGAAACACGACATAGCCAGCCTTCTCCCAGGCAGGGACGCCGCCTTCCAGAACCGATACATTGCCATAGCCCCAGTCCTCGAGCTTCGCCGCCGCCGCCGCGGTCAGCCCCTCGCCGCCGTCGCACAGCACGACCCGCGCCTTTTTGCGTGGCACCAGCGGTCCGATATCGAGCTCCAGCCGGCTGAGCGGCAGGCAGACGGCGAACAGCAGATGCCCGCTGGCGCCAAAATCGCCTTCTTCCCGGACATCGAGCAGCGCCAGCTCCTCGTCGTCCTTGAGCCACGCGTAAAGTTCGTCCGGGCTGATTGCCGTCGCCATGATCGTCGTCCATTTCCGGTTTCGGGAGGCCGCATCATAAGCAGGCTGGGCCCGGGGCTCAACGGGAGCGCATTATCTTCCGAAGCCGTCCGCCGCATGCCATAGTCCGGCATGACCGACGGGATCGAGATTTTCGACCGCGGCGCGGTACGGCTTCACCGCGACCGGGCGGCGAAGACCATCGCCGGGAACGATTTCCTGTTCGGGGAAGTCGCGGCGCGGCTCTCCGACCGTCTGGCCGACATCAACCGGAAGTTTCCACTGGCCGCCGATCTCGGCGGGCATGGCGGCATCCTTCGCTGGACGCTGGGGGACGATCCGGCGCATGCGGACCGCATCGGGATGCTGATCGAAACCGATCTGTCGCCTGAATTCGCGGCGCGGTGCAGCGGCCCGTCCCTCGCCGCCGACGAAGAAGCCCTGCCCTTCGGGCGCGAAACACTCGATCTGGTCCTCAGCAACCTGTCGCTGCACTGGGTTAACGATCTGCCGGGCGCGCTGATCCAGATCCGCAACGCGCTGAAACCGGACGGGCTGTTCCTTGCGGCAATGCTGGGCGGCGATACGCTGACCGAGCTGCGCCAGGCGCTTATGGAAGCCGAGATTGCGGAAACCGGCGGCGCGTCCCCGCGCGTCTCGCCGTTCGCCGACCTGTCGGATGCGGCCTCACTGCTGCAGCGCGCGGGCTTTGCCCTGCCGGTCGCGGATTCGGACACGATAACGGTGACCTATCCGGATGCGTTTGCGCTGATGCGCGACCTCCGGCGTATGGGGGAAGCCGGCGCGGTGCGCGAACGCCCGAAACACGCGTCGCCGCGTCGATTGATGTTCGCCGCCGCGGAACGCTACGCGGAACTGTTCGCCGATGCGGACGGGCGTATTCCAGCGACCTTTCAGATTCTGTATCTCACCGGCTGGGCCCCGGCCGCGTCGCAGCAAAAACCCTTGCGCCCCGGCAGCGCGGAAACGCGGCTCGCCGATGCGCTGGATACGAAGGAAGAGTCGACCGGCGAAAAAGCTCGCCGCTAACCCTGTACCGCAGAGTCTCGGACTTAAGGCCCACCTCCCTTACCCCCCTGAATGGCGGAGGGGACGCTACAGGACTATCGCGAAAAACCCCTTCCCCTCCCCCAGGGGAGGAGAGGATTGAGGCAAGGTGGGGAATTCACCAAAGTCGGAAATTCTCAAAACTCAGGCCGCCGCCGGTTCCGCAGCGGGCGTACCCTCGCGTTTCTCCGGCACCGACCAGGCGAGCACGGCGGCGAGCAGCGCCAGCCCGAACCCGATGAACCAGACCCAGTCGTAGCGTCCCGTCAGATCGAAGAAATAGCCGCCGAGCCAGGCGCCCAGCGCGCCGCCGATCGAATGGCCGGTAAACAGCAGCCCCATCGTGAAACCCATCGTGTTGAGCCCGAGATGGCTCGCTACCAGACCCGACGTCGGCGGCACGGTGGCGAAATCGAGCGTACCGAACAGGGCGGCGAACAGCAGCAGAACGAGGTAACTGTCGGTGATGAAAAACAGCATCACGAAGGTCAGAGCCCGGAGAAGGTAGACCGTCCCCAGCAGCGCGGGCCTGTGCACCCGGTCGGTCAGCCAGCCGGACAGAACCACACCCACCATGTCGAACGCGGCCAGCACGCCAATGGAAGCGGCGCCTTCCGTCAGGGTAAAACCGCAGGCCGCGGCGTAGGGAATCAGATGGACCTTTACGACTCCGGCGGTGGTAAAGCCGCAGATCACATAAGCGCCGCCGACGAGCCAGAACACCGGCCGGTGAAACAGGTAGCTGAGCTTGGCACCGAGCGAACTCGACGCCGACACGCCCTCGCTATCGGCGCGGGGCGGCGGACGTTCCTTGTCCAGAAAGGCGAGCGACAGGACGCCGACCGCCATGACGATGATCCCGTACGCCAGAATGGTGTCGCGCCAGCCGAGGGTGGAAATCAGCATCGCGATGACAGGCAGAAAAATCATCTGGCCGCCGCCCACACCGGCATTGCCGATCGAGACCGCGAGTCCCCTGTTCTCGGTGAACTGGCGCGAGACGGTGGCTGTTGCGATGGGCAGGCTGATGATCCCGTAACCGAAAGCCGCCCCGATGCAGAACACGGCAACGAAGAAAAGCTGGCTGTCCATCATCGACGTCATCGCGTAGCACGCGCCGCTGATCACCAGCCCGCCCGCCACGAGATAGCGCGGCCCGAACTTGTCGAGCAGATTGCCCATGAAAGGCGCGGTGGCGCCCATGACGATCATGATCAGCGATGCGCCGCTCGACAGGAATTCCCGGCTCCAGCCGAACTCCTCTCCCCAGCCGGGGATCAGCACCGGCAGCGACATGCGCGCCGCGAACGAAAAGCTCAGCGCGACGAAGATCACCCCGACGATAAGCCAGCCGCGCGGGTTCGCTCTGATGGTGGACATGAACATGGAAGGCGGGCTTTCAGCCTCTCAACGATTAGCGGAGTATGACAGGTCGGTCCGGCCTGGAACAGTGTGGGCCATGCACAAGCCTGACGAAATCGACTCGCCGCCAAGCCTTGCGGCGGCACACCAAGCTGATCATATCTGAAGTGTACGCCGACCGATAATCCGAAAGGGGAGAGTTCGACATGTCCCGCCATTTCGTTGCGCCGCTGGTTTCGCTCGCCCTGCTGGCCGTTTCGCCAACCGCCTCAGCGGCGGATGCGGCGCGGGGCGGATCGCTGGCCGGAAGCTGGTGTTCGTCCTGTCACATCATCGATACGGGCACCGCTCAGAAGGTCGCTGATCGGGCGCCGACATTCCGGTCGATTGCAAACGACAGCGAAAAGACCGACGCCTATCTGAAACGTTTCATGGCGAACCCTCATTACCCGATGCCGAACCTGGATCTGGGCAGGCGCGATATTGACGACCTCGTCGCCTATATAGGGACTCTTCGTACGAAAACGCCGTAACGTTTTCGAGATTCGGCGCCAGCCCACTCCCCCACCGGGCCACGCTTATTTGTTCCGGCGGGCCTTAAGCCGCCACACCAACCCTTAACGCCCGCCGGGTTGGCTGGCGGCGGCGGGCAAATCAAAGACCAGTGGCCGGGTGGGGGAGTGGGCCGGTGCAGCGGTGTAAATGAGTTCAGAGAAGATCCCGCAGCATCGCCACCAGCGGCACGTCGGCGGGGGGCATGGGGTAGTCGCGCAGGCGGTTGGGCCGCACCCATTTGAGAGCCTGGCCTTCGCGCGCTTCCGGCTCGCCTTTCCAGACACGGCACACGTAGAGAGGCATCAGCAGGTGGAACGTTTCGTAGCGGTGAGAGGCGAAGGTAAAGGGCGCGAGGCAGCTTTCCTCGGTATCGATACCGAGCTCCTCGTCGAGCTCGCGGATCAGCGCCTCTTCCGGCGTCTCGCCCGCGTCGACCTTGCCGCCGGGAAACTCCCACAGGCCCGCCATTGCCTTACCTTCCGGCCGCTGCGCGATGAGTACCCGGCCATCGATATCGACCAGCGCGACCGCGGTAACGAGGACGATCGGGAGAGAGCCGGTATCAGGTTCGGTAGTCGGCATTGATCGTGATGTAGCCATGCGTCAGATCGCAGGTCCAGACGCGCGCATGCCCCCGGCCGAGACCGATATCGACGCCAAACGTGACTTCCTGCCCGGCCATATGCGCTTCGGCCCGCGCCTCGTCATAGTCTGGACGAAGCTGCCCGTTCTGCGTCACCGGCACGCCGCCGATGGAAATCGACAGCAGATCGCGGTCCGCCTTCTGACCCGCCTTGCCGACCGCCATGACAAGTCGGCCCCAGTTCGGATCGCCGCCCGCCGCCGCCGTCTTGACCAGAGGCGAGTTGGCGATGGCCAGCCCGATCTTGCGGGCCGCCGCATTGGAGGTCGCCCCCGTGACCTCGATGGTGATCAGCTTCTGCGCGCCTTCGCCGTCCCGGACGATCTGGATCGCCAGATCCTGCGCCACTTCCAGCAAGGCCCGCCTGAAATCGCGCAGGATCGCATCGCCCGCGGATTTGACGACGGGATGTTTTGCGCCTGCGCCGGTCGCGCACAGCAATACCGTGTCGCTGGTCGACGTGTCGCCGTCCACCGTCGTCGCGTTAAAGGAATCGTCGACCGCGCGGGTCAGCAGGGTCTGCAGCACGTCCGCCGGTATTTTCGCGTCGGTAAACAGATAACCGAGCATGGTCGCCATGTCCGGCGCGATCATGCCGGAACCCTTGGCGATCCCGGCGATGGTCACTTCTGCGCCGCCGATCTTCGCGGTCCGGACCGAACCCTTGGGGAAAGTATCGGTGGTCAGGATGGCCTGCGCCGCCGCCGTCCAGTTCCCGGCGGCGAGCGTCCCGAGCATGCCGGGCAGCTTGTCGGCAATGTGGTCGGGCGGCACCGGCACGCCGATGACGCCGGTCGAGGAAATATAGATCTCGTTCTGGGGACAGCCGATCAGCTTCGCCGCGGCGCGGACCGTATGCTCGACCGTCCGGTCTCCGGCCTTGCCGGTAAAAGCGTTGGCATTGCCCGAATTGACGACGATCGCCCGCACCCTGCCCTTGGGCAGGATCCTGCGACACCAGTCGACCGGGCCCGACGGGCAAAGCGAGCGGGTGAACGCACCGGCCACCGTCGTCCCCTTCGCCAGTCGTGCGACGAACAGGTCGGGTCGGCCGCTTTCCTTCAGGCCGCAGGCCGCGCCGGCGAGCTCGACGCCGGGAATCGGAGGAATTTCGGGGAATTTTTCGGGTGCCAGGGGCGATTTAGCGATCATTGTAGTCAGTCACCACGCTATTCGACCGGAAACTGGCGGGTTTCCGGCGCAAACTGCAAAAAAACGTCAATCGCCGGGCCGTCTTATTGCGGGATCAAACAATTTTCTGCGACATTGACAGAAGCCCGGCTGCTTCTTATGTCTCTCACGCTCGCTTATATGCTAAATTGCAGACCCTGCAAGAGAATCCGCTAATCAGAGAGGCCCGATGTTAGCAACGCTGGCCGAGCGCGTCTTCGGAAGCGCCAACACCCGCTACATCAAAAAACTCGAGGCGACCGTCGCCTCGATCAATGCGCTGGAGCCCGAGCTCGAGGCCCTCGACGACGCGGCTCTCCGGGCGCGGACCGAATGGCTGCGCGACCGCCACGAGGCGGGCGAAACGCTCGACGAGCTGCTGCCGGAAGCCTTCGCCACCGTGCGCGAGGCCGCCAAGCGGACGCTGGGGCAGCGCCATTACGACGTTCAGCTGATGGGCGGCATGGTGCTGCATCGCGGCGCCATCGCCGAAATGAAAACCGGCGAGGGCAAGACGCTGGTCGCGACGCTCGCGGTCTATCTCAATGCTCTGGCCGGCAAGGGCGTGCATGTCGTCACCGTCAATGACTACCTCGCCCAGCGCGACGCCGGGTGGATGGGGCAGGTATACGAATTCCTGGGTCTGAGCGTCAGCTGCATCGTGCACGGGCTCGATGACGAGGAACGCCAGCGCGCCTACGCCGCCGACGTCACCTACGGCACCAATAACGAATTCGGTTTCGATTATCTGCGCGACAACATGAAGTTTCGGCTTGAGGACATGGTCCAGCGGCCGTTCAACTTCGCCATCGTCGACGAGGTCGACTCGATCCTGATCGACGAAGCGCGTACGCCGCTGATCATTTCCGGCCCGACCGAGGATTCGTCGGAGATGTACCGGCGGATCGATACCGTCATCCCGAAGCTTTCTGCCGAAGATTACGAAAAGGACGAAAAGCTTCGCACCGTCGCGCTGACAGAAGCCGGCACCGAGAAGATAGAGGCCCTGCTGGAGGAAGCGGGCCTGCTGGACGGCAACCCGCTCTACGACATCACCAACGTTTCCATCGTCCATCACGTCAACCAGGCGCTCCGTGCGCATGTGTTGTTCCAGCGCGATACGGATTACATCGTCAAGGACAACCAGGTGATGATCATCGACGAGTTCACCGGCCGCATGATGGAAGGACGGCGTTACTCCGAAGGTCTGCACCAGGCGCTCGAGGCCAAGGAAAACGTCGACGTCCAGAACGAGAACCAGACTCTGGCGTCGATCACCTTCCAGAACTATTTCCGGCTGTACCCCAAGCTTGGCGGCATGACCGGTACGGCGATGACGGAAGCAGGCGAATTCTCTGACATCTACAAGCTAGAAGTGGTTGAAATCCCGACCAACATGCCCTGCGTCCGCGCCGACGAGGACGACGAGGTCTACCGCACGGTAAGGGAGAAGACCGAAGCGATCATCGGGCTGATCGAGGAATGCCGGGCGCGCAACCAGCCGATGCTGGTGGGCACGGTTTCGATCGAAAAATCCGAAGCGCTGGCGGCAGAGCTCGAGAAACGCAAGATTCCGCACAACGTTCTGAACGCGCGCTATCACGAACAGGAAGCTTTCATCATCGCCCAGGCCGGACGCCCCGGGCAGATCACCATCGCCACCAACATGGCCGGACGCGGCACCGACATTCAGCTCGGCGGCAATGTCGAGATGCAGCTCGCCGAAGAACTGGCCAAGATCAAGGACGAGAGCGAGCGCGCCGCGAAGGAATCCGAAATTCGCGCCCGGATCGAAACGGAGGTCGCCGAGGCTAGGGACGTCGTGCTCAAGGCCGGCGGGCTCTGCATTATCGGCACCGAGCGCCATGAGGCGCGGCGCATCGACAACCAGCTTCGCGGCCGCTCGGGTCGTCAGGGCGACCCGGGCCAGTCGCGTTTCTACCTGTCCCTCGAAGACGACCTGATGCGGATTTTCGGCTCCGACCGGATCGATTCGATGCTGCAGAAGCTGGGGCTGGAAGAAGGCGAAGCCATCGTCCATCCCTGGATCAACAAGGCGCTGGAAAAGGCCCAGAAGAAGGTCGAGGAACGCAACTTCGAGATCCGCAAGAACCTGCTGCGGTTCGACGACGTGATGAACGACCAGCGCAAGGTGATCTACGAACAGCGCCGCGAGCTGATGGAGGTGGACGACGTTTCCGAAACCGTCGCGGACATGCGCCACGAGGTCATCGAGGACATGGTCGCTCGCTGCATCCCCGAGAAGGCCTATGCGGAACAGTGGGATGTCGAAGGGCTGCACGAGGAAGTGCTGCGGACCACCGGCCTCGATCTGCCGATTGCAGACTGGGCCGCGGAAGAAGGCATCGCCGACGAGGAAATCCGCGACCGGCTGACCGACGCAGCCGACCGGCGCATGGCCGAGAAGGTCGCTAATTACGGCCCCGAGCTGATGCGTCTCGCAGAGAAGAGCGTGCTGCTGCAGATGCTCGACCAGATCTGGAAGGAGCATCTCCTGTCGCTCGATCATCTGCGGCAGGGCATCGGGCTGCGCGCCTATGGGCAGAAGGACCCGCTTAACGAATACAAGCAGGAAGCCTTCAACCTGTTCGAAAACATGCTGGCAGCGCTGCGCGAGACCGTGACCCAGGTGCTGTGCCACATGGAAATCTCGGCTGACGGCGACGGTACGGAGCTGCCGGAATACGACGACAGCAGCATGTACGAGGGACACGAGGACCCGGCCTTCGCCGCTCACGGCAACGCTGCGGCGCTCGACACCATGCACCCGGCGGCAATGGCGCAGCCTATCGGGGGTCCGAAGGCGATCTCAGCCGATGCGGACCCGGCCGATGTTCCGTCTGGCTGGCGGCTGCACGAGCCGCTCGGTCGCTGGATCGACCCGGAAGATCCCGAAACCTGGGGCAAGGTGCCGCGCAATGCGGCATGTCCCTGCGGCACCGGCAAGAAGTTCAAGCACTGCCACGGTCGCGCGGCGTAAATCCGCCTGCTCCGGATTTTTCAGTATTTCGCGGGATGCGCGGGCGGACCGGAACGCCAGGCGGCGTGAGCCCCGGCTATCCGGGGGGCGATAGTCGCCGTCAAATCCTGACGACCGCCCTGCGGTCCCCCTCTACGGTCTGACGCGTCTCAACCTGACAGCGCGTCGTTCCCCATGGTGATGAATCGTTCGCGACGCGCGTTGCGCACTGCCATACCGTCCTGCGATGCGATCTCGCCAAGCGCTTCTTCCAGCGCGTCGCCGACCGTTTTTATGGCTTCCGCCGGGTTTCGGTGGGCGCCGCCGAGCGGTTCGGGAATGACGGCGTCGATAACCCCGAGTTCAAGCAGGTCTTCGGCCCGCATCTTGAGCGCCTCAGCGGCTTCCTCGGCATGTTCCGCACTGCGCCACAGGATCGAAGCGCAGCCTTCGGGCGAAATGACGGAATAGATCGCGTGCTCCATCATCATTACCTTGTTGGCGGCGGCGATCGCGATAGCGCCGCCCGAGCCCCCCTCTCCGATGACGACGCTGACGATAGGCGTCTTGAGATCCAGACAGACTTCGATCGACTTGGCGATCGCTTCGGCCTGTCCGCGTTCCTCCGCACCGATGCCGGGATAGGCGCCGGGCGTATCGACAAATGTAACGACCGGTATCTGAAAACGCTCGGCAAGTTCCATCAGGCGCTGTGCCTTGCGGTAGCCTTCGGGCCGCGCCATGCCGAAATTGTGCTTGATGCGGGTTTCCGTATCGTCGCCCTTTTCCTGGCCGATCACTACGACCGACCGTCCGCGAAACCGGCCGATACCGCCGATGATCGCGTAATCCTCCGCAAAGGCCCGGTCGCCCGCCATCGGCGTGAAATCCTCGATAAGCCCGCTGACAAAATTGACGCAGTGCGGCCGTTCTGGATGACGCGCGACCATGACGGTCTGCCAGGGCGTCAGTTTGGAATAAAGCTGTTTCAGAGAACGGTCGATCCGGGTCTGCAGGCGCGAGACCTCGTCGGCGATTTTGATATCGCCGATATCGGACAGATGCCGCAATTCCTGCATCTTGCCTTCCAGCTCCGCGATGCCTTTCTCGAATTCCAGAAAATTCTTCATCGAAACCGCCTCCGTATTCCCTGTCCTGTCCGCACCTGTCCTGTCAGCCGATTGACAGGCCAGCGGCCAGCGGGTGCCTGTCCCGTACCAGAGATTTCATCCGTTCGTCCAGAACATGCGTGTAAATCTGAGTCGTTGAAATATCGGCATGGCCCAGCATCTGCTGCACCGAACGCAGATCGGCGTCGTGCGCAAGCAGATGGCTGGCGAAGGCGTGACGCAGGACATGAGGCGACACCAGCGACCCATCGAGCCCTGCAGCAAACGCAAGATCCTTCAGTTCCGCGGCGAACCTACCGCGGGTCAGATGTCCGCTACGCGCCCGTTTCGACGGGAACATCCAGGGCGATTCCCGCTTTTCCGGCATGTTGACCCGGCGATGAGGCAACCAAGCAACGATCGCGTCCCGCGCCGGCGCCCCCACCGGCACCATCCTTTCCCGTCCGCCCTTGCCGCGGATCACCAGCATCGATCGGTCGCGCGACAACGCGCCGAGGGGAAGCCCGACCAGCTCCGATACGCGCAGACCGGTCGAATAAAGCAACTCCATCAAGGCCGTGATCCTGATGCCCTTCACACCTTCGATTCGGCGCGCGGCGGCTAGCAACGCCTCGACATCTTGCTCCGACAGGACCTTCGGCAGCGGACGCCCCAGCCGGGGACTGTCGATTGTCCCGGACGGATCGTCGGCGCGGATGCCTTCGGCGACCAGAAACCGGAAAAACTGTCTCAGCGCGGAAAGGCGCCGTGCGGCGGTGCGCGGCGTCATGCCCGCGCGTCGCTGTTCGGACAACCAGGCCCGGACGCAATCGACCCCGGCGGTCGCCGCCGCCGAACCCCGCCCTACAGCAAAATTTTCGAACAGTGTCAGATCGCGGGCGTAGGACTCCCGCGTCGCGGGTGACAGCCCCCGCTCGACTATCAGCATCTCCAGAAAGGTCGCAACCTCGCGCGAGGGCGGACGGTCGTTTCCCGGCTTCACCCTATAGGCCCGCCGCAACAAGGGTTTCGAGTGCGATCAGGCGAGCCTCAGCCTCAAGCCCGACCCGGCGGAGCGCCGAGACGGCCTGTTCCACCGCGGGCAAATTGTCTACGCCGACCCCCCGGTCTCCAATAGCGGCCAGAGCGAACCCTGCAACGGCGCCGCGGCTTTCAAGCCGGACCGCATGCCGGAGGCCATTGCGGATGCCGACCGGGGGAACCGCGGATACGGTCTCTGGCCCGGCGCCAAGCACCAGGGCCCAGTTCGCAGAGGACACAGGCAGAGACAGCGATTCAAACATGCTGAAAAGAACCGATGCCCGTCCGGTAACATCGGCCCCGTCGCGTCCCAGCGATCGCCACCAGCGTTCGACTGCTTCCGAATTCACAATGCCGGGAACATCCGGTACGGATGTCTGAGGAACCGGCAAGGAAGTCACCTCAACCCCGACCGCGTCATTCCCGACATTTCGCCCGACGACCTGCGAGCCGGTCGGAGCGCCTTGTTGTGCGGGCGGTGACGCTCCAGGCATCAGCGCAACAAAAGGCCAAAGCCGTACCTTTATCGACGCGTCGACCCCGGTTCCGTCCGCAAGGGCAAGCCAGCCGCGCGCCGTTTCCGCCGCGCCGGAAACGACCAGCGCCCGAACGGCGTCCACAGCAAACCAGGCAACGTCCTGAGCGGGGAGAATCTTCGCAATCACCGGCGCAGCAGCCAGGTACATCAGGTCAAGACCGCCTTTCGACCGTGCGATCGAGAAGCCAAGCTGTAACATCCTGGCGGCATCAGCGGGCGTCGGCGCGGCGAGAGCGCCGCGAAGGATCAGCGCCCGACCCGACGGACCCCATAGCTCTTCGCCCCGCTCCGCCGCTTTCTCGATATCTTCCCGTTTGAGCGGCACCGCGCCGTAGATTTCCAGGAGGGTATTAGCAGAAAGCGTGCCAAGGCGCGTCGCCGCCTCTCCCGCCGCCAGGCGAATATCGATGGGTGCATTGGGGCTGAGCGCAATGGCCTGAAGCGCGGCAGGCGGGGCCTTGTCCGCAACATCCGCAGGCAAAGCGAGATTGGCCGCCCGCATCATTGCAAGGCGAAGCGCCGTCGGCTCGGGCATGCTTTCCACCGCAGGCGGCCTCGCTCCCGCGAGCGCTTCCATCGTAGCGAAAAAAGCTGGATGCACGGCTTCACTGCGCTCGGCCAGCAGTTCCGAGATCAGAGCCGCCTCCGACGGTTTGCCGGCCAGCATCAGACAGAAGGCGCTGGCCTGCTGCCAGAAAACGCCGGTGAATTCCTGTCCGGGGCCGCGCACAATGTCGCAGGCCCGCGCCGTATCGAACCGGAACAGCCGAGCTTCGACCTCTGTCCGAACCAGCGCTTCCTCTATTTGCCCGACTGGCGCCGCGGCTATCAGGTCCAGCGCGGCCTTCAGGTCGCCGGATGCGAAAAGCGCACCGATCCGCATCGACAGAAGGCTTGGCCCGCCGCTACGGCGAGAAGGCGCAGACGCGCTCGTCAACAGAACCCGTCGAGCCAGGTCGCGCAGCGCAGGAGAGCGGTGGTTTTCCGGCAACCGGGCGATAAGGCGTTCAATGAACACGCTATCCGCACCGCGCCACATATCTGCTCCGAGCCCGCCGGTTTGATCTTCGAGCGTCCCGATGGAATCGCCGTCAATATCCTTGAGGGTCTGAACGACAACAGGGGCGCGGATAGCGGAGGATGGGGCAGAGGTCCCGCTGGGCGCCAGACTCGGAACCGCGGGCTGGACAGGCGGCGCAAGCTGAGGAGAAACGGCTCGCCGCGGTCCCAGCCGGATCGGCCCGGAACCGCCCGCCTGCGCCAGATGAAAGCCACCGAATCCGGCCGGTGGCGGCTCGGAACCTGCAGGCGGGCCGGACAGGACAAGGACGGCCGTTAAAACGGCGGCGCTAGCGCGGAAAGCGGTCATCGGGGAGCGTTTTTTCGACAACAGAAGACGGTGCCGGAATATCCCACATGGCGAGAAACGCACCGCCGCCCAGCACGGCCAGCAGCAGGAACAGAAAAATAGCGATCGTAAAACGCGTCATGGGGGCCTGCTGAAAACGTGAAACTCCGGGTCTGTCGACGAACCGCTACGGTAGATCGCCAAAGGCCGATCCCCGGCACCGCATTCAGGCACCGTTTACAGCCACTGTTTACTGGCGACAACGCACCGAATCCGTCATATATTCAAGCGCGTTATGCTAATAACGGCCAACCATGGCTATTTTTGGGCAGTTTATCGGCTCCGCCGAATCGCTTCAATGGCGGGCGGAAGGACCCGAAACCGGGTGGCCGGTCGCAGGGAATATACGGACGCACACGGGATCATGACGGAAGAGAGCGGCGCGGCGCCGAGTAAAACGCCGGATTACGCCCCGGATCGTACAATCGTGCTCGTCGGTCTTATGGGAGCCGGCAAGAGCTGCATCGGTCGTCGTCTGGCGGACCGGATGGGCAGAAGTTTTATCGACGCTGACGACGAGATCGAGGAAGCGGCAGGCTGTTCGATCCCGGATATTTTCGAGCTGTACGGCGAACCCGCTTTCCGCGACGGTGAAAGGCGGGTTATCGCACGGCTGCTAAAGGAACCTCCCCATATACTTGCTACCGGCGGTGGCGCGTTTATTGACGAGGAAGTCAGAAAGCTTATCGCAAAAAAGGCCATCTCCGTCTGGTTGAGGGCAGATCTGGATCTATTGACGCAACGTACGGCGCGGCGCGGAGACCGGCCCCTGCTGGCGAATGGAAACCGGCGCAAGACCCTTAAACGGCTGATGGACGAGCGGTATCCGCTATACGCACAGGCAGATATTACGGTCGACTCGGCGCGCGAAGTTCCGGATGTAACAGTGGACCGGGTACTTGCCCTGCTGGCCGAGCGGAAGGATCGCCTGGCCGGGGCGGCGGCATGAACGATGTCGACAGGGTGCCGCTCGATTTCGGAGACCGGCACTACGAAATTCTTGTGGGGCGCGGGCTTATCGAAAACGCTGGCGGCCACATAGCTCCCTTCATCCGCCGGTCGCCTGCGATTGTCATCACCGACCGCAACGTATCGGCGCACTATCGCCATATCCTGGAACGCTCTCTTGCAAGTTCCGGCATCGAATGCGCTGTTATCGAGCTGGAGCCGGGGGAAAGCACAAAATCCTTTGCGGGATTCGAACGCCTGATCGACGCCATTCTGGATCTGGGGCCAGAGCGCGCCTCCACACTGATTGCGCTCGGCGGCGGCGTAGTCGGCGATATCGCTGGCTTTGCCGCCAGCACGGTCCTGCGCGGGATCGACTTCATCCAGATACCGACCACTCTGCTGGCCCAGGTCGACAGTTCGGTCGGCGGCAAGACCGGCATCAACACGCGGCACGGCAAGAACCTGGTGGGCGCTTTTTACCAGCCCCGGCTGGTGCTTGCCGATACCGGAGCGCTGGACACGCTGCCCCGCCGCGAACTGCTGGCCGGCTACGCGGAAATCGTAAAGTACGGACTCCTCGGCAATGCGCCGTTTTTCGGCTGGCTGGAAGAAAATGGCGCGGCGCTGATCGATGGCGATGCAGACGCAAGGCGATACGCCGTCGCGCAAAGCTGCCGTGCCAAAGCGGAAATCGTGGCGGAAGACGAACGCGAGGCGGGGCGCCGCGCGCTGCTCAATCTTGGCCATACGTTCGGCCATGCGCTTGAGGCCGAGACCGGTTTCGGGGACGGGCTGCTGCATGGCGAGGCGGTAGCGGTCGGGATGGTGATGGCGTTCGACCTGTCGGTCCGGCTGGGCTTCTGCCCGGCGGAAGACGCAGCCAGGGCGCGGCGCCATATAGCTGCCGCAGGTCTGCCAGCCGGTCTCGACGCCCTTCCGGGCAGGGCGTGGGACGTAGCAACGCTGATCGCTCACATGCAGCGGGACAAGAAGGTCAGCGATGGCAAGATAACATTCATCCTGGCGCGCGGCATTGGCGACGCCTTTGTGGAGCGGGACGTCGAGCTGGCCGAGGTGGAAGCGCTTCTATCCTGCGCCATCGCGGCCTGAAGGCCGCAGACCGCCGCTCCAATGACGATAAACGCCCCAATGAGGACCACTTAGGGAACTTCGGACGATGGATACAGAAACGCTGATGACCATCGGCGGGATATCCGTTCTGCTGGTGCTGTCAGGCGTGTTTTCCGGTTCGGAAACCGCGCTCACTGCAGCGTCTCAGGCGCGCATGCATCTGCTACAGAAACAGGGTGACCGCCGGGCCGGCATCGTGGCACGCCTGTTCGAAGAGAGGGAGAAGCTTATCGGCGCCATCCTGCTCGGCAACAACCTGGTCAACATCCTGGCATCGGCCATGGCGACCAGCCTGCTGATCGGTTTCTTCGGCGAAGCCGGGGTGGTTTACGCCACCGGCGCAATGACCCTGCTGATCCTCATTTTCGGCGAGGTCATGCCCAAGACCTACGCTTTCCGCAACGCCGACCGGATGGCGCTTGCGGTCGCGCCTCTGTTCAGACTGATCGTCGCGGTGCTGGCACCGATCACCCTTACGATCAATCTGATCATCCGTGGCACCATGCGTCTGGTAGGCGTGAATTTCGGCGAAGGCGACGAGCTGTCGCAGGCGCAGGAAAGACTGCGCGGTGCTATCGAGCTGCATCAGGGCGACGAGCCCGCCGTCCGCCATGAACGCATCATGCTCCGCAGCATCCTCGACCTTTCGGATGTCGACGTTCACGACGTCATGCACCACCGGCGCGATCTCAGCTCGGTGGATGCGGACCTGCCGGCCAGCCAGATCATCGAGCAGATCGTCGAGAGTCCCTTCACGCGCATACCGTTATGGCGCAACGACCAGGACAACATCGTCGGCGTGCTGCACGCCAAGGCGCTCCTGCGTCAGGTGCACGAACACCGGGGCAACCTGGACCGGATCGACATCGATTCGGTTACCTCGCCGCCCTGGTTTATTCCGGAATCCACATCGCTGCTGGACCAGCTGCAGGCCTTCCAGCGCCGCCAGGAGCATTTCGCACTGGTGGTGGACGAATACGGCTCGCTCGAAGGCGTGGTAACGCTGGAGGACATCCTCGAAGAGATCGTCGGCGATATTTCCGACGAGCACGACGAGGTCCCGGTGGGCGTCCGTCCTCAGACCGACGGCACCTATCTGGTCGACGGGCGGGTCACGATTCGCGATCTCAACCGCCGCTTCGACTGGATGCTGCCGGACGACGATGCGGCTACCATCGCCGGGCTGGTAATCCAGCTGGCGCGCATGATTCCCGACAAGGGCCAGATTTTCACCTATGAAGGCTTCCGCTTCGAGGTTGTGAGCCGCCGCGGCAACCGGGTTGCATCTATCCGTATCCGGCCGCCGGCGCGGCCAAACGGCTAACCGCTCCGACCGCCTATTTGCCAGAACCGCAAAACGCCGCTATCGGTAGTCGGGACAGTCCGGTGGTCGATGAACCGGATGGCGAAGACCGAGAAGGGAACAGGGAATGGCGAAGGAATTCAATATCCGCAGGGTCGTGACCGGCCACACGGCGGATGGCAAGGCGACCGTCGAAATCGACGAAATCTCCAAAAACGTGCTGTCTAAACGCCCGGGCCAGACGTCGACCGTTATCTGGGCGACGGATGAGACGACGCCGGACATGGGCACGCTCAACGACATTTCCGCCGACGTAAAGCAGACCGTGGTGGAGAACGGCAGCGTCTGCCGGATCAGCCGGTTCGAGCCGGGCGTCGCCCCGCGCGTCCACCGCACCGCCAGCATCGATTACGCGATCATCTTGTCAGGAAAGCTCGACATGGAACTGGACGACGGCGAAACCGTGCATCTGAATGCGGGCGACATCGTGGTGCAGCGCGCGACCATGCATAACTGGATCAACCCGGGCCCCGAAGACTGCATTGTCGCCTTTATCCTGATCCACGCGAAAATGCCGGACGGGATTGAGCCGATCGGCTGAACGGAGGGTTCGATGAACGACGCACCCGACCTGATCGCCCCTGTCGACGCCGAGCTTCACGGCGCAGCGATCATCGCCGCAATCAAGCAGGCAAATGTGGGTACGGTGGTGACGGTCCCCGACCGCACCACGGCAGCCGGCCTGCTGCGTCCGATCGCCGCCGACGTGGAATTGCGCCATGTGCGGGTCAGTGAGGAAGACGAAACCATCGCCATCTGCGCGGCGCTCTCCTATGCCGACCAGCGGGCGCTGGCGCTTTTCCAGTACACAGGGCTGCTGGATTCGATCAACGCGGTGCGCGGGGTCGCGGTCGAATACCAGATGCCGATCTGCATGATGGTCGGGCTGCTCAGCAAGGAGCCCGGCGTCGCGCCCACGGCGTCGAAGCATTACGGACTCCGCATCATCGAGCCGATCCTCGACGTGATGGGGGTCGACCACACGCTGATCGAAACCGACGACGATATCCCGAAAATCGTTCCCGCAATCGATAAGGCCTACGAAACATCGCGCCCGGTCGTGATGCTGATAGGCAGGATGCCGATAGCGCCATGATGAAAAGAGACGATTGCCTGAAAGTGCTGGCCGGCGAGATCGCCGAAGACCAGATCGTGGTGGCGGCCTATACCACCGCCTTCGACTGGCTGGGGATCAGGCCGAGCCCGCTCAACTTTATCTCTTCCGGCGCGATGGGGCTGACGGGCCCGCACGGGCTGGGTTTCGCGCTGGCCTGGCCGGACCGTCGGATCATCGTACTCGACGGCGACGGCAGCCTGCTGATGAGCCTGGGGTCCCTGGTGACCATCGCCGAGGCGGCGCCCAAAAACCTGATCCATTGCGTATGCGAGAACGGAACCTACGAAGCCAATGGCGGGCACCCGATCCCGGCGCAGGACCGGGTCGATTTCGCCGGCATGGCGAAGGCCGCAGGCTACGCCCAGACACATAGCTTCTCCGAGCTGGACGACTTCAAAACGGGCATCGGCAGCGTGCTGCAGGAGGAAGGCCCGGTTTTCGTCGACCTGAAATTCGTGCCGGGCGAGACCTATCCCAAGGATTACGGTCTGATGCACGGGCCGAAGATTCGCGAGGATTTCCGCGAAGCGCTGAAGGGGCTTGGGTTAAGGCAATAGCAATTCCGGTTTTTCATGATGGGCGTTGGTTGGTGTGATCCGCTAACGCGGATGCGCTCCGGCCCACTCCCCCACCCGGCCACCCACGAGAGTATCCTGATGGGTGGCCGGGTGGGGGAGTGGGCCGGAGCCGCCTAACGTGATTACGTGTTCGGGCCCGATCCATTAATATGGAAACGGTCCGAACAAGCCTTTCAGGAGAAAAACCGACATGCCCCTGCCGCCGGCCGCAGAACGCGAACTGATTCAGACCCGTAGTGTCGAGGTATCAAGCTACCGGCGCAGCGACGGCCAGTGGGATGTCGAGGGCAGGCTGGTCGACACAGCGGCCTTTGCCATCCCTAACAGATATCGCGGAGAAATCGCCGCCGGTGAGCCGATCCACGACATGAATATCCGCCTGACCCTAAACGCAGACGTCGAAATCACAGAAGTCGGCGCAGCGATGGACTCGACGCCCTACGCGGTCTGTCCGGCCATCGAATCCGCGTTCCAGAAGCTCAAGGGCATCCGTATCGGTCCGGGCTGGAATCGCAAGATACGCGAGCTTCTGGGCGGCGCGCAGGGTTGCATCCATATGGTCGACCTGCTGCGCCCGGTCGGCACGGTCGGATTCAAGACCGTCAAGCGCGAGGCCGGAAAGATGGACCGCGCGGCGGAGGAGCGCGCCGACGACGCGCCCTACCAGATCGATACCTGCCATACCATGGCGAGCGACGGCCCGGTCGTAAAGGAACGCTGGCCGCATCTCTATACTGGAAGCTGACGCCCCAACCGGCCATGATACCGGCATGAACCGTAAAAGCGCCGTCCATGACACCCTGGCCGCGCCGAAAGAGCGCGAGGGCATCCGCCTGTGCGATGCGCCGGGCTGCCGCGAGGAAGGCGAGCACCGCGCGCCCAAATCCCGCGACCTGGACTCCTATTATTGGTTCTGCCTCGACCACGTGCGGATCTACAACAAGCAATGGAACTACTACGCCGGCATGAACGAGGAACAGGTCGAGCGTCAGATCCGGTTCGACACGACATGGCAGCGTCCCACCTGGCCGATGGGCGGCGGCGCACGTATCTACCGCAACGGACCCGGCGTTGATTTTGGCGCTTTCGGACCGGACAGCTGGGACAGGGAAAGACCGGCGCAGCCCAACGGTACAGACAGGAACGGCTGGCGCCCCCGCCCCGACTCACCGGAAGCCAGGGCGCTGGCCACGCTGGACCTCGGAGCGCCGACTACGCTCGACTCCGTCAAGGAACGATACAAGGAACTGGTCAAGAGACATCACCCGGACGCCAATGGCGGCGACCGGAATGCGGAAGAACGTTTAAAGGTGATCAACCAGGCCTATTCGACCCTGATCCGCTGCGACGATCTGAAGAACCTGAAACCTGAAAAGGTTTAGGAAGCAGATTCGACCGCCGCCTGCGCCTTCTTGATGCGGCGTTTGAGCTTGACCGCTTCGTCGGTCAGCTTGGTGTCGGGAGTCGACAGCAGATAGGCGTCGATGCCGCCGTTCTTCTCCACCGTACGGATCGCGCGGGTCGACATCTTGAGCCGCACGGGCTGGCGGAGCGCGTCGGACAGCATGGAGGTGTTCTGCACGTTGGGCAGGAACCGCCGCCGCGTCTTGTTGTGCGCGTGGCTTACATTGTTGCCGGCGAGAACGCCCTTGCCGGTGATGGAACAGCGCCGAGACATATCGATACCCGTCTGGTCAAAAGCAGGGGAAAGCCCCATAGAGCGGGCTTTTTAATCGTCCGGCCGCCCGCCGTCAAGCCTTGTCGATACACAGACCGCGCCCCCATACACCGCCGGGGTAGCGGGCCGGTGCTGACATCAGTCCGAATCGGGAGCAGGCAACTCGATCCCGAAATGCCGGCGGAGCGCCGCGTCGATCAGATCGAAACAGCTGCCGTAGCGTACCACCGACCAGTCATGGACATTGATCATGGTCGAGGACTTGCCGTAGCGCGACCATCGCATCAGCCCGTAATCGATCACGATATCCGCCGCATCGCGGACTTCCTGTTCGATATCATCGGCGCGGAACTTGGTGCCCTGCAGCGACAGATTGGCGGACGATCCAATCACAAGCTTGCCGGCCTCGAAGCTGAGCTGCGCCATCGTATCCAGCAGCGGCCCGGCGTTGAGCAGCATCGCGATGGTGCCCGATTTGGACGTGCGTTCCAGCACTTCGGGCTCCAGGCTATTGAGCATCGGGTGCGACAGGTCCGCCGGGCCGACCGTGCCCATCGGGAGATCGTACCCGTCGGTGATCATCCGCACCGCCTCGCGCGAACGCGCGCTCAGTACATGAAGGGCCGCGTGCAGCGACCTGTTGCCGATCATCGCATTGAGCTTCGCCGGCCCGCGCTGTTTGACCGAAATGATCTTTCCGATGGCCTCGGTGGTTGTGGCAACGATGACGTAACCAACGGTGGTGGGGATGATGGCGATGCCGCCATCAAGCACCACCTCCATGGCGCGTTTGGCGTCTGTCTCGTAATCGAACGGGGTCATGATGCTCTCTTGTTCTCTGTTCTTGCTGGCGGTTCCTGCGAGTAGCTCCCATCAACGGCCCAGCTTCGGCATTGCAGAAGCGTCTGACCGTAAACAGGGCCGTTCCTCCGTTTTCAGAGGATCAGGAAAGGCGCGACTTTCGCAAAACACTGGCTGGTAGACAAGGGTTCGGCCCGCAATCGACGCAGGCAGCCTTAAACCGAACCTTAACCTAAAAGCCGGATACAGGATCTATCGAAACCAGTCTTCCGGAGAGGCTTCGACCGATGCCAGACGATTCACCTGCCCTGTTGACGGAAACCCAAGCTGTATCTTCGCGTCATTACGATTTCGACATGCTCGTCATCGGGTCTGGGCCGGCGGGGCAGAAAGCAGCGATCCAGGCCGCCAAGCTGGGAAAGCGGGCCGTGGTTGTCGAACAGCGCTCCGTCGTCGGGGGGGTCTGTCTCAACACCGGAACCATCCCTTCGAAAACATTGCGCGAAGCGGTCATGCATCTCTCCGGCTATCGGGAGCGCAATATCTACGGCGCTTCCTACTCGGTGAAAGCCGACATCACCATGGAAGACCTGCTGTTCCGCACCGATCACGTGATTCGGAACGAGATCGATGTCACCAATCTTCAGCTTCGCCGTAACGGGGTAACCGTGCTCTCGGCCAAGGCGCGTTTTGTCGACCCCCATGTGGTGCGGTTGGATTTTCTCGACGGGCGCGGCTCGCGCGACATTTCGGCGGAATTCATCGTCATTGCCGTCGGAACCGAAACCGCGAAGGACCTGTCGATCGGATTCGACGGCCAGACCATTTTCACAAGCGACGACATCCTGCACCTGCAGGAAATGCCGAGATCTCTGATCGTCGTGGGCGCCGGCGTGATCGGGCTGGAATATGCGACGATCTTCGCTTCGCTCGGCGTCCGCGTTACGCTGGTCGACAAGCGCCCGCGCCTGCTCCCCTTCATCGATGCGGAGATTACCGACACGCTGGCACATCTGCTGCGCCAGAACAGGGTGACCCTGCGGCTCGGCGAAGCGGTCTCGGAAATTTCCCGTTGCGACGGCCGAAAAGGGCCGGGCGTTCGCGTGGTGCTCGAATCGGGGAAGCAGGTCTTTGCGGAAAAGGCGCTTTATTCGATCGGCCGGTCAGGGGCGACATCTTCGCTCCATCTCGATGACGCCGGGCTCGAGACCGACGAGTATGGCCGACTTACGGTCGATGAGAACCATCGGACCGCCGTTTCGAACATATTCGCCGCCGGCGATGTGATCGGTTTCCCATCGCTCGCCTCAACATCGATGGAACAGGGAAGAATAGCGGCCTGCCAGGCTTTCGGCGCGGAAAAGCACAGCGTCGCAGATCTGTTCCCCTACGGCATCTATACGATTCCCGAAATCTCCATCGTCGGGAAGAACGAAGAGGAGCTGACGGAGGAGGGTGTGCCCTACGAAGTCGGAAAGGCGTTCTACCGCGAAATCGCCCGGGGCCAGATCATCGGCGACTCGACGGGGCTTCTGAAGCTCATGTTCCACCGCGAAACGCGCAAGCTGCTCGGGATTTCCATTCTCGGTGAAGGGGCGACCGACCTGATCCATATCGGTCAGGCGGTGATGGCGCATGGCGGCGAAGTCGATTATTTCGTCGATACCGTCTTCAACTACCCGACACTCGCAGAGTGTTATAAGACAGCGGCGTTCGACGGGATCAACAGACTCGAATAAGAATTTTGATGTAAGTGGGCCCCCTGAGTATTTCATGTGTGGAGCCACGTGAGTGCATCAGGCTTCCCTCCCTTGAACATCGGCGCGATCGGTGGTCCGATGCGCCATGACCTACCGCAATCACGAGCTGGCCCGGCTGACGGCGACCGAAGCCGCGGCGCGTATCGCCTCGGGCGAATTGACGTCCGAATTACTTGTTTCCGCTCTTCTCGAAAGAATCGCCGAACGCGACGAAGCGCTTCACGCCTGGGCCTTCGTCGATCCCGATCTTGCGCTTGAGGCCGCGCGTCGCTGCGATGCGGCGTCGTCCCCGCTTGGGCCCCTGCACGGTGTACCCGTAGGGGTGAAGGACATCATCGACACCGCCGACATGCCGACCGGCATGGGCTCGCCTATCTATGACGGACACCGGCCGCGCAACGATGCGGCCTGCGTCGCACAGATCAGGGCGGCGGGCGCGGTGGTGCTGGGCAAGACCGTGACGGTCGAATTCGCCGGGATGGCGGCGCCGCCGACCTGCAACCCGCACGACCCGATGCGCACGCCCGGCGGGTCGTCGAGCGGCTCCGGCGCGGCGGTCGCCGACTGCCATGTGCCGATCGCGTTCGGAACACAGACGGCGGGCTCGGTCCACCGGCCTGCCGCTTATTGCGGGGTTGTCGGGTTCAAGCCCAGTTTCGATCTCTACAATCTTCACGGGGTCCGCCCCGCAGCGCAATCGCTCGATACGCTGGGGACGCTGTCCCGTTCCATCGAGGACGCGGAGCTGATGATGGCGGTACTGGTCGGCCGGTCGTATGAGCCGATTCCGGCCAGCGCGTCCCCGCCCCGGATCGGTTTTTGCCGAACGCATCTTTGGGGCACGGCAAAGCCGGAAACCGCGCGGGCGATGGCCGCCGTACGCCAGCGTATGATCCGGGCCGGCTCGGAAGTGATCGATATCGACCTTCCGAAAGCGTTCAGCGAGCTGACGCCAGCGCGCGATATCATTTCGTCATACGAGCGCGCCCGGGCGACTCTGTGGGAATACAACACCCATCGCGAGAAGCTGAGCCCGCAGCTTCAGCGCGGCATAGAGAAGGGGCTCGGCTGGTCGTTCGGCGAATACCGCGACGCGCTGGCGGCGGGCGAGGCCTGCCGGCGCGAGCTGGAAAAAACCTTTGCCGCCATCGATGCGATCATCGCCCCCGTCACCGAAGGCGAAGCGCCCGTCGGGCTGGATTCGACCGGCGATCATGCCTTCATCGGTTTCTGGAACCTGCTGCGCGCGCCGAGCTTTTCCCTGCCCGTCGGGCGCGGTCCGAGCGGGATGCCGGTCGGTCTGCAGCTAATCGGGCCGATGGGCGGCGACGACCGGCTCATATCGGTCGCCAAATGGATAACGACCCGGCCCTCAATGTAACCTTTCCAAGGTTGGCGGGCAGCAAAATAGGGGTTTAGAATTTAGGGAAATAAACAGAGGAGGCACAAATGGCCAAGATCAAGCACATCGCTATCGTCACGATGGACCCGCCCAAGCTTGCCGAGTTCTACCGCGACGTGTTCGACATGAAGATCCTGCATTCGTCAAACAACGGCGCGACTTATCTGACCGACGGCTACATCAATCTCGCGTTGCTGCCCAACAAGGCCGAAGGCAAGCCCAACGGGCTCAATCATTTCGGGTTCGAGATCGACGACCAGGCGGAAATCGCCGCGAAGATGGAAGCCGCCGGCGTCAAGGCGCCCGGCCAGCGCCCGCGCAACCGGCCCTATGCCGAGACTCGCGGCTGCGATCCGGAGGGCAACAATTTCGACCTGTCTGTGCATGGCTTCCAGCAGGTCGAGTACGCCGCCGATCGCGAAAAGGCCGACGGCGTCGAGCCTGAAAAGGTGGATGCCTAACGCTAGTCGCTGAAGCGGCATCACCACTTTGAGGTAACTGGGTCCGGTTCCCCCGGCCGGCGAAGAGCCGGAGGCGAAAGGCCCTTCCAATGACGCCCTGAAACCGGAGACACGAATGGCCCGGAAGGAAACCTGCGACGTCGCCATTGTTGGCGGCGGCAGCGCCGCGTTCGAGGCGGCGGTATCGGCTCATCAAAACGGCGCCGAGCGCATCATCATGCTGGAAAAGGCGCCCGAGGAAGAATTCGGCGGCAATGCGCGCTATTCGCACACCGGCTTTCGCTTCGCCTATGAAGGCGTCGACGATCTGAAATACATCGCGCCGGACGCCGACCCGGTCCGGATGGAAAAGTTCCATGTTCCGCCCTACACCAACGAGCGGTTTCTCGCCGATCTCAACCGGGTGACGCAAGGACGCATCGATCCCGAACTCGCCGGGTTCATGGTCGAGCAGTCCAATTCCGCGGTCCGCTGGATGTTCGAATCCGGCATGGAGTTCGAGCCGGAAAAGGCGCGGGAGATCGACGGCAGGCTGCATTTCGAGCCCGGTATCATCGCCCATACGGTCGGCGGCGGGCTGGGACAACTTCTGCGCTGGCGGCGGATCGCCGAAGGGCTCGGCGTCGAGCTGCGCTGTCAGAGCCGGGTGCGCGGTTTCCTCGGCGATTTCTGCGGTGTCGAGGGGGTAGAGGTCAGCACGCCGGACGAGGATTACGAGCTGCACGCCGGGGCCGTCATCGTGTGCGCCGGCGGCTTCCAGGCAAACGCCGAAATGCGTGCGCGTTATTTGGGCGCCAACGCCGATCTTATGAAGGTGCGCGGCTCGAAGCACAACACGGGCGAGGTGCTGCGCATGCTGCTCGACATGGGGGTGAAGCCCGCGGGCCACTGGCAGGGCGCGCATGCAACCCCGATCGACCGCAATGCGCCCGATGGCGGCACGCCGCTGCGCCAGGACGGGCATGGCAATACATGCAACCGCTACGACTATCCCTACGGCATCACGGTGAACGCGCTCGGCGAGCGGTTCTACGACGAGGGCGAATCCAACCATTCCTATACCTATGCCAAGACCGGGCGCGCGGTGCTGGCCCAACCCGGCGGCACGGCGCACCAGATCTATGACAAAAAATCGCTCGCCATGTTCCGGCTCGGCGCCGAATACACCGACACCTATGAATCCGCCGACACAATCCCGGAGCTGGCGGAAAAGATCGGGCTCGACCCGGCCGCACTGGAAGCGACCGTGTCCGAGTTCAACGCAGCCTGCCGCACGGATGTGGAATTCGATCCCACTACGCTCGACGGGAAATCGACAATCGGGCTTACGCCGGACAAATCCAACTGGGCGCAGCCGATCGACACACCGCCGTTCCGCGCCTATCCGATTACCTGCGGCGTGACCTTTTCGTTCGGCGGGGTGCGCATCGATACGAAGACGCAGGTGCTCGATATCACCGACCGGCCGATAAAGAGCCTCTTTGCCTCGGGCGACATTGTCGGGCTGTTCTTCCACAATTACCCGTCCTGCACCGGCCAGACGCGTAACGCCGTCTTCAGCCGCGAAGCCGGCAAGAACGCCGCGTTGATGTGTAACTGACGTATCGCACCGGCCCTCTCCCCCACCCGGCCACCCACTAGGATACTCGCGTTGGGTGGCCGGGTGGGGGAGAGGGCCGGTGCAGAAAGCCAATGAGATGACCGATAAAAACCTGCCGCTCTCGCATCTGAAAGTTCTGGACCTGACGCGGGTGCGCGGCGGACCGGTCTGCGTCCGCCAGTTCGCCGACTGGGGCGCCGATGTGATCAAGGTGGAAACGCCGCGCGGCGTCGGCGGCGAGGACGGCTATACCGGCCAGCGCCATTCGTCGGATTTCCAGAATTTGCACCGCAACAAGCGCTCGATGGGGATCAACCTCAAGAGCGAGTCGGGCAAGGAGATCTTCGCGAAGCTGGTGGAACAGGCCGATATCGTGGTCGAAAATTACCGTCCCGGCGTCAAGTTCCGGCTTGGAATCGATTACGAGTCGCTGAAGAAGATCAACCCGCGCATCATTCTCGGCAGCCTGTCGGGGTTCGGCCAGACCGGGCCCTACGCCGACAGGCCCGGCGTCGATCAGATCGCGCAGGGGATGGGCGGGCTGATGATGGTGACCGGCGAACCGGGGGCGGGGCCGATGCGCGCCGGAACCGCGATCGGCGACATCACCGGCGGGCTCTATCTCGCCTTCGGCGTTCTTGCTGCGGTGATCGAGAGGGACAAGTCCGGTGAAGGCCAGTGGGTGCATACCTCTCTGCTGCAGGCGCTGATCGCGGTGATGGATTTCCAGTGTACGCGCTGGCTGATGGATGGCGAGGTCCCGAAGCAGTCGGGCAATTCGCACCCGACCAGCTCGGCCACCAACATGTTCGAGACCAGGGACGGCTATATCAACATCGCAGGCGGCCAGGCGCAGATCTGGCCGCGCCTGTGCGAGGCGCTGGAGACGCCCCACATGATGGAGGACGAGGAGTTCGCCGACCCGGCCCGCCGCCGCAGGATCCGCGAGCGCGTCTGGGAAGAAATTACAAAAGCCACGAAAAAGCGCACCAGCGCCGACTGGGTCGAACGGCTCAACGCCGCCGGCGTGCCGTGCGGGCCGATCTACACGATGGACCAGGTGTTTGCAGACCCGCAGGTGAAGCATCTTGCCATGGCGGCAGGGGTAACCCATCCCGCGCTGGGCGATATCGACCTGGTGGCCCAGCCTCTGGGATTCTCGCGCGCCGAGTTCGCCATCCGCAGCGCCACCCCGGAACAGGGCGAGCACACCGATGCGATCCTCGAAGAACTCGGCTACGATGCGGACGAGATCGCGAAGCTTCATGACGAGAAGGCGGTCTGATTACGTCGCAGGCGTTGCATTGTCCTTCGTTACCCTCTCTCCGTGTCACCCCGGCCTTGAGCCGGGGACCAGAAACAACCGTCGTACTGGACCCCGGGTCAGGCCCGGGTTGACAATGGTAGAGGAGCCAATTACCGGAGACTGAAAACCCATGACAGACCGCATAGACGCCGGGCTCGACCTGCCGACTCCCAACATGATCGCCGAGAAGGAAGGCGGCATCGGCTGGATGACCTTCAACAATCCGGAGCGCCGCAACGCGATTTCGTTCGAGATGCGCCAGGCGATCCTGATGATCCTCGACGATTTTATCGCCGACGACGATATCCGCGTGATCGTCATCAAGGGCGCGGGCGGCAGGGCCTTCGTTTCCGGCTCCGACATCTCCCAGTTCGCCACTCATCGTTCCACGCCCGAACAGAGGGAGATTTACGATGCGCTGTCGGCGCAGGTGAACGCGAAGTACGACGAAGTCGAAAAGCCGGTGATCGCCATGATCCAGGGGTTCTGCCTCGGCGCCGGACTCGGCACCGCGCTTCAGGCCGATATCCGCATCGCTTCCGACGATTCGCAGTTCGGCGTGCCGGCGGCCAATCTGTCGCTCGGCTACTCCTACAGGAACACAAAGAAACTCATCGACCTGATCGGCCCGGCGGCTACCAAGGACATCATGTTTACCGCTCGCCGCGTTCCCGCCGACGAAGCGCTGCGCATGGGATTGATCAGCCGCATGGTACCGGCCGATGCCTTGGAGGAAACCGTGCGGGACGTCGCCGCCACCATCGCCGGCAACGCGCCGCTGACCGTCCGGTCTGTCAAGGCGAACGTGGATGAGGCGTTGAAGGAGACGCCCGACATCACCCGTTGCGACGCCCTCGTCGAGGCCTGCATGAACAGCGAGGACTATAAGGAAGGCCGGACCGCCTTCATGGAAAAGCGGAAGCCGGTGTTCAGGGGGAAGTAACCCACACCCTGACCCTCCCCCGGATTGGGGGAGGGTCAGGGTGTGGGAATGGCGCGAAAACTTGAACGCGACAACTTTAAAAGGAACCGGACATGACCATGCGATTGCTTGGCTTTCCAAGCTCCCACAACGTGCAGAAAGTGCTGTGGGCCTGCGGCGAGATCGGGCTCGACTATGCGTGGGAGGACTGGGCGGGACCGAACGCCAACGCGCATCTTCCCGAGTTCGTCGCCCTCAACCCCAACAGGCGCGTGCCGGTCATCGTCGAGGACGACGGCACGGTGTTGTGGGAATCGCATGCCATCACACGGTATTTGTGTGCGAAGCATGCTCGTGGAACGTTGTGGCCCGAAGACGATGCAATGCGGGCCTCGGCCGAGCGCTGGATGGACTGGCAGCTCGGTACGGTCGGGCCGACGATGGCGCCGATCTACAACAACCTGATCCGCACCGCGCCCCAAGACCGGAACCAGACGGTTATCGACTCCGGCATGGAGCGGCTGGCCGAGCTGTTCGGAATCCTCGATTCGCACCTGGCGCGGAACGGGCACGTCGCCGGCGACGAATTCTCGATGGGGGACATTCCGATCGGAATCTCCACCTGGCGCTGGTTCAACATGCCGGTCGAACGGCCCGACCTGCGGAACCTTGAGCGCTGGTTCGAGGCTCTCAGGGACCGTCCCGCCTACCGGGATCACATCATGAAAGATCTGGCGTAGGGCGCGGCCCGTTACCGGGCGGAGCCCGGGTCTTCCTGCATAGCGATCCTGTCGCCCGGCTCCCCGGCGATGACGGAGCCATCCTCGGCCCCGGAGGCGTCGTCCCGGCAGGAAACGATCTCGCGTTCGAAGCCGATTCCGCCGGTCGTTATCCTATTCCCAGAGGTCCCGATACTGCGTCGCGACGATATCGTCATACGGTACGGGATCGCCTTCCAGCAGGCCGGCGCGCTGCGCGAAGCCGTTCATGCCGTCGACGAAATCCTCGGAAATGACGGTGCTGTAATAAGGCAGGTCGCGTTCGATCAGACGCCGGATCAGGCCTGTTTCCTTTTCGGGGAACAGCTTCTCGCCGACCCTGGTGGCGAGTCCCGGGTCTTCCTTGAGCGCCCGGTGCGTATTGCGGATCGCGCGCACCGCGCCGGCGGCGACATCGGGATGTTCCTCCACCAGCTTTGCGGTCGTCGCCAGGCCCGGCTGTGTGAAGCTGAAGGCTTCTTTCGGACCGTCGCCGCGGCGCACGTCGATGATGCATTTGGCGATGCCGGACGTCACCGCGACCTCGGCGCCCATCCCGTTGGCCCAGAAACCGTCGAGCTCTCCGTCGATCAGCGCCTGCGCGGCGGCGACGCCGAACGAGGTTCCCGGCGGAATGCCGCCGGGCGGCAGGCCTATCTTCATCCCTTCCGCGTCGGGGTCGATCCCGGCAGCGCGCAGCATGGCGATCAGCCCGGTATCGACGCCCGGCGCGGCGCCGATCCTGAGCCCCTTGAGCCCGTTTACGTCTCCCTTTTCAATCGGCAGATCCTTGCGGACCACGAGGAACCAGTACATGCCGTGCGAGAGCGCGCAGAGCAGTTTGGAGCCCTCCCAGCGCGGAAACGCCCAGAGCGGCGAGTGGCAGGAGCCGGCGACGAAATCGACCTTGCCGTCGCGCATCGCGCGGTAGGTATCGGGTACCGGAAAAACCAGCTCGTGCTGCATGTCGATTCCTTCCTGTTCGAAGAAACCGAGTTCAATCGCCGCAACAGCGGGAAAGTAGGAGTTGGAAACGAGATCGGGGTGGGCGAGTTTGAAGGGCATGTTTTTAAGTCCAGTACTCAGAAAATTCGGTTGCAACGATATTGTCATACGGCACGGGGTCGCCGTCCAGCAGGCCGACCTCGCGCGTATAACCGTCGAGGCCGGCAACGAACTCCTCCGTGATGCGCGTCGAGTAGAACGGCAGGTCGCGTTCGATCAGCCCGGCGATCAGCGCCGCCTCTTTCGGCGGGAATAGCTTCTCGCCCACCTTTGCGGCCAGCGACGGGTCTTCTTTCAGGGCCTCCAGCGTGGCGCTCATCGCGCGTACCGCCGCGGCGCAGATTTCCGGCTGCTCCTCGACCAGCCCGGCATGGGTCGCGAGCGTCGGCTGGGTGAAGTTGAACGCCGCCTGGGGTCCGATCCCGCGCCTGATGTCGAGCACCACCTTGCCGATGCCCTCCCTGACAGCGAGTTCTGTCGCCATGGCGTTGGCCCAGAAACCGTCGATCTCCCCGTTGATCAGCGCCTGCGCGGAAGCGACGCCGAACGACGTGCCTTTGGGGACCGGCTTTTTGGGCGGGCCGATTTCGATGCCCTCCTTGTCCGGGTCGATCCCGGCGGCGCGGAGCGTGGCCTTGAGCAGCCGGTCGACATCCGGCGCGGAGCGAATGCGCATACCCTTTAGCCCCGCGAGGTTGTCCGCCGTAACAGGGGCGTCGGCGCGCATTACCAGAAAGAAGAAGATTCCCTGCGACAGCGAACAGAGCAGCCGGACGCCGCGCCAGCGCGGAAACGCCCACAGCATGGAATGCGCCGAGCCGGCGATCATATCGACATCGCCTTCGCGCAACGCCTCGGCCGCCTTCGGCGCGGGAAAGATCAGCTCATGCTCGGCATCGATGTCTTCTTCCTCGAAGAAGCCCAGCTCCACCGCGGCGATCGCCGGGAAGAAGGAATTCGACACGAAGTCGGAATAGCAGATTTTAAGGGCCATGATTTCCGGTCGCAGGTTCTGTCTGTTGCCGGACCGTGCCACCCGTGGGGTATACGGTCAAATGCCCGCAGCGGTTCTAGAGCAGGCTGGAAACATCGCCGTAATTTTCCAGGTCGAACAGCGCGTCGCGGACACGGTTCTGCCAGTCGGGTTCCATCGAAGATGTCAGCCGCATGAATTTCGCCGACAGGTCCTCACGGCTGACCGGGTCGACCGGCATGCCCATGAAAGTGTCGGCCTGTTTCGTGACCGTGCGACCGTTCCTGAGCGCCACGTCCACGATGGTGGCCCACGGCATGTTCTTGCCGGCCTCGTCGGTCCGCTCCACCACCCGGGACCGGCGGCACAGATCGCGGATCGCCTCGTCCTCGACGCTTGCCTCCATGAAAGAAGTCGGGTCGAGCGGGTCCTTCAGCATGGCGACGGCGACGCAGAACCGCGTGCTGTACTGCGCCAGCATGACGTCCGCAGGTTCGGCGATATCATGGTGGGTCGCCATCTTTTTGCTGCCATGCACCGTGATGCTTTCGACATCGTCGCCGGAAAAGCCGTGCTCCGCCTTGAGGTCGAGGATCGCCTGCACCGGCGTGTGCGCGGTGATGTGACAGGAGAACCGCTTGAGACAGATATTGCGCGTCTCGAAAATCGCGCCCAGCCCTTTGGTGAGTTGCGAAGGGTCGGGGTTGCGGCAGAACACATTGAGAAAGCCGAACTCGCCTTCCAGCACCGTTTCCGGCCCTGTGAAGCCGTCGCGCGCCAGAGAGGCCGCCATCACCCCGCCTTCCGCAGCGCGGCCAAGATGCAGCCGCTTCACCATCCCGCCGGTGCCCGACCGGATGAATTCGAGCAGGCCCGAGCTGAGCGATCCGGCGATGCCCATGGCGCAGGTCATGCGCCCGGCGTCGAGCCCCATCAACCGTCCGGCGATCACCGCCGAGCCGATCGGCCCGGTCAGACCGGGCGCGTGAAAGCCGAGCTGTTCGCTGGAATGCTGCCCCGCCAGCCCAACCCGGGACAGGACCTCGTTGCCGGCGACGAAAGCAGTGACCAGTTCCTTGCCGCTGGCGCCAAGATCCTCGGCGACGGCGAGCCCGGGCAGCGCAACCGTCGCGCCGGCATGGATGCCGACCGACGGCTGGCGCAGGCAGTCCATCTCGAACCCGTGCGCCATCGCGCCGTTGGCGAGCGCCGCCATCGGCGCAGTAACGCGGGTCCGGTCCGGCCCCAGAATGGTGGATCTGCCGCCGGGCCCCGTGCTTTCTGCGTACTTCGCGACTGTCCGGCTCCACGGCAGGGAGCTGCTGAACGTGGTGACGGCCACCGTATCGATGATGCAGTCCTTGGCGCGCGCCACGACGTCGGTGGGGATGTCATCGTATGACAGCCCCACCGCGTATTCGGCAAGCGTTGCGGTTTCCCTGCTCATCCGGATGGAACCCCGAAGGGTCAGTCCATCGTCACGCGCGCGTTGCGCACGATCCCGACGACGTCCTCGCAGGTCTTGTAGCCGCAGGCGCGAATGGTTTCGCCCGCGAGCTCCTCGTCCTGATCGGCGGTCGCGCCGGTCACCGCGAGGGCGCCGACAATGGTGCCGTCATCGTCGCGGATCAGCATGCCGCCCTTTTCCGGAAACAGCTTGTGGTGGGTATGCGCGGACAGATATTCGTGGAACAGCGGGCGGTCCTCGGCGCGCGCCCGGATCAGCGAGGTCGAACGGCCCAGCGCCAGCGCGGCGAAGGCTTTGCCGTAGCACAGCTCGTAGCGCATCATCGGCGTTTCTTCCTGGGCCTTGAACACTTTCAGCGCAGCGTTGCTGTTGGTGACGCAGCAGGTGATGGGACGCAGCCCGATTTCAAGCGCGCGGTTGAGCGCCCAGTCGACCATCTTGTTGGCTTCTTCGAGTGTGATTTCCGGCATTTGATTTCCCTTCTGTTTCTGTTGTGACTGTTGTTTTCGATCTCTGTCGACCCGTCAGGCCGCCAGCTCGAACTTGTCGCGCTTCACGCCCGCCATGTTGCGGCCTTCGATCCTGATCAGCTTCGTCGTTGCGTCGCGCACCGGCGCATGCAGAACGCCAATGTTGTAGGCAACCGCCATGCCGGGTTCGAGATCGTAGGATTTTTCTGCTTCGACCTTACCGGGCTTTCCATCGGCTGGCGCTTCCAGCAGCTTGAACTCGGTCATTTTCGTGGTGCCTTCGACCTGGCCGTAGATCGCCCAGGACGGGCCGTGATCGTGGGGATCGCGAATTCTGGCGCCCTTGAACACATGGGCGATGATGCAGAAACCCAGCTCGGAGTCTTCGTAAAGAATATTCCGGGGCGAATCGGCATCCGGCCCCAGGTACTCGTCCGTCACGTCCTTGTTCACCAGGACCTTCTCGAGATTCTTTCGAACCTGCTCGATTCCGGCCGGACCCGAATCCTTGCTGAGAATATCGTGACACGCGGCGGCAAACTGTTCGATGACCTGATTCATGATCTCCTCCGGTTTCAGGGTGGAATTGAATGACGGATCAAGAATAGGACGAATCGAGAATTCGCGCGAGGCGCGGACGGTTAAATTTTGTCGATTCCGGAGATTTTGCGCTTACCGGTTCTGCGGAACGGACCAAATGCGAAAAACTGTACTGCGCGTGCGCCGGATGCGTTCCCCTTTCGATTCGCTTTCGGCGGGACCGGGACCCCGGTAACGATTGCGCGAGCAGGGTTGCATTTCGCGACCGCGTGCCGCACATGCAGGGCGACAGGGATTAAACGGAGAGAAAGGTCGGATCATGCGCATGCGAGTCATACAGAGGACGCTGCTCGGCATACTGTTTTCCGGTATAGCGTGGGCCACGACGGCAAATGCTGCGGAAAAGCACGAAATTGCGACCTTTGCGGGCGGCTGTTTCTGGTGCGTGGAATCCGATTTCGACGGCGTGCCGGGCGTGGTGAAGACGATCTCCGGCTATACTGGCGGGCTGATGAAGGCGCCGAGCTACCAGCAGGTCGTCGCCGGTGGTACCGGCCACATCGAGGCCGTACAGATTCATTTCGACCCCAAAAAGGTCTCATATAAGAAGCTGCTCGACGTGTTCTGGCGTACCGTCGATCCGACCGATGGGGGCGGCCAGTTCTGCGACCGTGGGCACAGCTATTCCACGGCGATTTTCGCCAACTCTCCGGAACAGAAAAAAGCCGCGGAAGCATCGAAGAAAATGCTGGCCGAAAGCAAAATTCTCGACAAGCCAATCGTCACCCCGATCCGCGAGGCACGCCCCTTCTATCCTGCGGAGGACTATCACCAGGATTATTACAAGAAGAACCCCCTGCAATATAAGTTCTACCGCTATGGCTGCGGCCGAGACGCAAAGGTCAAGGCGCTGTGGGGCGATGAGGCGCGTAAAGGCATAGAGAAACACTGATTTTTGGGACCAGCTGACGTTTATGGTAGGCTTTGCCTCTACGCATATGGGGTGTTGCCATGAACGCTGTCGACTTTTCACCGCTTTCCCCGCCCTCGCATGAAGAAAGCCGCGACGAGCTGAGCGAACGGCTCGCTGCGGTGATCGAGGAAATCCGTCACTACCCGACGCCGATCGCGGGGTGCGACGACCAGTTCAACTATCTCTGCGAAAAACGCGACGCGCTGGCCGGCGCGCTGGCACTCAGCCGCCAGGGAGTCGGGAGGGACCGATGAAGATAGTCCAGAGCGACGAGCTGCAATGGCAGCGCGGTCTCGAACACCGCGGCGGCACGTTTCATTTCCGCCGCCTGCTCGACGGCGAGGAAGGCCGTATCGATAATTTCCACCTGACCTTCGGCAAGATGGGCGGCGATTTCTACTCGCCCCGCCACCGGCACAATTTCGAACAGGTGCGGTTCCAGCTCAAGGGTACTCTCGATTATGACCGCGATGGCAAGCTGACCGCCGGGATGGTCGGTTATTTTCCGGAAGGCGCGTTCTACGGCCCGCAATCGCAGGCCCCGGAGGACGAGCCCTGGACCATCGTGCTGCAGTGCGGCGGCGCGAGCGGTAGCGGCTACCTGTCACGGGACGAGGTCAAGGCGGGCATGGATGCGCTGGAACCGTTCGGCGAATTCGAGGACGGCGTCTTCAAACGTCGCGAGGCGCCGCGCGGCAAGAAGAGCATGGACCGGTTCCAGGCCATCTGGGAGCACCATTACGGTCGTCCGCTCGAATTCCCCACGCCGCGCTATCCCGGCCCCATCATGATGGACCCGGAAAACTACGACTGGCTCCCCGTCGAGGAGGCGCCGGGCGCGTGTCAGAAGCATCTCGGCAGCTTCACCGAGTGCAACACCGAGACCGGTTTCGTAAAGCTCGATCCGGGCACGCGATGGACGGCGGCAGGCAAGACCATCCTGTTTACGATTTCGGGCAAGGGCACCGTGGATGGGGAAGAGCTTCGCGAATACACCACGATCTATCTCGATTTCGGAGAAACGGTGGAGATCGCCGCCGAGGATCCGTGCGAGATGCTGCGGCTCGGGCTGCCCGATCTGCGTCCTCTGATGACAGTGCAGGGGTCGCAGGTCACCGCCAGCGCCGCCGAATAGACGTAACCGCTTCCAACGAAAAACCCCGCCCATCGGGGCGGGGTTTTTATTGTTTAAGCCCTGAACGTACGTTCTACAGCCGACCCTCTGCGACCATGTCACGGACCTTTTCGCGGTCCAGCAGGTCGGTATCGGGCACGCCGGAATTATAGAGCTCTACCATCTTGTCCGGATCGAAATTGCCCTCGGCCATATCGCCGAAATATTCCGACCACTGGTAGTAGCGTTTGTAATCCTGCGTTTCCTGGGACGTGTAGTTGTCCATCATGGTCTCGACCGGATTGCCGTCCGGATCCTCGTAATAGAACGACGTCGAGTTGCCGTGATTGACGGTCCAGGTCGGCTTGTAGCCCTTTTCCTTCATCCGCTGATAGACGAACAGCAGTTCCCCCAGACTGGAATAGGCGAAGGCGAGATGCGATACGCCGATCGGGTTCTCGGCCTTTTTGCCCCAGCCCTTTTTCGGGATGATGACCACGCGATGGTCGTGATCGTCATAGGAAATGAAAGTCAGCCCGCCCGGATTCTTCTTGACGATTTCGCCGTTGAAAAGCCAGTGATAGAACTCGACCATCGCATCGTAATTCTCGTCCGAGAAAATATGGATGTGATGCATCTCGCGCGGCGACGGCATTGCCTTGACCGCGCCGGGCGGGTCGCTGCGGACGGGGTGAACTTCCGGGGGGCGAAAATCTCTGGGGTCGATCGTGTCCATGCTGTTCCTCCGAGTTTTCCTGTTGTGACGCTTTAGCGAAAGCAGATTAGGCTCTGAGCAGGAATTCTGCCATGCTGGGCCTGTTTCGTCCATTTCCACCTCAGAAGTATCGGGACCGCGTCCCGAAGGGGAACAATCGATGAAATTCTGCCGATTCGACGACGACCGGCTCGGGGTAATTGAAGGCGATGCGGTCGCCGATGTCAGCGCGGCGCTGGATGCGTTGCCGTCCGCGCGCTGGCCTTACCCGCTGGGCGATGCGCTCTGCGCGAACTGGGATGCGGTTCGCCCAGCTATCGAGGCGGCGCTTCCCGGCGCGGCGCGGAAGCCGCTTGCCGAGGTGGCTCTGCGCGCGCCCGTGGCCAACCCCGGCAAGATCGTGGGCATCGCGCGCAACCGGAAAAACCTGCAGGCGGAAAACCTCGATTTCGTGGATAGGTCGGATGCCGGCGTTCGGAAGGACGACGATCCCATCGCCATGTTCATCAAGGCCAACAGCGCGCTGGCCGGTCCCGCCGACGGGGTCGTGCTGCGCTTCCCCGACCGCCGCAACGACCCGGAGGCAGAGCTGTCCGTCGTCATCGGCAAGGGCGGGTCGGATATTGCTTATGACGACGCATTGGATCATGTGCTGGGCTATACAATCGGGCTCGACATGACGATGCGCGGCAAGGAAAGCCCGTCGTCCCGCAAGTCGCTGGACACGTTCGCGCTGATCGGGCCGTGCGTCGCCACGGCTGACGAGATTCCCGATCCTGACGCGCTCGGCTTTTCGCTCTCGATCAACGGGAAGGAAATCCAGAAAGGCACCACCGCCGATCTGGCCTTCGATATCAGGAGCCTGATCGCCCATGCGTCCGCTTTCTACACGTTGCATCCAGGCGACATCGTCATGGCCGGCACGCCGGTCGGATTTGAGCCGGTCCATCCGGGCGATAGAATGGATGTCGAGTTCGAACGCATCGGGGCGATGAGTATCGCGATTACGGCACACAAGTAACTTTACGCAGGGAGGGCTGTATGATTCCGACCAGGGAGCTGGTCCACTTCGCGA
>Ga0181579_10000047_pt1 | contig 75578 bp, 48 predicted proteins | sample 071ome_24_FD_132996 | JGI IMG/M metagenome (GOLD analysis project Ga0181579, IMG submission 132996) | Coastal salt marsh microbial communities from the Groves Creek Marsh, Skidaway Island, Georgia - 071402CT metaG (megahit assembly) | ecosystem: Environmental > Aquatic > Marine > Intertidal...
CCGCGCGCCGGTCTCCGAGATCGCCGCGATCGATCTCCTGTGGGAGGACGGGTTCGATCTTCTCCTCTCTCTCCAGCAGGAGTTCGACGACCTCCGCCCCTGCGAGCCGGAGCGGCTCACCACGCAGCTCTACCAGCTGCTCCTCGAGCTCGGTCACCGCAGCGGTCGCAGCGAGAACCCCCTCGAGCGGCTGGAGGCCCTGATCTCGACCATCGCCCGGGAGCTGCGGGGCGGGGTCTCCTCGCCCGGCGAGCTGACCGGGCTCCTCCCGGCTGCGATCCTGGAGGAACGCGCCGCCTCGCCCTTGGGATGGTGTGTCCTCGCCCTCGCGCTGGCGGATCGGACCCGAGATCTGCGCCTCGAGCCGGTGATCTGCGCCGGACACCCCGGGCTTCGCTACGAGAACGGCGCCCACCGCTACATCGTCTCCCCCACCGCGACGGACCGCGTCCTCTCCGACCGTGAGTTCTCCACTCGGATCGGCGGAGCGGGCTCGGAGGTCGCCATCCGATCCCTCACCCGGTCCGAGTTCTGGGGACATGTGCTGACCGATGCCGGGATCGACCGGATGCGAGCGGGATCGACCGCCCGCGGTCTGGACCTGGTGGAGCGCGGACTCCTCCTCGACCCCCGGCAGCCCTCCGCCCTCATCGCACAGGCGGACGCACAGCTCGAGCGCCGACAGGAGCGGGAGGCCCTCGCCAGCCTCGACCGCGCGGTCGCCATCGATGCCGCCGCCTCCGAGCCTCGCCGGCGGCGCGCCCACCTCCTCGCTTCCCTCGGGGAGGCGGAGGCCTGCGGCCGGGATCTGCAGCACCTCGCGACCGACCCGGGAGACCCTCTGGATGTGATCCGCTACTCTCGCTGGCTCCATGCGCGGGGGGACCACCGGGGCGCTCACCACCGCCTCACTCCCCTGCTCACGAGCTTCGAGCCGCAGACGGAGATCGGGACGGCCACCCGCCGCCTCCTCGCGGAGGTCGAGTCGGGACCCTGGGCCCGACTTCTTCGGGATGGGGCAAGCGACCGCGATCGCCTCCGGGCGGTCCGCCGCCTCGGCACCCTGACGACACCGGAGGCGCGGACGGCGCTGATCGAGGCGCTGGCGGACCGAAACGGGCATCTCGCGAACGCGGCCCTCACCGCGCTGCGCCGCTCCACCGGACACCGGGAGCTGGGGCGTGACCCGGCGGAGTGGCGTCGAGTCCTCGACCTGCCTCCCGAGGAGTCCGCTGCCGCCCCCTGATCGTGCGGCCCGCCCCCTCCGAACGGCTGACGCTCCTCCTCGATCCGGGACTCCGGACCCCCTCAGGCGTCGAAACCCGCGCCAGAGCGTGCCTTGCGGCGATGGGACTCCCCCGTTACCATCGGTCCTGGGCTCAAGGACCTTCGAAAAACTCGCCGTCACCCTCCTCTCCAGCCGGGGTTCCCCGGGTGGACAGGGCTCCCCGTCCCCTCGACTGGATCGACGAGAAACGACCGGCGTCCACCGAGCCCTCGAAGACGAATGCCCGCAGGAGCGAGCCCCACTCTCCGGGTTCGCACGGTTCAGGGACCGACGGTCGCGCCTCGGCGAGGGGGGATTGGAGTATTCTCCTCACCTCGTCAACGCCCGCCCGTCCAGCAGACAGTGGAAGGATCCACCCTTGTCCACCCTCCAGCTCCACAGCCCGTCGACCGATCGACCCCGCCTCCTCATGGGGCTGCTGATCCTGTCCGGACTCCTGCTCCTCCTGCCCCGGGGAGCGGAGGGCCAGAGCGGCTTCGGAGGAGCCCCCGGCGGTCCGAGCCTGCCCGACCCGGCGCTCGTCGCGCCCCTCCTCGAGACGAGCTCGGTCGAAGTCCGCACCCTCGACTTCATCGAGGTTCCGGGCACGGCGGACATCCTCGTCGAGGTCGAGTTCGCCGGGCAGCTCCTCACGCTCTCCCTGACTCCTCACTCCGTCCGCGGGGATGCGTTCCGCGTTCTCGTCGACGATGGCAGCGGCACCCTCACCGAGGTCGAGCCCCCGCCGATCCGCACTCGCCGCGGCACCGTCCTCGAGATCCCCGGGTCGGAGGTGCGCGCTCACTTCGACGGTCAGAGCCTCTCCGCCCAGATCCACACCCCCGGCGGGAGCATGGGAATCCAACCGGTCTCGGATGTCATGCCGGGCGCGGACCCGAGCGTCCATGCGATCTACGACGTCCGGGATGTCCTCCCCGTGAGCGGACTCTGCGCCACCACCGGGACCGGCTCCACCGTCGGGAACGGCGGCGGCACCGGCACCGGCACGCTCGGGGGGACCACCTACTTCCAGACCGACCTCGCGATCGACTGCGACTTCGAGTTCTTCCAGGACAACCTCTCCAGCGTCGATGCGACGGTGGATGAGGTGGAGCAGATCATCAACGGAGTCCAGGCCGCCTACGAGCAGCCGTCGATCCTCATCGTCTACGAGCTCTCGACCGTGCTCGTACGGACCTCCCCCGCGGACCCTTACGGCAGCATCTCCTCTCCGGGCACCCTCCTGGGGACCCTCGCCTCGGTCTGGAACTCCGCGCCGGAGAACGGCATCCAGCGCGATGTCGCGCACCTGTTCACGGGGGTGAACCTCGATGGCTCCGTGATCGGGATCGCGAACCTCTCCGACATCTGCACGAGCAGCGCCTACGGCGTGAACCAGGCGGGCTTCACCGCGAACAACAACAGCCTGTACGCCCTGATCGCCCATGAGCTCGGGCACAACTGGTCCGCGACCCACTGCAACGGCGCGACCGGGGGCTGCAAGATCATGTGCGATGTCCTCGGTGGCTGCGGCGGGATCAACCCCCTCGCGTTCTCTCCGAGCCCCGCCGCGCAGATCATCAGCTACCGCAACTCGCGGACCTGCCTCTCCTCGCGGCTCCCGCCCCAGACGGTTCCCTTCCTCGACGACTTCCCGACCACCACGGTCAACGAGGGGCGGTGGTCCTACAACTCCGGGGCGAGCGTCTCCAGCCAGGGTGTCGGTGAGCCGAGCGGTGGCTTCTCCCTGAGCCTCGACTCCGGCGGCTCCGGCCTCTACGCCGACGACGACTTCCGCTCGAACTTCATCCTGCTCTCCGGAGTCGCCGACCCGCACTTCTCCTTCTGGGTGCAGCACCGCGGCGTGGAGGCGGGTGAGACCCTCACCGTCGAGTACCAGACGAACGCCCTCGACTGGGCGGTCCTGGAGACCTTCGTCTCCGACGGCGTCGACGACACGGTCTTCACCTTCGTCGAGTACGATCTCCCGGGGAGCGCGAACCACGACCAGTTCCGCATCCGGTTCACCGTCGATGTGAACGCCCCGGATGACGACTGGTTCATCGACGATGTCCGCGTCGGCTCCGGCCCCCTCGTTCCGGCTTCCCCGCCGACGCTCATCGGCATCAGCCCGAGCGCGGGCAGCATCCTGGGCGGCTCCTCCGTGACCGTGACCGGCTCCGACTTCCAGTCGGCCGCCTCCGTCAGCATCGGCGCGAACCTCCTCCAGGCGGTTCAGGTGCTCGACTCGAACACGATCGTCGGGATCATCCCGCCCGCCGCCTCGACGGGCGCGGTCGATGTGACCCTCTCCCAGCCCTCCGGATCGCAGACCCTCTTCGGTGCCTTCACCTACACCTCGAACTCCATCCGCCACGGCGATGGACTCGGGCTCCCCGGTGGAAGCTCGACCGTTCCGGTCACCGCGGACCACGCGGAGACGCTGACCGGCTACTCGCTCGCGGTCGAGTTCGACCCGTCGCAGCTGCAGCTCCAGACCGTCACCGACGCGTCCACCGCGGCGGAGGGCGCGGAGTTCTTCACCGTCCTCTCCGACAACTCGGTGGGGACCGGAGGCTGGTGGACCCTCGGCGTCGTCCTGAGCCTCACGGGCGGGGCCACGATCCCCCCGTCGGGCAACACGGTCATCGCCTTCGCCACCTACGGCATCTCCGCCTCGCTCCCCCTCGGCGTCACGATGCCGGTCACCCCCGTCAACGGGGCGGGCGTGCCGCCGACGGAGAACGTCCTCGTCGACGAGTTCGGGAACGCGCTCGGCGTGATCCTCGAGGGAGGCGCGATCGTGACCTCCAACTTCAACCTGATCCGTCATGACGACGGGGTCGGGGCCCCGGGCGGGACCGCCAGCGCCTCGATCAGCGCCGATCACGACGACACCCTGACGGGCTACTCCTTCGCCGTCGACTTCGATCCCACGCTCCTGCAGGTGAGCTCGATCACCGATGTCGGGACCCTCGCCGAGGGGGCCGACTTCTTCACGCCGCTCTTCGACAACTCCGTCGCGACCGGCGGCTGGTGGACCCTCGGGGTCGTGCTGAGCCTGACGGGCGGGGTGACCATTCCCCCGTCGTCGAACTCCCTCCTCGCGAGCGTGAACTACGAGATCGCGGCGGGGCTGCCCCTCGGCACGAGCATCACCGTGCTCCCGCTCGACGGGGTCGGGGTCCCCGCGACCGACAACGTCCTCGTGGATGAGTTCGGAAACTCGCTCGGGGTCGTGCTGGAGGGCGGGAGCATCCTGGTCTCCGGGACGCTCTTCCTGAGGGCGGACGCGAACGAGGACCTCGTCATCAACATCGCGGACCCGATCGCCGTGCTGGACTACCTCTTCAACGGCGGAGTCGCGAACTGCCTCGACGCCTGCGACGGAAACGACGACGGCTCGGTGAACATCGCGGATGCGATCTTCATCCTCGACTTCCTCTTCAACGCGGGGACGCCGCCGCCGGCGCCGTACCCGGCGCCGGGCTCGGACCCGACGACGGATCCGATCGACTGCTGATCGGAGACTCGGGCGATCAGGGACGCTTCATCGAGGAGTGGGGGACGGTCGAACCGTCCCTCACTCCTCGATCGCCTTCCTGATCCTCGCCAGGAAGCCCGCAGCCTCCTCCTTCGAGACCGTCTCCTGCTCCGCTTCGATGATCTCCCGGCGGGAGAGGAGCGCGTCGTCGATCTCGACGGCGAAGCGGCTCTCGAGCGCCTCGAACTCCTTGCCGAACCGCCGCCTCCGCGCGCAGCGCGTCATGACGAGGTGGTCCCGGGCACGGGTGATGGCGACATAGAAGAGGCGCCTCTCCTCCTCGAGGCCCTTCTCCCCCTCCTCCGCGATCGCACGACGATGCGGAATCAGGTCCTCCTCGATGCCGACGAGATGCACGCTGGAGAACTCGAGGCCCTTGGCCCCGTGGAAGGTCAGCAGAGTGAGGACATCCTCCTCCGACTCATCCGACTCCTGGGTCCGGTCGAGGGAGAGGTTCGTGATGAACTCGTCGAGGCGGCCCGCGCCCTTCCGCTCCTCGTGTCGCTCGAGGGAGTCGTGGAGCATCTCGAGGCCTCGTCGACGCCCCTCGAGCTCCTTCAGGTCCCCGCCCGCCAGCTCCCGGATCGCCATGTCGTAGGAGACCCCCTCGAGCAGCTGTCGCGCCGCGGCCGGCGCGCTCCTCTCAAGAGTCAGGCGCGCGCCGGCGAGGGCCCGCAGGAGGTGCTGCGCCCCCTCCGCGGCCTTTCCGCCGATCCCGGGGATCCGCTCGAGCTGCGCGAGCCCCTCGAGGATCGGGACCTCGTGCGCCCGACACCAGTCGTCGAGCTTCTTACGACTCCCCTCCCCCCAGCCGCGGCGAGGGGTGTTCAGGATCCGGAGCGCGGCGATGTCGTCCTCCGGGTGCACGAGGAGCCGCAGGTACGCGAGGGCATCGCGGACCTCGCGCCGGTCGAAGAAGGAGCGGCCGCCGATGATGGTGTAGGGGATCTCGAAGAAGCGCAGCTTCTCCTCGAAGGGGCGGGCCTGGATGGCGGAGCGGAGCAGGATCGCCTGCTCGGCGTAGGGCACCCCGCGCTGCTTCGTCCGACGGATCCGGGACACGACCTCCGCCGCCTCCGCGACCTCGTCCTCGAAGGTGAGGAAGGGGATCGGCTCCCCCCGGCCGCGCTCCGGTCGGAGCCGCTTCGCGTGTCGGTGAGGATTGTTCGCGATCACCCCGTTCGCCGCCTCCAGGATCGTGCCCACGGAGCGGTAGTTCCGCTCGAGGGTGACGACGCGCGCCCGGGGGAAGTCGCGCTGGAAGGAGAGGATCTTCTCCACCTCCGCGCCGCGGAAGGCGTAGATCGACTGGTCGTCATCTCCCACCACGCAGAGGTTCTCCCGGTCTCCCGCGAGCAGGCGGGCGAAGTGATACTGAGCGGTGTTCGTGTCCTGATACTCATCGACGAGGACATGCTCGAACCGCCGGTTCCACGTGAGCTTCGCCTCCGGGTCCTCCCGGAGGAGACGCACCGGGCGGTAGATCAGGTCGTCGAAGTCGACCGCGTTCAGGCCGTTCAGGCGCGACTCGTAGGACGCATAGGCCCGGGCCGCGATGAACTCCGCCTCCTCTCCCGCCTCCTCCGCGTCCGCCTCGGCCCCGACGGGATCCACGAAGCGGGACTTCCAGCGGGAGATCGAGCGGCGGACATCCTCCAGCCGGGTCTCCGCGATCCCCGCGCCGCCGATCTCCCGCAGCACCTCGGTCAGCAGGGCCCGGCTGTCTCCGTCGTCGTAGATGGGAAATCGCCGGCGGAAGCCGATCCGGGCGTGCTCCTCCCGGAGGATCATCAGCCCGAGGGAGTGGAAGGTGGAGAGGTGGGGCGCCGGATCGAGGTCGGGGTACATCCGCCCCAGGCGCTCCCTCATCTCCCGCGCCGCCCGGTTCGTGAAGGTGATGCCAAGGATGCGGTCCCCGGGCACGCCTTGGGTCATGAGATGGGCGATGCGGTAGGTGATGACCCGCGTCTTCCCGGTCCCGGCCCCGGCGAGGACGAGGAGGGGGCCATCCCCCGCGGTCACGGCGGCGAGCTGTTCGGGGTTGAGCGGGCTCAGGTCGAGGCGCACGAGGCTCCTTCCGGGAGACGGTCGGCGGTGGCGGGGGGGACGGCGTCGACGCGCCGCGGGGCGCGAATCGTACGCAGCGTCGGAGCCTCGGGCCACCCATCCCCCGAGGTCCACGCCGGGGAGCCCCGCTCCCGGCTTTGGCGGGCGCAGTGGACAGCGCGCTCCGATCGAACGACACTCCTCCCGGCTTCGAAAGGCCGGAAGGAGTGGGGATGGAGCGTCGCGCGTTCTTGAGAAGAGGAGTCCTGGGGCTGGGAGCCCTGGCCGGAGTCCGGGCCACCGCCCCGGCCCACGGAGCGGCGCCGCCCCGGCGCGAGCAGCAGGAGGAGACACCGATGGAGCAGCAGCCCGGGGAGCCGATCGTCGTCTCCACCTGGAACTTCGGGATGGCGGCGAACGCCGTCGCCGCCCAGATCCTCCAGGTCGGGGGGGATCCGATGGAGGCCGCGGTGCGTGGGGTGATGGTGCCTGAGGCGGACCCCGAGGTGTCGAGCGTCGGGCTCGGGGGCTTCCCGAACGCCGAGGGTGTGATGGAGCTCGACGGCGCGGTGATGGACGGAAACACCCTCGAGGTCGGGGCCGTCGCCGGCCTCCAGGGGATCCTGCACCCGGTCGCCGTGGCCGAGCGGGTGATGTCCCGGACCCGCCACACCCTGCTCGTGGGGGAGGGCGCCCGGAAGTTCGCGCTCTCCCAGGGCTTCAAGGAGGCAGAGCTCCTGACCGACCACGCCCGTGAGCAGTTCAGGAAGCGCCAGGCGGGCAAGGAGCACTCCCCCGCCGGGGGTGGGGCCGACCCGGACGACCATGACACCATCGGCCTCATCGTCCTCCATCCGACGGCAGGGATGCGGGCGGTCTGCTCGACGAGCGGCGCCGCCTGGAAGCTCCCGGGTAGGGTCGGAGACTCCCCCATCGTCGGGCACGGTCTCTACTGCGACTCCTCCGTCGGCGGGGTCGTCGGCACCGGGCTCGGCGAGGAGTTCGCCAAGATCTGCGCCGCCCACGCCGTCATCGAGCGGATGCGCGCCGGGGTCGAGCCCGAGGCCGCGATCCGGGAGGTGATCGGACGGGCGGTGGCGCGCGATGAGAGGAACCGGGAGCGCCTCCTCGCCATGGTCGCGCTCCGTCGGGATGGGGTGATCGGGGCCGCCTCGTCGACCCCGGGCTTCCAGATCGCCGTGAGCCGGGGGACCCGACACGAGCTCCGGGATGTCCCGCCCATGTACAGCAAGAAGTCGTAGCCCAGCGGTTCGGAGGTCCCTTGCCCGTCCACAAGTCGCTGCTCCCCTCGCTCCTTGTCCTCCCGCTCGTCGCCTGCGGGGTTCCGGTCTCGGGACTCCACGCCGCCGATCCACCCGCCTCCGAGTCTCCCGGAGGCCTCGTCGTCGCGGCGGAGCCTCTGGCCGCAGCGGCCGGGACGCTCATGCTCGACCGGGGGGGCAACGCCATCGATGCCGCGGTCGCGACGGGGTTCGCGCTGGCGGTCACCTACCCGGCGGCCGGCAACCTCGGGGGCGGAGGGTTCCTCGTCGCCCGGATCGCCGACGAGGATGGCGCGACGAGGACCTTCGCCCTCGACTTCCGCGAGGTCGCCCCCGCGGCGGCGACCGCGGACATGTATCTCCGCGCCCGGGCGGAGGGGCGCGAGAGCGCCAGCACCCTCGGCGGGCTCGCCGCGGGAGTCCCGGGGACGGTGGCCGGCCTCATCTCCGCGCACGAGCGCTTCGGGCGCCTCCCGCTGCGGGAGGTCCTCGCTCCCGCGGTGTATCTCGCGGAGAACGGCTTCAACATGACCCGGCGCACCGCAGGGTTCCTCGCCTCACCGGGCATTCGGGCGGGACTCGAGAGCGACCCCGCCTCCCGGCGACTCTTCTATCCCGAGGGGGAGCCGATCGCGGAGGGAGCGCTCTTCCGACAGCCGGACCTCGCCCGCACCATCGGAGGCATCGCCGAGATGGGAGCCCAGGGCTTCTACGAGGGAGAGATCGCGGCCCTCCTCGTCTCGACGATGCGACGCTCCGGAGGGGTGATCACTCTCGAGGACCTCGCCGGATACCGCCCGGTCGAGCGGATCCCGGTCACCTTCCCCTTCGCCGGCCACACGATCGTGACCATGCCTCCCCCCAGCTCGGGCGGCATCTGCCTGCAGCAGATGCTGACCATGCTCGAGCGGATCGGATCGGAGGGGGCGGGCCTCGCGGAGATGGGGCACAACTCCTCGGCGAGCCTGCATCTCCTCGCCGAGACGATGCGTCGCTCCTTCGCCGATCGGAACCGCTTCCTCGGTGACCCGGACTTCGTCGACCTGCCCCTTCGCCGCCTCGTCGAGCGCGGCTATCTGGAGGAGCTGGTGCGGTCGATCGATCCCGACCGGGCCACGCCCAGCGCCGATCTCCCGGGCGGGTCCGCTCCCGGGCGGGAGCGGGAGGAGACGACTCACTACTCCGTGCTCGATGCCGAGGGCAACGCGGTCGCGGTGACGACGACCCTGAACGGCGCGTTCGGCGGCAAGGTCCTCGTCGAGGGAGCCGGCTTCCTCCTCAACAACGAGATGGACGACTTCGCGACAGAGCCGGGGGAGCCGAACCTCTACGGACTGATCCAGGGAGAGGCGAACACCATCGCGCCGGGGAAGCGGCCCCTCTCCTCGATGACCCCCACTCTCATCCTCACTCCGGACGGTGCGGTGCGCGGCGTTCTCGGGACTCCCGGCGGCCCGACCATCATCACGAACGTCCTTCAGGTGATCCTGAACCTCCTGGTCCACAAGCTCCCGCCCCAGGCCGCGGTGAACGCTCCGAAGATCCACCACCAGCACCTGCCGGACGCGATCTGGATCGAGGCGGAGATCGTGGAGGATGTCCGGGAGAACCTCCGCCGGCGGGGACATGAGGTGCGGCCCCGAGGGTGGATCGGGGACTTTCAGCTGATCTGGATCGACCCGCAGAGCGGCCGGGCCCTGGGGGCGAGCGACCCCCGTGGGGGCGGATCACCGATCGTGCAGTGACTCTCCGCTCCCTTGGTCCCCCCCGTGCTGTCAGGTCGGTGTCCGTCTGACAGGAGAGTTCTTGTAAATCCCATACGGGGCTAACAAAGACACTAGTGTCTCACCTCCGAGGTGCTAAGATCGTGTCAGTGAAAGCGGGGGCTTTCCCAAGGAAGTGAATTATCTGGTCCCGACGCGCAACCCTGTCCCGCGTGTCGTAACGGAGCAAGACGCTCCGCACTCGACCAGTGCCCTGGTTCGAATCCGAAGGTGCGCCGGGTCCACTCCCCCGGGGCGATCGCACAGCGACTCGAGCCGCGGCACTCCCCCCCTCCCACAAGTCATCTGAACTGCGACGGCTGCCACCGGCATCCGTTCGGTCGCCGTGCACGGTCGGTCTCCGGGTCATCCCGGGCCAGCCAGGCACGCCCGCGCTCCTCGAGCGCGGAGCGCCGACGGGCTCCGGAGTGTCTCGGAGTCTGCCCGGACCGCTTCCTCGGAGGCGACGGCGGACCTCCCGGCACCGGTCGCGCAGACCACGACGACACACCTGGTGCGGTGTGTCGCCGGGGCGCCCACCGGAGGCCACGACACCGGGCGACCCGCAACTCCATCCCGTGGCCTCCGTCACTGACCCGTGGTGCGATCCACGATTGGAGGGTCTCGTGAACCTCGTGAAGCGTGCGCCGAGAGCCGTATTGCTCGCCCTCGGCCTCTCACTCCTGCTGATCGGAAACTCCTCCGCCCAGCAATCCCTGTCGATCGGCAGCGACTCGGTGGCCGGACTCGGCTCCATCGACCTGCCCGTCACCCTGACATCGACGGCACCGACCGAAGGCTTCGTGCTCGCGATCGGTTTCGACTCCCAGCTCGTGGCCGCCAGCGAGTTCTCGGTGGTGGGCACCGTGACCGAGGCAGCCGGAGCCGAACTCGTCGTCCCGGAGATCCTCCCCAGCGAGGGAGCGACCCTCGGGGTCGTCATGGATGTCAACGCGCCGTTCGACGCACAGACGATCCCGGTCGGGACCGATCAGCTGATCGCCGTCCTCACCGTGAACGCCAATGCTCTGGTCACGGTCGACACGCCGACCCCGATCAGCTTCGAGGACGGGACCCTCAACAACCCGCCCCTCGACAACATCCTCGTGCAGGGAGGACTGTCGATCGGTGCCGGAGCGGGACTCGGCCTCAACGACGGGACGCTCACGCTGCTGATCCCGCCGCCGGACACGCTCTCGGTCGCCTCGACCAGCACCCCCTCGAACCAGAGCGGCACGATCCAGATCCTCATGTCGAACCAGACCGGTGACGTGCAGGGCTTCGCCCTCGCGGTGGCCCATGACGATGCCGTCCTCGACCTCGAGGCGATCGATCTCACCGGCACGGTGACCGAGGCCCAGGATCCGGAGCTCACCATCCCGCAGCTCTACGCCAACGGCGGTACGCTCGGGGTCGTCCTCGACTTCACCCCGCCCTTCGACGGCCAGGTGATCGCGGTCGGCGTCGACCAGCACATCGCGAACTTCACCTACTCCTCCGACAACGAGCTCGTCGATCCGGATCCCGCGATCACCACCGACATCCTGCTCGTCAACGGACTGATCGGCGTCCCGGCCCTCGACAACGTGATCGTCGTCGGCGGCCTGAGCCTGCGCCCGGCCCTCGTCAGCGGGACCTACACCAGCCTGCCGGTGGCTCCGCCGCCGCTGGAGAACACCCAGTTCTACTGCGGCTCGGAGAACCTCCCGGTCACCGGGGACACCTCGATCGAGGCGACCGCGGGAGCGGCGGTGGAGATCTGCTTCTTCTACAGCGACCCGGACGACAACCTGCAGGGCTTCCAGATCGCGGCCTGCGTCGACTGTCACCTGACGATGACCCACTTCACCCTGGGGAACTCGATCCTCGTCGACCTCCAGACCGAGTTCGTGAGCTTCGACATCGACAACGACCCGAACGACGGGGACGGATGCGAGTTCATCGCCGGTATCCTGCTCGACGCGCTGCCGCCGTTCCTCAACCAGACGGCCCCGGCCAGCGCCGATCCGCTCCTGATCGGCTGCCTCCTCGCCACCGTCTCCGAGTCCGCCCCCTGCGACGCGGATCTCCCCGTGCTCTTCTGCAACGACATCGACGGCACGGGTGACGTCCTGATCGAGAACATCGCGGTCATCGACTTCCAGTCGATCCAGGACTTCGAGCAGACCGGCTGCCTCGTCCATGTGATCCCCGAGGAGGTCTTCCAGCGGGGTGACTGCAACTCGGACGACAAGGTCGACCTCGCGGACGCCGCGACCGTCCTCGGTCAGCAGTTCCTCGGGGTCCCGGTCCTCTGCCCCGACGCGTGCGACGCCAACGACGACGGCAGCATCAACCTCGCGGACTCGGTCTACCTCCTGAACTACCTCTTCAAGTTCGGACCGGACCCGGCCGATCCGGGACCGCTCCTCGACGGGCCGGACCCGACCTTCGACCTCCTCCCGGCCTGCATGTCCGACGACTCCTCCTGTTGATTTCTCCTCCTCGCGGGGCGGCGTGCCGACACTCTCGCCGCCCCGGCGAACTCCTCCGAGACGGATTCGTCTCCGACCCTCGGTGGTGGAAGCGGGAACCTCGAGACGCCCTCGCTCCTCGTCTTGCACGCGCGCACCCGGCCCACCGGGAGCGTTCCTCCTGCAAGAGCTCCTGGATCCGTGCGTGCCTCCCGCAGCGAAACAGCTATTCCACCACGCGGGGACTCCGCGCTTGCGCTCTCCGGAGCGCGAACGGGCGCAAAGCTCGGTAGGCCCCGCGCCTATCGAAATCGCACCAGCCCCTCTCGCCCTCTCGGGCGGGGGGGGTTTTTTCATGCCCGCACCTCATGCGCGGTCGCGCAGACCGGGGGAGTTCCCGCCCGAGTCCGGTTAGACTGCCGGCGTCGGCCCCGGAGAGGGGCCGCCGCTCCCCGGAGGCCCCGGGAGACGGCAGCGAAGAGGCGGAGGACCGATGGCAGAGCGACTTCCCTGCGTCGAGGTCGAGACCGGGCCGGATCCGGTGGCGAGCATCGTCTGGCTCCACGGGCTCGGCGCGGACGGTCACGACTTCGAGCCGATCGTGCCCGCTCTCCGCATCCCCCCCGAGCTCCCGATCCGCTTCGTCTTCCCCCACGCGCCCTCGATGCCGGTCACCATCAACAACGGCTTCGTGATGCCGGCGTGGTACGACATCCTCGAAATGTCGATCGAGCGACGCGTCGACGAGGACGGAGTGCGCCGGAGCACCGAGCTGGTGGAGACCCTCCTCGCCCACGAGCGGGAGCGGGGGATCCCCTCCGAGCGGATCATTCTGGGTGGGTTCTCCCAGGGGGGGGCGATCGCCGCGTTCGCCGGCCTCCGACACGAGCACCCGCTGGCCGGGATCATGATCCTCTCGGCCTACCTGCCGCTCCCCGAGAAGATCGCGGAGGAGGCGTCCATCGCGAATCGCGCCACCCCGATCCTCCAATGCCACGGGGAGTGGGACCCGGTCGTCCCGGTCGGGCTCGGCAAGGGCACCGCGGAGCTCCTGCAGGAGCGGGGCTATGGCCTCCGCTGGCACGGCTACGCCGCCCCCCACACCGTCCATCCCGACGAAGCGACCGACATCGGGCGCTGGATCGTCGAGGTGCTCGGGCGCACCGAGCATTGAGGGAGTCGGGGGAGCGCCGAACCCTCGACCGGTATCTCTCCCGCTGCGGAGCGGAGACCCGGGAGGGTGCGGTCCGCGCCATCCGGGAGGGCCGGGTCTCGGTCGACGGCGAGAGGGTCCTCGATCCCGATCGCTGGATCCGGGTCGGGCACTCCACGGTCGAGCTCGACGGTGAGCCGGTCCTCCCCCGCGCCGGGACCTCCCTGCTGGTGATGAACAAGCCGCGGGGAGTGGTGACGACCCTCGCCGATCCCGAGGGGAGGCCCACCGTCCTCGATCTGCTCCCCTCGGAGCACCGGCGCGACCGCTCCCTCCGCCCGGTGGGTCGCCTCGACCGGGCGAGCGCGGGCCTCCTCCTCTGGACCGACGACACGGACCTCGCCGACCGCCTCCTCGACCCGCGCACCCATGTCGAGAAGGAGTACCGGCTCAAGGTCCGCCCCGCGCTCGGCGAGTCCGACCTCGCGGCGTGGCGAGGGGGTCTCGACATCGGAGATCCGACCCCGGCCGACCCGGTCGCCGTCGCGGTCGAGCGCGTCTCGAGCCGCAGCTGTGTACTCGTGGCGCGGCTCAGGGAGGGGCGGAACCGGCAGCTTCGGCGGATGGCCGAAGCCTCCGGGAGTCGGGTCGAGTGGCTCGTGCGGGTCCGGTTCGGCCCGATCCTCCTGGGGGACCTCCCCCCCGGCGCATCCCGCCCCGCCACCCCCGCGGAGCGCGACGCCCTCGGCCTGCCTGCCCGGGACTGAGCCGCGCGATCCGCTCCCACCCTTCTCCGCTTCCGCTATGATTCTCGGTCGGGAATCGTCCCTCGGTCGGACCGATCCCCCCCAGCAGGAATCGAGAACCCCACCCAACGAGGAGCCAGCATGTCGATCGACATTCTCGACCGGAAGGTCGGCCGGATCGCGGTGATCGGCTCGGGCCAGATCGGTCCGGACATCGCCCTGCACTTCAGCAAGGTCTTCGCGCCGCAAGGCACCCCCGTCGTCGTCGTGGACATCTCCGAGGAGGCCCTCGCCGCCGGCCGCGCGAAGCTCGACAAGAAGGTCGATCGCGGAGTCGCGAGCGGTGCGTTCACCGAGGAGGGCGGCGCCGCGATGAAGGAGAACGTGACCTTCACCACCGACTACGAGCAGGTCCGGGGGAGCGACCTCGTGGTGGAGGCCGCCACCGAGGACCGGGAGCTCAAGGGCCGGATCTTCTCGCAGATCGAGGCGCTCGTGGATGACGGGGCGATCCTCTGCTCGAACAGCTCACACCTCGAGCCGGAGGTGATCTTCGAGCCGATCGCCCGGAAGGACCGCACCCTCGTGGTCCACTACTTCTTCCCCGCCGAGCGCAACCCGATCGTCGAGGTCGTGCCCGGGGCGGAGACCGCGCCCGAGATCGGTCGGGCCGTCGCGGACTTCTACGAGGCGATCGGGAAGGTCCCGATCACCGTCGGGAGCCGCTACGGCTACGCGATCGACCCCATCTTCGAGGGGCTCTTCCTCGCCTCCGCCCTGCTGGTCGAGGAGGGGGTCGCCACGAGCCGGGAGGTGGACGCGGTCGCGTGCGAGGCGCTCGGCTACACCGTCGGGCCGTTCACCGCGATGAACCTCACCGGCGGGAACCCCATCACGAACGTCGGCCTCGATCACTACACGACGAAGATCCACGGCTGGTTCCGCTCCCCCAGCATCCTGAAGGACGCGGTCGCCGCCGGCACGGCCTGGGAGACCCCGGCGAGGGGCGAGACGGTCGAGGTGGACGAGGCGAAGCGGGTCGCCGTGACGGAGGCCCTCCGCGGAGCGTACTTCGGCATCGTCGGCGAGATCGTCGACTCCGGCATCTCGAACGTCGCCGATCTCGACATGGCGGTGGAGATCGCCCTCGACATGTTCGCGCCGTTCCGACTGATGAACCGTCTCGGGGTCGGGGAGACCCTGCGCCTCGTGACCCAGTACGCCGAGCGGAACCCGGGCTTCCCGGTCCCCGCCTGCATCCGCGCCCAAGCCGATGCGGATGTCCCCTTCGAGATCCCGACCGTCCTGCGTCGGGACATCGATGAGGTCGCGGTGATCACCATCCGCCGCCCCAAGGCCCTCAACGCCCTGAATGACGAGGCGTTCTCCCAGATCGAGCGCCACATCGCCGAGGTCGAGGCGGACCCCTCCGTCGTCGGGGCCGTGATCACCGGCTTCGGCGTGAAGGCGTTCGTCTCCGGCGCGGATGTGAAGTTCCTGGCCAAGATCGAGTCGACCGAGATGGGCTTCGACACCTCCTGGGGCTCCAACCGCTCCCTCCTCGCGGTCGAGGCCTGCGGGAAGCCGATCGTCTGCGCGATGAACGGACTCGCGTTCGGAGGTGGCAACGAGCTCGCGATGGCCTGCGACGCGCGGATCGCCCGCGCCGGGCAGCGGACCTTCGTCGGTCAGCCGGAGCCGAACCTCGGGATCATCCCGGGGGCGGGCGGAACGCAACGCCTCCCCCGCTGGGTCGGCGTGGAGAACGCCGCCCGGATCCTGCGGACCGGACGCCCGATCTCCAGCGCCGAGGCGCGAGAGATCGGCCTGATCTCCGAGGAGGTCGAGGGCACGAACCGCGAGCTGGTCGACCGGGCCATCGCGATCGTCCGCTGCGCCGCCAACGGCGAAGCGCCTCTCCCGGGGATCGAGCGTGGCCCGATCGATGTGCCGGACTCCCTCGGCGAGGTCGAGCTCGGCCACCTCTCCCGGGCGGTCGACGCGATCCTCTGCCGGGCGATCACCGAAGGCTGCCGCAAGCCCCTCGAGGAGGGGGTCGAGTTCGAGTCCCGCATGTTCGGTGAAGTCTGTGGAACGCAGGACTTCCGGATCGGTGTCCGTAACTTCCTGGAGAACGGCCCCCGCACTCCTGCGGAGTTCACGCACTCGTAGCGGGATCCGCGCTCGTCGGCGTCCCTCGAGCGCCCCGTTCCCGCCTCGCCGGCGGGGGCGGGGCGCTCGTCCATCCGACCGACTCACTCCTCCCGCGGGAGGAGGCCGACCTCGACGGCCGCCCGCGCGGGGTTGCCCAGCCGCAGGTTCCCGCGCTGCCGCGCGAGGGCGACATGCTCGACTGCCCGGTCGAAGGAGCCCGGCGTCCCCGCGTCATTCCAGAAGACATGGCCCCCGACCCGATGAACCCGCAGGAGCCCCTCCGCGAAGTAGGAGCGATTGAGGTCGGTGATCTCGCGCTCCTCCCGGGAGGAGGGCGCGATGCCGCGGATCCGGTCGAAGGCGGTGGCGTCGTAGATGTAGATCCCGCCGACCGCCCAGGATCCCCGCGGCACGGCCGGCTTCTCCTCGAGCGAAACGAGCTCTCCCTCAGAAGAGAAGGCGGCCACCGCATACGCGCGAGGATCCTCGAAGGGGAAGGCGAAGACCTCCGCTCCCCCTCGAAAGTCCTGCAGGGCCTCGCGCAGCCCCACATCCCCGTCGGTGATGTTGTCCCCCAGAAGAACGCAGCAGGGCTTCCCCGCCGCGAACCCCTCCCCCTCGGCCAGAGCCCCGGCGACGCCATCCGGCCTCGACTGTGAGGCGAACTCGATCGTCACCCCCCACTTCGCGCCGTCACCGAGAAGAGCGCGGAAGGTCGGCAGGGCCTCCCGGGTCGTGACGAGCAGGAAGCGGGTCAGCCCGGCCTCGATCGCCTGCGCGAGCGGGTAGAGCACCATCGGGGCATCGTGCAGCATCAGCAGGTGCTTGTTCGCCCCGCCGCTTCGCTCCTCGAGGCGGGTGCCGGAGCCCCCCGCCAGGATGATCGCACGGTCGACCCCGCTCACTCCCGCCTCCATTCGAAACCCCTCCTCCTCGCCCCCGGCCACCTCGACGGCCCCCCTCTTGGAGCGCCTGCCGTCCTCGGGCCGAATTCGGAGGATCGAAGCAGAGACCCCACCCTCCCCGGTGAATCCCCGCCCTTCTCCCCTCAGGGGCTCGTCAGGGCGGCGACGCCATGGGGTCTGAAGATCCCCTCCGAGGAGGGCCCGGACAACTCAAACCTGCGGAAATAAGACACTTATGGATGATCGTTCGAACGGGAGCCCCGTCCGTAGGACGATCGGGGCGACCGACCCCGGTCCTGTCCGGCGGTGCGCCCATCCCTCCCCAAACCCTCCCCTGACTCCGGGAATTGGCAAAATGGGGTATTTCCGCCCGCGTGGATTCGGGCACAATCTTGTCTGTCGGTTGGTGCCGACCCTCCGGTCCCGTGCCTCGTGGCTGCGCGCCTCGGGGATGGAGCCGGAGTGGTGGTCAGGAGTGGACCTCCCGCTGCTGTGAAGCTTCGCGGAGGAACACCAAGGATCAGGGGAGTCGGGCCGAACCTCGGGATTGCGCCCGGGCGGCTCCGCAGTGGGGAAGTCCGGGGAGTTCCGCTCCCGGGTTCGGAACACTGGAAAGGCGGTGTCTGATGTCGAAGACGAAAGAGCTCGAGATGCTGATCGTCGGCAGCAAGGCGAAGAACGCGCTGAAGGAGCATGACGTCAACGTCGCGAGCGACGCGCTCGAGGGCCTGAACAGCGTGGTCCACTGGCACATCGAGCAGGCCGCCCAGCGCGCCCAGGCGAACGGTCGCAAGACCGTCCGCAGCCACGACTTCGTCGTGTAGTTCCCGGCGAGGACCACCTCGCCCCGGATCGCACGCAGAAACTCCGCCCTTCCTCGACGATCGAGGGAGGGCGGAGTTCTTCTTTTGCCGGACTGTCGCGCTCGAGGGCTCTCCGCCTAGCGGTCCATCTCGAAGTCCTCGCGCCGGACCCCGTGCTTCTTGATGAGGGTGCTGAGCTGGGGACGGTGGACGCCGAGCGACTCCGCCGCCCGGGTGATGTTGCCACCGGTCTTCAGCAGCTCCGAGGTGATGAAACGCCGCTCCAGCGCCATCTTCGCCTCCTTGAGGGTGAGCCCGGACTCACAGAGGTCGGAGATCTCGTCGGAGAGGTGGAAAGCTCCCGCGCCGAAGGCCTGCACCCCGCAGGCCCGCAGCTGCTCGACCCGCTCGGCGTCTCCCGCGTCCAGACCCGAGACGACGACCTGAACCGCGGGCTCCGGCGGGAGCTTCTCGCGATCCCGCACCGATTCGAGGGCGCTCTGGATCGACTCCCGCCGATCTCGAAGGGAGTCCGCCGAGACGTCGGGAACAAGGAAGAGCAGGTGGTCTGCCGCGAGGCGCACCGCGGTGGCCTCCTCCCCGCCCACCAGCTCGAAGAGCTCGCGCTCGATCGCCCCGTCCGGGCGATGGCGCAGGAGGAGGTCGATCCCCGGAAGGGTCAGCTCGACCGTCCCGAGAGGGCGCTTCTCATCCGCGAGGAGGCCGACCAGGCGCTCCAGCTCCCCCTCGAACCCCGCAGGCGTCAGGATTCCCGTCCCGGCGAAGCGCCGGAGATCGCGGAGTTGAACGAAGGCGGAGAGCTGCCCGCGGCTGAGCTCGACCATCTGCTGCAGCTCCTGGAGCTCGGACGGGGAGAAGGGGTTCCCGGCCGAGGGCCGCTCGAGGAAGAGCGCGCCCTGGAAGCAGCCGGGGAGGTCGACGGGGATCACCGCCACGCTGCGGCTGCGGACCGCGGACTCTCCGGACAGGCGGGCGAGGAGTTCCGCCCAGCCGGTCGCGCCGGAGTGCAGGGGGCGGCAGTCGTCGATGGAGCACTGAGCGAGACGGATCGGCAGGGAGCCGCGGGTCCCCCACTCGTCGATCGGCCCCATGTCACTCTGGGCGAGGACCCGCCCGTCCCCCGAGGTCACCTGCTCCCAGAAGAAGCCACGAGGCGCCGGGACAAGGCGCCGCGCCTCCGCGAGGAGGCTGCTCGACCAATCCTCGAGGGAGGTCGCCCCGATCATTCCCGACAGGGCCTGACCCACGCGGGACCAGTCCGCGATCGGCTCGGCGGACGGCCCCGGGAGCTCGGGGGTGCCCACCTCCCGCTGTCCGGGCGCGGTGAGGGTCGGGACGACCGGCGCGGGGCGACCCGAGGACTCCCTGCGGAACCTCTGGAGATCATCGAGGAAGTTCTTTCGTCGACGGTCGTCCTGATAGACGACCCTCATGTCCTCGGGGAGGCCGGCGGCGATGCGCTCGAAGATCCGCTCCGCTCTCGTGTAGCACTCTCGGGCGGACTCGAACTCGAGGTTCGCCTGATGGGTCCGGGCCATCGCCGCCTCAAGCTCGAACTGCAGCGGCAGGAGAGTCCCTCCCGCGACCAGTTCGAGCCCGCGACGGTAGGACTCGATCGCCTTGTCCTCCGCACCGGTCTTCTGCAGACGGGCGATCTCGCCCTTCAGCATGTGCCCTCGGACCTGCTGGGGGAGGACATGCAGCTCCTCGGCGAGGAGCAGCCCCTTGGTGATCCGCTTCCGCGCCCCATCGAGCTCCTCGCGCTCCGCGAGCAGCATCCCGAGATCGAGGGTGGCGGCTGCCTCCAGTTTCCCGAGGCCGCGCCGCTGGGCGATCTCCAATGCGCGGCGGAACTCGCGCTCCGCCTCCTTGAACTGGGAGCGGACGAAGTGGAGGTTTCCGAGGAGACGGTGCCCCTCACCCTCCAGATCGTTGAGGTTGAACTCCTGAGCGAGGATGAGGATCTGCTTCGAGAGGCTCTCGACCTGCTTCCGCTCCCCGAGATCGGAGTAGACCCAGCCGAGGTGCAGGAAGCCGCGAACCAGGCCGCCCGTGTTCGAGGTGCGCTCCGAGGTCGAGACGGAGCGCTTGAAGTACCGGATCGCCAGCTCGTAGTCCCCGCTGTGCGCGTAGAGGGAGCCGACGGAGTTGAGGGTCGGACTCAGCGCCTCCGTGTCTCCCACCCGCTCCCTCAGGTGGAGGCAGCGGCGGAAGTACTCGAGGGAGCGCACGAAATCGCCGGAGTTCCGAGAGACTTTCCCGAGCAGGTCGTAGGTGCTCGCGAGGGCTCGGATGTCCTGGGTCTTCTGAATCCCCTCCAGCGCCCGGAAGAGGTAGCGGCCGGCGCGGAAGTGGTTCCCGCGATCGTAGTAGACCCGCCCCACCACCCGCAGCACCCGGACGAGCTGGACATCATCGCCGAGCGCCTCCACCTGCTCGAGCAGGGCCTGGTAGCCGTGAATGGCGGAGACCACATCCCCGCGCGCCCGGTGGGCATCGGCGAGGACCTCCTGCAGGCGGGCCCGCTGCTCGGCGAGGCCGGGGAGGTCCGCCCCCGCCGCCTCGAGCTCCTGCAGACCGCGGAGGCAGAGGCTGATCGCCCGCTTCGGATCCTGTCGCTGCAGCCGGAGGCGGCCCCTCATCTCGCTGATCCGGGCGGCCGCCACCCCTCCCGCCTCCGCCACGACATCCCGGGGGAGGCGATTGAGGTGCTTGATCCCCTTGAGCGGCTCATCGAGGCGGCGATAGATCTCGGCGAGGTGGAGAACCGCGCCCACGCGCTGCGCCGGGGTGAGCTCCTCGTCTTCGAGGAACTCCTTGAGGTGAGACTTCGCCACGGCGAGGTCGTCATGGTCGCGCTCGAGGAGCGCCAGCTCGAGGACCAGCTCCCGCCGCTGCGGCTCGGAGACCAGGGGCCTCAGCTCCCGGAGAATCCGAACCGCCAGCTCTCCGGCGTAGGCGCGGGAGAAGTACCGCGCCGCGGTGAGGCCGTAGGAGAGCGCGTCCTGCGGCGTCTCACTGGCGCGCAGGTGCTCGTAGATCTCGAAGGCTCGAACCGGCTCGGAGGCGCGCTCCTGCTCGGAGAGCCAGCGCCCGACCCGTCCGTGGAGTCGCCGCCGGATTTCGGGGTCGAGGGTGTCGTAGGACCAGCGGACATAGTCCTCGTGGGTGAGGAAGGAGCGGTCCGCGCCGACGCCGGTCGTCTCATGCACGAACCGAGCCTTCGCCAGAGTCTCGAGGTCGGCGGAGATCGACTCGATCGAGCGGTCCAGGATCTCGCCGAGAGCGGCGCAGGTGGTCGGACGGCGCAGGACCGCGAGCACATCGACGAGGGAGCGGCACCCCTCGCTCAGGGACTCGAGGCGACTGCGGAACAGCGAGGCGACCCGGTCCTCTTCCGCCGGGGCGTCGACCGCGGCGGCGCCCCCCTCGCCCTCGAGGCGCGCGAGGACGACCTCGGGGTCCGCTCCCCCCTCGAGGGCCCGACAGACCTCGAGGAGGTGAAGCGGATTGCCCCCCGTCCCCGCCGTCAGCCGAGCGATCGTTCCGCTCGGGAGGTCCGCACCGAGGATGCGGCGGGAGATCGCCTCGATCGCCTCGACCCCCAGCGGGGCGAGGTCGATCTTGACCGAGTACGGCTCGCCCGCGAGAGCCTCGATCCCCTCGACCACCGGGGAGGGCTCGATCCCCTCCCTCGGTCCCCGATAGTTGGCGAGGACCATCCACCGGCGATCGGCGTCGAACGCCCCTTCGAGGGTCCCCACCGGGAGAGTCTCGCCGATGTACTCCCCGTCCCGGCCTTCGCGGGAACGGATCTCTCGCCAGCCTCGGGGGGGCACCTCTCCGGAGAGCCCGCTCGCTTCCGACCTCCGGCCGATGGCGTTGAGATGGGCGTTCCGGGCGAGGTACTCGATGAAGTCGACGGTCCCCCGATCGCTGCGGTGCAGGTCATGAACGATCAGGAGGATCGGCTTCTCCCGGCTCAACTCGGAGAGGAGCGAGGTCAGCGCGTCGAAGAACTGGACCTTGCCATCCTCTCCCGGCAGCTCGATCAGGTCCCCGCTCTCGCCGAGCTCGTTCGCCAGCTCGGGGAAGACCCTCCCGAGGACATGGGCATATCGGCTCCAGAGCGCGCGCTGATCGGCGGACTCGCTGATCAGCTCCTTGACGAGACGCAGCAGCGGCAGGAACGGAATCCCCTGCCGCTCGTAGCAGAAGGTCTCCCGTACCCGGACCCCCATCTCCTCCGCCGCCTCCCGGGTTCTCTCGGAGAGGCGGCTCTTCCCCATCCCGGAGCTCCCCTGCAGCAGGACGAGAGAGGTGGTCGCCTCCCCGTCGGGGGCCTCGCTGGTGGTGACCGCATTCAGCCCGCGACGCACATGATCCAGGAGCTGGGAGAGCTCCTCGTCTCGGCAGAAGGTCCCGAGCTCGACATCGCTCAGACCCTCGCCCCTCGGGTTGTTCGGCAGATCACTCATTCGGCAGCCTCCTTCGGCTGGGGATCGACGTGAAGCGGAGCCGCCCCCTCGGCGCGGGGGCCCCGCACACCGCTCCCGGGCTCCCGGGGCGGTCGTCAGGGTTCCGTACGCCTCGATGTAAGAGCTTTGAACGCCCCTGTAAAGAAGGAGAACGCGGAATCTGGGGGGTCTCGGCGGGGCAGGAGAGCCCTGCGTATGGTCTCGTTACGCCAGAGATCGCCGAAAGAGCGGATCAGAGAGGGGCCTCAGGGACCTCAGCCTGGGGGGGAAGGCCCCCTCTCCAGGCTCACTTCTCCCCGAGGAGATCCGCGAAGGAATGCTGGGAGAGGCGGGAGTTCGCCGCGGAATCGACCTCGCTCAGGAGGGCGGCGAGCGGGGTCATCGGGTCATCCGAAGCAGGGATCGGGAGCCCCCAGCCCTCCGGGAGCACGGCGAGCACCTCGGCGGGGCCCAGCTGCGCGGCATCCCGCCCCGGGATCCAATGCCCACCGCGAGAAACGAGGAGACCGGACTCGACGAGGGGATGAAGGACCCCTTCGACCTCCGCGATCGGGACGGAGAGAGCGCTGGCGAGCTGATCGAGGTCCTCGCCGGGGAGGTCTCCGCGGAAGCAGCGGTAGACCCTTTCCATCAGGCGCAGGGCGAGGACGGGGCGAGAGACCCGAACCGAGTCGGACCGCCCCCAGGTCTCCTCCTCCAGCCCTCGGAAGTGCTGCAGGCAGTAGGCAGTCTCCGCCCCGACCAGCACGACGGACCAGCTGAAGAGGACGAAGAGGAGGAAGAAGGGGACGACGCCGAGCGCTCCGAGCAGTCCGCTGAGCAGGGTGCTCTCGACATAGATCCGGAGCAGATGCGTGCCGATCTCCCACCCGAGGGCCGCAGTCAGCGCACCGGCCGCCGCGGAGCGGAGCCGCACGCGGGTGTTCGGCAGATACGCCATCAGCAGGAGGAAGGCGATGAAGCTGACCGCGACGGGAAAGAGCCCCTCGAGGAGAGGCAACCTCCCTCCTCCCGCCGAACCCTCGCTCCCCCACTGAGCGAGGAGCTGCCCCTTGAGGTAGGCGGACAGACCGAGCGCGGCCGGAGCCGCGGTGAGGAGGAGCCAGAAGGTCGCGATCTTCTCGAAGAGCCCCCGACGCCGTTCGACCCGCCAGATCCCGGTGAAGGCGCGCTCCGCGCTGCGGAAGACCGTCATCGCGCTCAGGAGGAGGACGAGAAGGGAGATGGCGGCGACCGGCCCCGCCTGGCTTCGAAGATCGAGGACGATCGAAGAGAGTCGCTCCTCCAGTCGGAGATCTCCCAGGACCGCGAAGAGCGCGCCCTCGACCTCGGTCCTCTGTTCGACCGGTGCCCACTCCGCGATCCGCTCGATCAGGGGGCGGAGGAGGTCCACCTCCGGCTCACTCCCGCGCACCAGCTGCACCGTGAGCAGGATGATGATGAGCGCGGGGATCGCAGCCACGACCGTCGAGAAGGCGAGGGCGGCCGCCCGCTCGAGGCAGAGATCCGCGCGGAATCGCCGCTGCACGAGGGCGACGAGCCGGGCGGAGCGAAGGAGGAGCCGGGCGAGCGGGGAGCGATCTTCCGCCGGGGAGGAGAGGGCCCGGTCCAGGGCCCGCCGCGCGGAGTTGAAGAGCGGATTCGGCAAGGGCCCTCCTGTGGTGCGGGGCGCCCACCCGCGATCCGGCGGCGGACCGGAGGACCCAATTCCCCCCCGTCCCTACTCGGGGGGGATCGTTGGGTCTGAAATAAACGAGGAAATTGGAGGAACCTACCTATGGAAAGTGTAGGGACAGGCAGGCTGTTCCGAGTTGCGTGGTTGCAGCGACCCTCGACCGATGTCTTCCTTGGGCGCGGGGCCGGGGTTCGGCCGGCAGCGCCTCGGAGACGTCGGATCGGATCGGGGACTTCAGGGAGCGCAGCCGAGCTCGAGGGCGGCTCTCGCGCGACAGGGCTCCCGTGGAGCCGCCCGCGCGGGCATGCCGTTCAGGCTCGGAACGACGGGGGAGCAGACCAGGGTCGCGCAGAGGTGGGTCGATGAGGTGTGGTCGGTCGCGTCGCTTCGCGGAGTTCCCCCTTGGACGGCCTTCGCGAACTCCCGCAGCGGGGGAGGACGCTCCAGCGCTCCCCCCCTTTCCGAGGAGAGCACGGACGCGAGCCACCGAAGCCCTTCGGGGCGGCGGGAGCCCGTCCGATCGCGGAAGACGCTAAAGTGCAGGAAGTTGAGATTCAAGGGCGAACTCTGCCCCTCCTGACGCGAAGAGGGGGCCGACCGCGTGCGCGGTCGGCCCCCTCCCAAGCAGCGAGTCTCCCGGCCCTCGTCAGTGACAGGCCGGCACGCGGGGTCGGTGACGGGAGCAGCTTCTCTCGAGGATCCGCTCTTCCGGCACCCAGACCCGACGCTGCACCACGCGCACCTCGCCGGGGACCCAGACGCGCTCGTAGTGCCCCCCGCAGAGCCCCACCCGGACATGGCGACCGAAGCGGACCCGCGGACCCGGCACCCACCTCCTCACATGGCGTCCCGGGCTGCGGACCGTCTCCTCGACGATCTCGTAGTGACCGGGCCGGATCCTCTCGACGCACCCGCAGCTCCGCCGATGCCGATGCTCGCCGTCGCAGATCGGCCTCGCGCCCGGCGAGAGCGCGGTGGGACGACCGAAGCGAAGCTGCAGCTCGCGGTCGAGGTGCTTCCCTCGCTCGTGAAGCCGCTTCTCTCCGCGGGGGGCCGGATCGGAGGGGGCGGCGAGGAGGCCGGCCGGAGCCAGGGCGACGAGGAACAGGACCGCGACGGGCAGCGCGAGGATGCGCGGGCGGGTCAGGGCGATGGGCCGGGCGTGGCCGGCGTGCGAGCGGTTCATGATGACCTCCTTCTCGAGTTCACGAACGGGCGAAGCGAGAGACGATCGGGCCTGAGAGCACGAACGCCTGCCTCGATCCCCTATTCAGTGAGTTCGAGAAGATCCCGCCCGGGCAGCCGGAGGAGTCCCCTCGGCCCCCAGCGCACCGCTTCGGAGAAGCTCGCACCGGGTGTCGCGAGACGGGTCCGCCCCCACCACTCTCGCGCCTCCTCCTCCTCCCCCATCCGGGCGAGCAGGGTCGCCGCGCGGAGGACGAGCGCCTCGGACTCGAGCCACTCGGAGCGCCGCTCCTCGATGCGCGCGCGAGCCGCCCGCACATCTCCCCGGAGCAGCGCCGCCTCGGCGACGAGCCACTCCCCCCAGAGGTCGAGTGGGCGCAGGCGGGCCGCGTCATCGAGCGCCCGGGCGGCGCCCTCGGCGTCTCCGGCGAGGTGAGCGGACAGGGCGAGATGGAAGGAGTTGAGGTGATCCGGGCCATCGAGATCTGCCGAGACCTGGAATGCGGCGCGCGCCTCATCGAAGCGATGCAGGTAGAGCAGCCCGACCCCCCGGTGGAGGCGATCGCGCGCACTGCGCGGGGGGAGGGAGAGACCGCGCTGGAGATCGAGCAGGCCATCGCGCTTCCCGCACTCGAGCCGGGCGATGCCGAGGGAGATCCAGGCAGAGGCGGAGTCGAGGTCCCAGTTCCTCGCCGTGGAGAAGGTCTCCACCGCCTCCCGCGCCTGCCCCGCGCGCAGCTGACACCAGCCGAGGGCGACCTGCACCTCGGGGTCCCGGGCGCACCGACGCGCTTCCGCGCGGAGGTCCAGGAGGATCGGGACGCCGGCATCGTGGATCGGAGGGTCCTCCCCGTGGATGGGGAAGGGGCGCACCTCGTTCACCGCGTCGAGACGATCGAGGAGATTGAGGCGCTGCCGGCGCTCGGTCCCTCCGCGCACCCCCTGCACGAGGAGGAGAAACAACCCGAGGAGGAGGGCGAGACGGGCGATGGAGCGCGGCCGCGCCCCGACATCCCTCACGCGGGACGGGGCGCTCCGGGGACGGCCGCCCTGAGCCGCGGCTTCGAGAGCCGCCGCGAACCCTCGAAATCGTCCCGGGCGCCGTCGCGGATCAAGGGCGAGCGCCTCGGCGAGGAGCGGCGCGATGCCCCGGGGGATGTCGGGTGACTCCGGAATCGCAGAGGGAGGGACCTCCGCGAGGAGGCGATCCGCCACCTCGGTCTCATCCCTCCCACTCCAGGGGGGGGCTCCGGCGAGACAGTGGTGGAGGATCGCGGCGAGGGAGTAGACCGCGGACTCCTCTCCCCCCGTGAGCCCGGAGCCGGTCGCGATGAGGAGCTCCGGCGCGAGGTAGGGGGCCCAATCCGAGGGGGAGATCCCCTGATCTCGCAGGAGATCCTCGCCCCGCAGGCGGAGGCGACCGTCGACCCCCAGACGGATCCAGCGGGGGTGCACCCGAGGGACGATCCAGCCCGCGCCCTTGAGCTCGTGAAGCAGGCGGCTCAGGCGCACGAAGGAGTCGAGGAGCTGGGGAATCCCGCCGGGGCAGCGCCGCTGCCAGTGCTCGAGCGTCCCTCCGGACCAGCCCCGCAGGAGCTGGTCGAGGCAGACCCCCTCATCGGCGATCGCCCGCTCCAGCGGGGTCACGCCGCGCGACCGCTCACCGGGCGGGATCAGGTCGGGATGAAGAAACTCGCGGAGCACCGCCTCGCGGTCCACGGCAGCGAGAGAGAGGGGGCGGCGGAACGCCTCGGCGGGAGGCGACCGCCGGGGTGCGACCCCCGCTGGGGAGCGCTCCGGGGTGTCCCGACCCGATCCGGCTCCGGAGTGCGCGATCTCCTCGGTCAATCCTGCCCCCTCCGGTTCCTCTCCGACGGACTCGGGATCAGGCCCCCCCGAGACCGAGCAGGCCGGGGTCGATGGAGTCCCCCGGGCTCTCCCTTCGCTCGGGCGCCCGAGAGGGGGTGACCCCCGGGTCGGAGGTCGCCGGCGCGGCCTCCTCCTCCGGCTCGCGGAGCGAATCCGGGAGCGGGAACTCGAGCAGCTCGTAGAGCTCGCGGTCGGTGATGACCTCCTTCTCGAGGAGCTCCTCGGTCAGCCGCTCCAGCTTCCCTCGGTGCTCGGAGAGGAGGTCGAGGGCCCGCTGGGAGCCCTCCTCGACCATTCGCCGGATCTCGTCGTCGATGAGCATCGCCGTGTGCTCGCTGAAGTGCTTCCCCTCCCCGATCTCACGACCGAGGAAGACATGCTCCTCGCCGCGACGGAAGGAGACCGGTCCGATCTTCTCGCTCATTCCCCAGCGGCAGATCATCCGCTCGACCAGCTGGGTCGCCTGCTGGAGGTCATTCTCCGCCCCGGTGGTCCGCTCGTCGAAGACGAGCTCCTCCGCCGCCCGCCCCCCGAGCAGGATGACGACGCGGTTCAGGAGGTAGGTCCGGGAGTAGTTGTAGATCTCCTCCGCCGGCAGCTGCTGCGTCACTCCGAGCGCCCGGCCCCTCGGGACGATGGTGACCGAATGGACCGGGTCCGCCCCGGGGAGAAGGAGCGCGAGGAGGGCGTGACCCGCCTCGTGGTAGGCCGTGATCTCCTTCTCCCGCTGGCTGACGGACTCGTCGCGGAGGGTGCCGAGCAGGATCTTGTCCTTGGCCTTCTCGAAGCAGGCCATGTCGACCTTCTTCTTCATGTCGCGGGCCGCCATCAGCGCGGCCTCGTTCGCGAGGTTCTGGAGGTCGGCCCCGGAGAACCCGATCGTCGCGCGGGCCACCGCGCCCAGGTCCACATCCCGGTCGAGGGGAATCTGGCGGGTGTGGACCTCCAGGATCGCTTTCCGCCCCTCCTTCTGGGGACGCTCGACGACGACCTGTCGGTCGAAGCGGCCCGGACGGACGAGGGCCGGATCGAGGACATCCGGGCGGTTCGTCGCCGCGAGGACGATGACCGCCTGCGTCGACTCGAACCCGTCCATCTCGGAGAGGATCTGATTGAGGGTCTGCTCGCGCTCGTCGTGTCCGCCGCCGAGTCCCGCTCCGCGGGAGCGCCCGACGGCGTCGATCTCATCGATGAAGATGATGCAGGGGGAGGCCTTCTTCGCCTCCTCGAAGAGCTCCCGTACACGGGAGGCGCCCACGCCGACGAACAGCTCGATGAACTCCGACCCCGAGATGCTGAAGAAGGGGACCCCCGCCTCTCCGGCGACCGCCCGCGCCATCAGCGTCTTTCCCGTCCCGGGGGGGCCGACGAGGAGGACACCCTTGGGGATCTTGGCGCCGAGCGCGGCGTAGCGCTCCGGGTTCTGGAGGAAGTCGACGACCTCCCTCAGCTCGGTCTTCACGTTCTTCAGGCCTGCGACATCCTCGAAGGTCACGGGGGAGGCGCTCTTGTCGTAGCGCTTCGCGCGGTTCCCCGAGAAGCGGCCGAACATGCCCGGCCCCATCTGACGGCGGACCCGGTTCGAGAGGAACCAGAAGACCCCGATGATGAGGAACAGCATCAGGAACTGGAACAGGATCAGATCGAGCAGCCCGCTGCCGGGCGGGAGCGGGTCGATGGGGATGTCACGCGCCTCGGCGAGGCGGCTCACCGTCTCTCGTAGAGGGTCCTCCGTGGGAAAGTTCGCCCGGATCTTCCGGGTGCTTCGCATCGGTGCGTCCGCGGCCCGCCCCGTCGGGTACTCGCGCTCGGCGATGAGGTGGGCGACGAGGACGCCGACCTCCACCTCCTCGATCCGCGCCACATTGGTGCGGAGCGGCTCCCCCTCCTCGAGCTCGGCGACCTTCCCTCCCCGCACCTCGGCGATGAAGCTGGTCGAGTCCACCTTGAGGACCCCGCTCAGCTGGCTCCCGAGGTGGTTGAACATCATGAAGAGGAAGAAGGCGAAGATCATGAACCACACCCAGGAGCGCTGGTTCCAGCGCGGGGGGTGCGGTCCACCCGGATCCTGATCGGGGTCCTCACCGGGGGTGCGACGGGGGTCGGGGGGGGTCGGCTTGCGCTCTTCCATGATCTCCTCGGGCCGGCGGACCTCGGGTCGAAGGCTACCTCGGGCTGCAGGGTTCGACGGGCGGGGTCGGGGGTCAGGCGGATCGGGATGCGCCCGCCCGGGGGATGGTTCGCCCACCGGGTCGGACCGGATTCCGCGCCCGCCATGCTAACCGGGACCGACGGCCTTCGATACGAAACCCCGGCCGCAGCCCCTCAGGCCGTCTCCCCCGCAGGGGAGAGCTCGGCCAAGGCCCGATCAGAACCGAGCGAGCTCCCGCGCGGCGGCCTCCACGTCCGTGACCTGGGGGAGGATGACCTCCTCCAGCTCCGGAGCGTAGGCGACATGGCAGTCCATCGCGCCCACCCGGCGGACGGGGGCATCGAGGTCGTGGAAGAGTTCCTCCTGGATGCGGGCCGCGATCTCCGCCCCGTAGCCCCAGGAGCGCATCTCCTCGTGAACGATGAGACAGCGGTTCGTCCGCCGCACCGACTCGGCGATCGCCTCCCAGTCGTACGGGGCGAGGGTGCGCAGGTCGAGGATCTCGCACTCGATGCCCTCGGCCGCGAGCTTCTGAGCCGCGGTGTAGCTCCGCTGCACCAGCGCTCCGTAGGTGACGATGGTCAGGGTGTCGCCCTCGCGAACCCGCGCCGCCTGTCCGAACGGGATGCGGTACTCCGGTCCGGGGTAGACACCCTTGTTGTAGGTCTGTCGGTAGAGGTGCTTGTGCTCGAGGAAGATCACCGGGTCGTCGGAGCGGATCGCGGTGCGCAGGAGCCCGTTCGCATCGCTCGCGTTCGAGGGGATCACGACGCGCAGCCCGGGGAGATGCGTGAAGAGGGTCTCCGCCGACTGGCTGTGGTAGACCGCCCCGCCCCGCAGATACCCCCCGCTGGCGACCCGGATCACCACGGGACAGCTGTCCGCGCCAGCCGAGCGCCAGCGGGTCAGGCTGAGCTCGCTGCGGATCTGATGGTAGGCCGGCCAGATGTAGTCGAGGAACTGGATCTCGACCACGGGCTTCAGGCCTCGGAGCGCCATGCCGAGCGCGCGGCCGACGATGTTGGCCTCGGCGAGCGGCGAGTTGTAGACCCGGTCTCCACCGAACTCCCGTTGAAGGCCGTGGGTCACCTTGAAGACCCCACCCTTCCCCTTCACCTCCTCCAGGACCGCCTCGCGGCTCGCGTCCGCGACGTCCTCCCCGAAGATGACGATCCGGGGATCCCGCCGCATCTCATCGCGGAGACAGAAGTTGATGAGGTCGACCATCGTGGTCGGCTGGGCCCCCTCCTCGTGAACCGGCTCGGTGGCGATGGTGCGGTCGGTCGGGTCGACATGGGGGGAGTAGATGTGATCGAGGATGGTGGAGGAGTCCGCCTGCGGCGTGGCCACCGCGATGTCGCTGGCGGCCCGGACCTCGGCCCGGACCTCGGCGCGGAGCTGCTCGAGCTCCTCCTCGGTGGCGACCCCCGCCTCGATGAGACGCCGGGGGAAGGAGATGATCGGGTCCCGCTCCGCCTCGGCATCCCGCTCCGAGGAGGTGCGGTAGAGCCGCTCATCGTCGGAGAGCGAGTGGGAGTAGGGCCGGACCGTGTGCGCGTGAACCAGGGCGGGAGCCCCGGTGCGACGCATCTCCTCCGCGACCTCGGAGAGGACCCGGTAGCTCTCCACGGGATCGCAGCCGTCCACCTCCCGAATGATGAGACCCGGGAAGCCGGAGACCAGTCGGGAGATCGACCCACCGGCGGTGTTCACCTCGACCGGGACGCTGATGGCGTAGCCGTTGTCCTCCACCATGAACAGCACGGGCAGCTTGAGGTTGCAGGCGCTGTTCAGCGCCTCCCAGACCTCGCCCTCGCTCGTGGTGCCATCCCCCACCGACATGTAGGCGATCTCACCCTCGGCCCAGTCGCGGATGTGCTCGCGCAGCCCGGGGTTGTCCCGCCCCTTCGACCACGCCTCCGCGCACCCCACCGCATGGAGCGCCTGGCTCCCGGTGCAGCTCGACTGGTTCGGGATGTGGAGCTCGCGGTGTCCCCAGTGGCTCGGCATCTGGCGTCCCGCTCCGGCGGGCTCGTCGTGCGCCGCGGTCGCCATCTTCAGCATCTCCGTCGGTGTCATGCCGAGCTGAAGGCAGAGGGCGCGGTCGCGGTAGTACGGGAAGAACCAGTCCCGGGCGGGATCGAGCACGCGCCCCGCGGCGGTGAGGACCGCCTCATGACCGCAGCCGTTGATCTGGAAGAAGATCTGCCCCTTGCCCTTGAGCCGGATCTCCTCGTCGTCCACCTCACGGGCCAGAAACATGTTCCGGTAGATCGCGAGGAGGTCATCCCGCTCGAGGCCGGCCCAGTCGGTCGCCTTGGTGCCCGCAGCTGCCTCGGGCGAACCCGCCTTCCTCTCCGAGGACTTTCCACGGGAGGCGGCCTTCCCCTTCGAGGAGGCCTTCCTCTTGGCGCCGGCGCCGCTCGACTTTCCGCCGGGCGCAGCGCTCTTCGAGGACTTCTTGCGGTTTCTGGTGGTCATGAGATTCCTTGCCTTGGCCTCGGGGGCGGGTGCGCCACGCAGGTAGGTGGACGCCCTGTCGCACCGATGGACGGGGGTTCCGGAGTCGCTCGCGAGCGTCTCGGCAGCGCGTCAGCGGAGTCGTTTCGGCCTCCGGACGGAGTTCGCATGTTATCGCGGATCCCTCGCCGGTGCAGGCGGAAACGGAGAGAGCGGGCAAGGACTCCGAAGCGGTCGACGGATCTGCCGTCGGCCCCTAAGATCCCGGACGGGTCGGGGCGCTCGAAGCGTCCGAGAGACCCTCGTCCCTGCCGCCCGGCGCGAGTTTCCGCGACGGACAACCGGCGCAGCCCCGTGTGGGGTCCCGGGACGGATCCACCCAGCGGAAAACCCTGGACCCCGGAGCGCGCCCGCCGAGGAGCCGCCCTCACGAGGTCGCGATCGGGAGGAGACCCAGCGTGGTCGAGAAGATCGGCAAGTTCGATGTCGTCGTGATCGGTGCGGGTCCGGGCGGCTATGTCGCCGCGATCCGGGCCGGTCAGCTCGGGCTGAAGACGGCCATCGTCGAGAAGGATCCGAAGCCGGGGGGCACCTGCCTCCACCGGGGCTGCATTCCGACGAAGGCCCTCCTCGAGACCGCGCACCTCATCGACTTCGCGAACGAGGGCGCGTACTTCGGGGTCAAGATCCCCAGCGCCGAGCTCGACCTCCCCGGCGCGATGAAGTTCAAGCAGGGAGTGATCGACAAGAACACCAAGGGGGTGGAGTTCCTCCTCAAGAAGAACAAGGTCGAGCGGGTCCACGGGACCGGGCGGCTCGACGGCCCCAACCAGGTCCGGGTGGTGACCCCGGATGGCGCCGAGAAGGTGATCGACGCCGCCAACATCGTGCTCGCCACCGGCTCCGTCCCCGCGAAGCCCGGCTTCCTCGACTTCGGCGACCCGCGCATCATCACCAGCGACGAGGTCCTCTCGATCGAGAAGCTCCCGAAGCACATCACGATCCTGGGCGCGGGAGCGGTCGGGACCGAGTTCGCCTCGATCTTCCGCTCCTTCGGGTGCGAGGTGATGCTCGTCGAGATGATGGACCGCCTCCTCCCGGTCGAGGACCACGAGTGCTCCGCCGAGCTCCTCCGCGCCTACAAGAAGCGGAAGATCGAGTGCCGGGTCGCGACCAAGCTGGAGAAGGCGGACACCGGCGGCTCGAGGCTGAAGCTGACCCTCGGGAGCGAGAGCGGCGGGTCGGAGAAGGTCGAGACGGACATCCTCCTCTGCGCCGTGGGCCGCCGCCCCGTGACCTCCGGTCTGGGCCTCGAGAAGGTCGGGATCCAGCCGGACAAGGCGGGCTTCGTCGCCGTCAACTCCGACCAGTCGACGAGCCGCTCCAACATCTACGCGATCGGCGACATCGTCGGCGCCACCCCCCTCCTCGCCCACGTCGCGAGCGCGGAGGGTATCGTCGCGATCGAGCGGATCGCCGGCATGAGCCCTCCGCCCATCCGGGCGGACCGGATCCCCGGCGCGACCTACTGCCACCCGGAGGTGGCTTCGGTCGGCCTCACGGAGAACGCGGCCCGCGAGGCGGGTCACGCCGTGAAGGTCTCGAAGTTCCCGCTCTCCGCGCTCGGGAAGTCAGGGATCCTCGGCAAGACCGTCTCCGGGTTCTTCAAGATCGTCGCGGATGAGAAGTACGGCGAGATCCTGGGGATCCACATCGTCGGCCCTCACGCCACCGACCTGATCTGCGAGGGCTGCGCCGTCCTGGGACTCGAGGGGACCGCCGAGGACCTCGCCCACATCGTCCACCCCCACCCGACCCTCGGGGAGGGCATGCTCGAGGCGGCCCACGGACTGCTCGGCGGCGCGATCCACATGTGATCGGAGAGGCGGCTCCGGGCCGCCCTCCCCTGCCCCGTCCGCCGGGTCGATCCCGGGGAGCGAGGACCGATGACCGAGACGATCACCTACCTCGACGCGATCCGTCGCGCGCTCGTTCGAGCCCTGGAGAACGACCCCCGGGTCTTCCTCCTGGGGGAGGATGTGGGCCCCTACGGCGGCGCCTTCAAGCTCACCGAGGGGCTGGTGGAGCGCTTCGGCGAAGACCGGATCATCGACACCCCCATCGTGGAGACGGGGCTGGTCGGCGCCGCCGCCGGGGCGGCGATGGCGGGCATGCGGCCCGTGGTGGAGATGCAGTTCATCGACTTCATCTCCTGCGCGTTCAACCAGCTCACCAACTTCGTCCCGACCACCCACTTCCGGTGGGGAGCGGCCTGCCCGCTCGTCGTCCGCGGACCGAGCGGGGGCGGCGTCCACGCCGGCCCGTTCCACTCCCAGATGGTCGAGAGCTTCTTCCTCAACACCCCGGGCCTGAAGATCTTCGTCCCCGCCACCGTGGAGGACGCCTACCGAGGGCTCCTCGGTGCCATCGAGGATCCGGACCCCGTCCTCTTCCTCGAGCAGAAGCGGCTCTACCGGACCCTCAAGGGGGAGTTCGACCCGGGCTGGGACCCGCTCCCTCTCGGCTCCGCGGCGTGGCGTCGGTCAGGCGACGATGTGACCGTCATCACCTACGGCGCGATGCTGGGGCATGTGCTCGCAGCCGCGGAGCGGGCGGCGGAGGAGGGGGTCGAGACGGCCGTTCTCGACATCCGGTGCCTCCAGCCGCTCGATCGGGAAGCGATCCTCGAGGGCGCCGCCCGGACCGGGAAGGTCCTCATCGTCCATGAAGACAACATCACCGGCGGAGCCGGCGGGGAGCTCTCGGCGCTGATCGCCGAGCACGCCTTCGATGACCTCGATGCGCCCATTCGCCGCATGGGGGCGCTCGATGTCCCCATTCCGTACGCCGCGAGCCTGGAGGATCACTCCCTGCCCAACCCCGCCACGATCGGTGAAGCGATCCTCGAGCTCGCCGACTACTGAGCCCGCCGGGCGCGGGTGAGCGCCGGGTTCGCTTCCCCGCTCTCTGGGCCTGGGGTATTCTCTTCGATTCTCATGCCGGCGCGCGCTCGGGCTCGATCCCCGTCGGGGGGAGCCCCCCCGAGCCCCGGCTGCATCACCCGAAGCTCACCGGACCTGCCGGGGCCCCGACCCGTGGCGAGCCGAAGATGGGAGCCGATCGTGTCCACCGAAGTGAAGATGCCCCAGATGGGCGAGTCGATCGCGGAGGGAACCCTCACCCGCTGGTTCAAGAAGCCGGGGGAGAAGGTGGTCCGTGACGAGCCTCTCTTCGAGATCTCGACCGACAAGGTCGACGCCGAGGTCCCCGCTCCTGCGGACGGCGTCCTCGAGAAGATCCTCGTGGAGGAGGGAGCCACTGTCGAGGTGAACACCACCGTGGCGATGCTCGGCTCGGGTGACGGCGCGGCGAGCGCCCCCGCCGCGGCCGAGGCTCCGCCGGAGCCCGCTCCGGAGCCCGAGGCGGAGAGCGCCCCGGCACCGGCCCCGCCGCCCCCCGCCCCGGCTCCGGTGGCCCCCGCGGCCACCGCGAGCACCGCTGGCGCGACCAGCACCACCGCGGTCGCCACGAGCACCCACGGGGAGCGCTCGAAGGTGCGCAGCTCGCCCCTCGTCCGCAAGATCGCGCGCGAGCACGGGATCAGCGACATCTCGGTGATCCCCGGCACCGGCGCGGGAGGTCGGATCACCAAGCACGACATCCTCGGGTACATCGATTCGAACGGCGCTGCCGCGCCGGCGGCGCCCCCCGCCCCGGCCGCGGCGCCCGCCGCCGCCGGCGTCGTGGTCCACCAGGACGCACTCCCGGTCCTCAACCTCCCCCGCGAGAACACCCGGGTCGAGCGCATGACCGTCATGCGGAAGAAGATCGCCGAGCACATGATCGACAGCCGCCGGACCTCGGCGCACGTGCACTCGGTCTTCGAGGCGGACATGACGAACGTGGTGAAGATCCGCAACCGCAACAAGGACAGCTTCCTCGCGAAGAACGGCGTCAAGCTGACCTTCACGCCCTTCTTCATGAAGGCGTGCATCGACGCCCTCCGCGAGTTCCCGTGGCTGAACGCGTCCCTCGACGGGGACGAGATCGTCATGCACAACTCGATCCACTTCGGCGTCGCCGTCGCGCTCGAGGGCGGGCTCATCGTCCCGGTCGTGAAGAACGCCGAGGAGCTCAACATCACCGGCCTGCAGAAGCGGGTCCTCGACCTCGCCGGGCGGGCCCGCTCCAAGAAGCTCGTCCCCGACGAGGTCGCGGGCGGGACCTTCACCATCACCAACCCGGGGCAGTTCGGCGGTCTCTTCGGCATTCCGATCATCAATCAGCCGCAGGTCGCGATCCTCGGGGTCGGCGGGATCCAGCGTCGCCCGGTCGTCGTGGAGAACGACGCCATCGCGATCCGCGACATGGCGTACCTCTGCATCTCCTACGACCACCGCCTCGTGGATGGTGCGATGGCGGACCAGTTCATGGCCCGGGTGAAGCACAACCTGGAGAACTTCGACGATGCAGAGCTGCGCTGACCCCCCGATCTCGGAGGGGGAGGCGGACTCGGTTCGATCGTCGATCGGGGGGCGGGGGTCGCGGCTCGATGTCGAGCGGTGCGCCCCCGCCCTCGCTTCCTTCCGGGAGGTCCACGCGCGGATGCTCGCGGATCAGCGGGCCCGGGCCGAGGGTCACCTCGCCGAGGACCGCCTCGTCCTCTTCTCCCCCGAGCCGGTGATCACCCTCGGCAGCGGAGCGGGCACGAAGGACCTCCTCCTACCCCGGGAGGAGTACATCTCCCGAGGGGTCGAGCTCCGTGAGGTCGACCGAGGAGGAGAGGCGACCTTCCACGGTCCGGGGCAGAGAGTCGGCTACCTGACCCTGCGCCTCGACGAGTCCGAGAGAGACCTTCACGCGCTTCTCCGTTCCGTGGAGGAGGCGCTCATCCGGGTCCTCGCCGAGCTCGGCGTGGCGGGGAGTCGGGTCGAGGGTCGGACCGGAGTCTGGATCGGGGAGAGGAAGATCGCCTCGATCGGGCTCTCGGTGCGACGCTGGGTGACCGGTCACGGATTCGCCCTCTGCGTCGATGGAGCGCTGGAGGAGTTCGCGTGGATCGTCCCGTGCGGTCTGGAAGGCTGCCGGTACACCACCATCGCGCACGAGACGGGAAGACCCGTCGACCGGGGGGACCTCGATCGCCGCCTCGTGCGGCACCTGGGGGACTGCCTCGACCGTCGACCGCCGCACGCCCTGCCGGGAGGAGATGGATCATGACCACGGGACCTTCCGCCCCCGAGCGCCCACCCCGGCGCGAGCCTCTTCCCCGTCCGGACTGGCTGAAGGTCCGCATCCCCACGGGAGAGCCGCTCGACCGGGTCAATCGCCTGATGGACAGAGGCTCACTGCACACCGTCTGCCAGGAGGCCCACTGCCCCAACATCTACGAGTGCTACGCGATGGGCACGGCCACCTTCCTCATCCTCGGCGAGGTCTGCACCCGGAAGTGCGGGTTCTGCGCCGTGGCAAAGGGGATCCCCTCCCCCGTCGATCCGGACGAGCCCCGGGAGCTGGCGAGGGCGTCCAGGGAGATGGGCCTGCAGCATGTGGTGATCACTTCCGTCGACCGGGATGACCTGGAGGACGGCGGCGCGGGGCAGTTCGTCCGCGTCATCGAGGAGCTCCGCGCGGCGCTCCCGTTCGCCACGACCGAGGTGCTCGTCCCCGACTTCCGCCCCGACCCGATCGGCGCCCTCGACGCGATCTGCTCCGTCCGCCCCACCATCTTCGCCCACAACGTGGAGACGGTCCGGCGGCTCTACCCCGCGGCGCGCCCGGGGTCCGTCTACGAGGACTCCCTCGCCCTGCTCACCGGGGCGGCGGAGCGGCTGGGGGGCGACAGCGTCAAGTGCAGCCTGATCCTCGGGCTGGGGGAGACGGAGGATGAGCTCCGGGAGGCGATCCGGGACATCCACGCGGCCGGCGCGAGGCGCCTGAACCTGGGGCAGTACCTCGCGCCCTCCGACCGTCACATCCCGGTGAAGCGGTACTACTCCCCGGAGGAGTTTCGGGCGCTCGGGGAGTACGCCGAGAGCCTCGGCTTCCTGAAGGTGGAGTCGGGCCCCCTGGTGCGCTCCTCCTACCACGCCAAACCCTAGATCCGCGCCGCCCCTCCGGGCATCATGTCCTCGGTCTCGCGTGGACCGTTGGAGGGGCCCCCTTGCCGACTCAGATCCATGTCCTGAACCCGGAGGGATTCGATCCCTCCCTCCTGGAGGAGCCCGCGCGCATGCTCGCGGAGGGGGGTCTCGTGGCCTTCCCCACCGAGACGGTCTACGGCATCGCCGCCCGGATCGACCACCCGGAGGCGATCGAGCGCCTCATCGAGCTGAAGCAGCGCCCGCCCGAGAAGCCGTTCAGCGTCCATCTGAGCGATGTCGAGCAGCTCCCCGGGATCATCGGCGAGGTCCCCCGGATCGCGCAGCCGCTCATCGACCGCTTCTGGCCCGGACCTCTCACCATCGTCTTCCCTGTCCCGGATGGCAGCACCGTGGGGGTCCGACTCCCCGCCAACGAGATCGCCCGCGCGCTCATTCGCAGGAGCGGGGTGACCGTCGTCGCCCCCAGCGCCAACCCCGCGGATGACCCTCCCGCCCTCGACGCGCGTCAGGTCCTCGACTACTTCGATGGTCGGCTCGACGCGGTGATCGACGGAGGGGCCGTCCCCCTGCGGGAGGCCTCCACGGTGGTCCGGATCACCGAGGACGGCGGCTACCGGGTCCTGCGCCCGGGGATCGTCAGCGAGCGGATGATCCACCGGGCCCTGCGCGGCCGTCGGATCCTCTTCGTCTGCACCGGGAACACCTGCCGCAGCCCGCTCGCCGCCGCCCTCGCATGCAACCTCCTCGCCCGACGCATGGGGATCGAGGTCGAACAGCTCCCGGAGGAGGGGATCCACATCGACAGCGCCGGCGTCGCCGCCTTCGGTGGGGGCGAAGCGAGCTCCCACTCCGTCTGCGTGCTGGAGGAGATGGGGTTCACGGGGCTGGAGAACCACCGTTCGAAGCCGGTGACCCGGGAGCTGATCGAGGACAGCGACCTGATCATCGCTCTCGGACATGGGCACCGGGACACCCTCCTGCACTGGAACCCGGAGATCGCGGATCGAGTCCACGTCATCTCGGATGTCGGAGTCTCCGACCCGATCGGGGGAGACCTGGAGACCTATCGCCGCTGCGCGCTCGAGATCGAGAAGGAGCTCGAGTCCCGGTGGCTCAGCCGGATGGAGGAGCTATGAGCGACGAGAGCCGGGGCGAGCGCCCGGGGAGCGCGATCGTCGGATCGGATCACGCCGGGATCGAGGGGAGGCGCACCGCCGCTTCGATCCTCCGCGACCACGGGTTCGAGGTGACGGAGGTCGGACCATCGGAGGGCGAGTCCGCAGACTATCCGGACCTCGCCCATGAGGTGGCCTCCCGAGTGGAGTCCGGCGCGGCTCGGTTCGGAGTCCTGGTCTGCGGCACCGGGCAGGGAATGGCGATGGCCGCCAACCGACACAGTGGTGTGCGCGCCGCGGTCATCGCGGATGCCTTCACCGCGGAGATGTCCCGCGCCCACAATGACGCCAACATCGCCTGCTTCGGGGAGCGGGTGATCGGGATCCAGGGGATCGAGGCCCTGCTGGAGGTCTTCCTCCGGACCGACTTCGAGGGCGGGCGGCATGAGCGGCGGGTCGGCAAGATCGAGACCGGCGTCGCGGAGCGCTGAGCCCCTCACGGACGGGTCGCAGGAAGAAGAGCCGCCTCGGAGCCCAAGGGCTCCGAGGCGGCTCTGTTCTTCCCCGGCGGTCAGGGCACGCGACCTAGCTCTCCTCGTCGATCCCCTCCTCGGGGGGCGCGGGTTCCTCGACGGCGAAGAGCGGGATCAGGTTGGCGGCCTCGTTCACCCGGACGTCGAACTGGTCGTTCACCGCGGCCCCGTGCGCCTGCTGGACGCGCATGCTGATCGAGAAGCTCTCGAGGGCCCAGTTGTCCATCGGGGGCCCGGTGATGCCGGTCAGCCTCGCGAGGTACAGCTCCTTGCCGGCGGCGGGCACGATCGGATCCGTGATGTCCCCGACCGCGGTCGTCTGATCGAAGACCCCGTTCAGCATGGTGTTCGCGTAGGGGACCGGGCGGTCGTCGATCCGCAGCTTGCTGCCATCGAATCGAGCGAGGGACTCCTCCGGCGCGTGAACGGTGTAGTTCTCGTTGCTCGCCCACTCCTCGAAGGTGATCTCCCCCGCGCGGATCTTCCCGACCGCCTCGGCGAGGTACTCAGCCGTGAGGTCGGAGGCCTTGCGGCGCTCCGCCTCCGTGGTCACGTCGGCGACCGCCTCCTCGAACGTCTTCTGCCCGGGGGGCTCAAGTCCCTCGATCCTGTAGATGAAGGAGCCGGTGACGTTCGGCACCGGAGTGGAGGAGATCTCCCCCACCCGCGCCGGATCCGCGTCGTTGAAGAGCAGGCCCATCTCGGCGGGGTTCCGGAAGCGCTGATCGATCTGGTAGGACTCGAGCCGGGTGAACCAGTCGAGCTCCTCGAAGACGAGGGTGCCGGCGGTGCCCTCGTCGAAGAGCTCCTCGAGCGTGAAGGGGGTGCCCGCCTCCCGCAGCTCGGCCGCCTTGGCGAGCGCGGTCGCGAAGAGCTCCTCCTCGGCCGCGAGCGCGCGCGCGTCCTTCAGGGTCTTCTCAACGGCGGGGAGGACATCCACGAGCGGCTTGAAGTCGTCCACCTCGGGGTCGTAGTCCTCCGGCTTCTCCCAGTCCGGTGCGCGGTACTGGCGGTACTTCGTCGCCTTGTCCCGCTCGTAGGCCGCGGTGATCTCATCGAGGCTCGGCTCGTAGCCCGGGTCGATGAAGTTCTCACGCACCGCCTTCGCGACGGTGAGACGGGCCGCGGCATCGCTCTTGTAGCGCTGGGGATTCTCGTCGAAGACCTGGCGCAGATAGTCCTCATCGACGAGCAGGGCCGCCTGCTCCTCGTAGCGGGTGCTCTTCACCTGGACATACTCGATCGTCCGGGTACCCCGCTGGGCCGCGAACTCGTTGTAGACCTCGGCCTGAGGCGCGACCGCGATACCCTGCACCAACTGCGGCACGATCGAGGTCCGGGTCGCGGCGATCACCGCCGCCTCGAAGCTCTGGACGCTCATCTCGGCGCCGAGGACACCGGAGGTCACCGCGTAGACGTACTCGTCGGCATTGAAGACGGTGTCATTGCGGGTGGAGTTGTACACCTCCCGCATCTCTTCGTAGTCCAGCGGCTGGGGGGTCTTGGGCGTCCAGCCGCGATCGCGGAGGATCTGGTACCAGGTGAGGACATCGAGAGCCGCCGCCCGCAGCGCCTGCTGGGCCTGAGTCTCCCCGACCTGGAGGCCGAGCTCATCGGCGAGGTGCTCGAGCTTCAGCGTGTCGAGCGCGCGCTGATCGCTCACGCCGCGGTAGGACCCGAACGGTCCGTACAGGCGCATCGCCCGGACGGTCAGCTGCTTCTCCACGCGCTCCTTGGTGAGGTTGAGATCCTGAATGCTGATCTCACCCCCGTAGAGCGCGTAGACTTTCGTCTTCATCTGGCGGCCATCGGTGAACCACCAGTACATCACCCCGGACGCGGCGAACGTCGGTGCCAAGATGAGGAGGAGAAGGGTCATGACGACCTTCTCGTTGCTCTTCCAGAACCCTGAGGCCATTGGCTTGCTTCCCGTTCCGTCGGTGGCCGGTCTCACTTCCTCCCCCAAGCGAGGGAGGCCTCCCCGGAGGGAGACGGGAGCCGACCGGCGTGGGATGGTCCGATCTCACACCCCATTCCTCCACCGACGGATCTCGCCGAGAGCAGGAGAACGGGGATCGCAGATTCTAGGTATCGGCAGATCGGGCCGCAACCGCGCAGGGGAGGCAGAGGGATCCTCGTAAGCCTTTTCTCTGGAGAGAGTTCCGGTCGCCCCCAACGAGCCCCGGAGGCGAATCGGCCCCTCCCGACCCCCTCCGGAGCAGCCGGAATCACGAAAAGACCCCTCTCCCGGCCCTTTGGGCCGGGAGAGGGGTCGCCCTCCGCGAAGGCAGCGCGCCGCGGTCGCGTCACTCTCCTTCGATGTCGAGGAGCTCGACGTCGAAGACGAGGAGCGCCTTCGGCGGGATCGGACCGCGGCCGTTCGCCCCGTAGGCCATTTCATAGGGGATGATCAGCTTCCGCTTCTCCCCGACCTGCATGTCCCCGACCCCGAGGGTCCAGCCCTTGATCACCTGGTTCAGTCCGAAGGTGATCGGCTGACCCCGGTCGACAGAGCTGTCGAACTTGGTCCCATCGACGAGCCACCCGCTGTAGTGCACGTTGACGCGGGAGGTCGGCCCCTTGGGCTTCGCTCCGGTGCCCTCCCGGAGAACGACATACTGCAGGCCCCCCTCCATCGAGCGGATCTCGCCCTCGAAGGCCTCGCCGGGGTACTGGGAGAGGAGCTCGTCCAACTTCACCTCTCCGCTCCCGGCGTCGATGTGCATCCGGTGGGTCCCCGACTCACCGTGCACCATGATCTCGTAGCAGCCGACCGCGTCGACGTAGACCGCGCTGTCCGCCCGGCCTCCGCCCGCCTTCTCCGCCGCCTCGATCGCCTTCCCGATCGGGAGGGAGAGGCCGGAGAGGATCGCGAGGCGCTCCTTGCCGCTCGGCCGGATCTTGGAGTAGTCCATTTCAGCAACCGCCGTCCAGGTCATGAGTGCGAGCGCCGAGAGGGCGATCGCACCGCCAAGGGAGACCCTCCGACGGGTCGTCTTCGTCCGGGTCGAATCGCTCGGGGTCATGCCACCTCCTGGGGCCGCCGGAGCGGCCTCGAATGTCGGGGAGGAGGAGTCCGCTCCCCCGACCCCCGTTGCCAGCCACGCCCGAATCAGACGTGGCGATCGATCTCGATGTTGGCGAGCTGATCGCACCGCTCGTTCTCGGGATGCCCGGTGTGCCCCTCCACCCACGCCCAGCGTACGGAGCGGGATCCGGCCTCCGCGTCGAGTCGCTGCCAGAGCTCCTGGTTGAGGACCGGCTTCCCGTCCGACTTCCGCCAGCTCTTCCGCTTCCAACCGTGGACCCACTTGGTGATGCCATCGATCACGTAGCGGGAATCGGAGGTCACGAGGACCTCGACGCTCTCCGGCAGGGACGCGAGGGCCTCGATCGCCGCGGTCAGCTCCATCCGGTTGTTCGTGGTGTTGGGGTCGAAGCCGGAGAGCTCCCGCTCCTCCCCCTCGACGCGGACCACCGCGGCCCATCCGCCCGGGCCCGGGTTTCCCCGGCAGGCTCCGTCGGTGAATGCCTCGATCATGGGAGCCTCCCCTAGCGCCGGCGTCGGCCGGACTTCCTGCCCGCGGCTCGCCCGGCCGCCGCCTTCCGCGGAGGGCGCTCGCCCTCGCCCGGGACCGGCCGGGACCCGAGGTGCTGAAGATACCGGAGATCGATCGTGCGGTGCAGGGGATCCGCGCCGGTGAGCTCCACCTCGACCGCATCCCCGAGCTGGAACTGTCGGCCGGTGTTCCTCCCCCGGAGAGCGAAGCGGGACTCGTCATGGACGTAGTAGTCATCCCGCAGGGTCGAGATGTGGACCATTCCCTCAATGAGGAACTCATCGAGGCGGACGAAGAAGCCGTGGTCCCGCACCGCGGCGACGACGCCGGGCAGACGATCCCCGACCCGATGTCGGATGAAGGAGATCGCGCGCAGCTTCTGCATGTCCCGCTCGGCATCCTCCGCGGCGCGCTCCCGCTCGCTGGAGTGATCCGCCTGGACCCCGAGCGCCGCGATGCGCGCCTCGGCCTCCGCCTCCGCGGTCCGACGCCCACCGAAGAGGGCGTCGTCGAGCGCGCGGTGGACCTGCAGATCGGGGTAGCGCCGGATCGGGGAGGTGAAGTGGCAGTACTCATCGGTCGCGAGCGCGAAGTGGAGAGCCTTCGCCGGCGCGTAGGCCGCCCGCGTGAGCGTCCGGAGCATCGCGAGCTGGATGATGGGAGAGGCCGGATCCTCCCCCAGCTGCTCGACCAGGCTCGGGAAGTCCCCGGTCCCGCGCATGCGGAGCCCCGGCGCAAGGACGCGGCAGATCTTCAGGAATCGGACGACATCCTCCTCCGGGGGCTCCTCGTGGGCGCGCCGCAGGATGGCGATCGACCGCTCGGTCGCGACTCGGGCGACCGCCTCGTTCGCGGCGAGCATGCACTCCTCCACGATGTGGTGGGAGCGGTCGCGGCGCTTCGGCTCGATGGAGACCACCTCCCCGCTCTCATCGAGGCGAAGTCGCATCTCCGCCAGGTCGAGGTCGAGGGAGCCCCGCTCCATCCGCCGCGCGTGGAGCGCCGCCCGGAGCCGATCGAGACCCTCGAGCGCGGGGAGCCAGGGGGCCTCGTCCTCGCTCGGGGGGGCTCCGTCGAGGAGCTCCTGCACCTCGGAGTAGGAGAAGCGGCGGCGACTCCGGATCACCGCCTTCTCCACCCGACCGGAACGAACGCGCCCCTCCGGATCGAGGTCGATCCAGACCACCTTGGCGAGCCGGTCCACGGCCGGGCGCAGGGAGCAGAGATCGGTGGAGAGCCGCTCCGGCAGCATCGGGACGGTGAGTCCGGGGAGGTAGACCGAGGTCGCCCGCTCGTAGGCCTCGCGATCCACGGGGCCGTTGGGTGGAACGAAGTGACTGACATCGGCGATCGCCACCCCGAGGAGGAAGCCCTCCGGACCCTCGTCCTGCAGGGCGATGGCGTCGTCGTGGTCCTTCGCGTCGCTCGGGTCGATGGTGAAGAAGTCGACGTCGCGCAGATCGGTGCGCCGCGCCAGCTCCTCCTGGGGGATCTCCCCCGGCAGGGCGGCCGCGGCCTCGAGCGCCTCCTCCGGGAACTCACGCCGAATGCCGTGCTCGGCGCAGATCAGCTGGAGGTCCGCCTCCCAGCTCCCCTCGGGCAGAGCGACCTCGACGACCTCTCCCTGGGGGAGACCGCCCCACGTGGGAGCATCGAGGAGGCGGGCGAGCACGCGATCACCGTCTTCCGCCCCGCCGATGCGCTCGGGTGGGACGAAGATCTCACGGACCGACTCGTGCCGCAGCGGCTCGACGACCCCGCCCCCCGCCGGCTCCTCCCAGAAGCGACCGAGGATGATGCGCGGGCTGCGCCTCAGGACGGTGAGGACCCGGCCCTCCCGGGCCTCCGCATCGGCGACGCGAGGCTTTCCCCGACCGCGCGCGGCGTCCCGACCCTTCGAGCGGACCTTCACGAGGACCAGGTCTCCGTGATGCGCGTCCTTGATCTTTCGCTCGGGCACGAAGAGGTCCCCCCCTTCCTGCTCGTCCTCGTTCGCCGGGCGAACGAAGCCGAACCCACGACGGTTCACCGTCAGGGTCCCGACGATCCAGCCCTGAGCCCGGGGGGAGAGCCAGCCACGCCCTTGCACGTGCACCGCGAGCCCCGCCTCCTCGAGCTCCCCGAGGATCTCCTGGAGCTCCGGGAGCTCCCGCTCCCGGGCGCCGAGCAGCTTCCCGATCTCGCGGGTCGTCCCCGCCTCCGCGCGCTTCCCGCGGAAGAGGGCCCGGGCGGCGCGGACGAGCTCGGTCCGGCGTTCGATGTCCATTCTTCTCCTTGGAGGGACAGTGCCTCGAGAGTCAGGCCTCGGGAATCAGGGCCTCGGAGGACAGGCCTCACTCGGGAAGCAAGGCTGGATGGAGAACGAGGCCGCGAGGGACGGACCCCCACGGCCTCGTGCCCGATCCAGCTCCCTTCGACGCCGCGGGGGCGGCCCGACGGGCCCCTGCGGACCCGTCGCGGGGCGCGGATCAGATGTTCTGAATGATCGAGAGCAGCGGCATGAAGAGCGCGACGACGATGAAGCCGACCGCGAGTCCCATGCCCACGATGAGCACCGGCTCGAGGAGGCTCGACAGCGAATCGACGAGCACATCCACATCGAGGTCGTAGTTGTCGGCGATCTTGGAGAGCATCTTGTCGAGCTCCCCCGTCTCCTCGCCGATATCGATCATGTTGACGAGGAGGGGGTCGAACACGCCGGACTTCATGAGCGGCTCGGCGATCGTCTCCCCCTCGCGGATGGACCCGTGGACATCGGAGATCGCGTTGGCGATCACCTTGTTCCCCACGGCCTCCCGGACGATGGCCAGCGCCTCGAGGATCGGCACGCCCGAGGCGATCAGGGTTCCGAGGGTCCGGCAGAAGCGCGAGATCGTCGACTTCTTGACGATCTGCCCGAAGATCGGGGCGCGCAGCTTGAACGCGTCCAGGGCGAGGCCGCCCTTGTCGGTCCGGGCGATCACCTTGATCGCGGTGATCATGACGAACAGGATCGCCGGCGCCGTCCACCAGTAGGCCTGCACCGTGTCCGCGAAGGACATCAGGATCCGGGTCGGCGTCGGGAGCGCCGTGTCCATGTCCTCGAACATCTTTTGGAACTGCGGAATGACCTTCGTCATGATGAAGGCGAGGATCAGGGTCGCGACGGTGATGACGGCGATCGGGTAGATCATCGCCCCCTTCACCTTCTTCTTCAGCTTCAGCGACTTCTCCTGGAAGTCGGAGAGACGCTGGAGGATGACATCGAGCACGCCGCCCGCCTCACCCGCGCGCACCATCGCCACATAGAGGTTGTCGAAGGTCTTCGGGTACTTCTCGAGCGCCTCGGAGAAGGTGCTCCCTCCCTCGACATCCTCGGTGACCGTCTCGAGCTGATGGCGGAAGCGCCCCTCCTTCATCTGCCCGGCGAGGATCTTCAGCGATCGGACGATGGGGAGCCCCGCGTCCTGCAGCGTCGCCATCTGCTGGGTGAACTGGGTCACGTCCGCCTGGGAGACGCGATCGAGGAGCCCGCCCTTCTTCCCGCCGCCGCCGGCGCTGTCGGAGTCCGCGCTCTTGGCGCCCTTCTTCTCCTGCAGCTTCGTCGGCTTCAGACCCATGGTGCGGATCTTCTGGAGAGCCTCCTGCTTGTTGGCCGCTTCGATCGCCTTGCGCAGCTTGTTGCCGCGGCCATCGATCGCTTCATAGGCAAAGACCGGCATTGTCGCTCCTTCGAGCCGGAGTGGGAGAGCACCGGACCCCCATCGATCGAGCCGATGCGATCCCTGCATCGGAGCGGACGATGGTTTCGGGGGATCCGCCTCCTCGAATGGTCTTCCGTCGCGCGCGTGCGCTCGGACGGGCGGTCACGGGATCGACCGGCCGCCATGATAGCGCGATCTCTCCGATTCCGCTCTCACTTGCACGATTCCGGGCCGACCGGGTGTCCCGACCGGTCTCCGAAACCCTCGCCCCCCCACGGGGCGAGCGTCTTCCAGCCCGGAGAGAGCCCGTCGAGGCCTCCCCGCGCGCCGTCCGCCCCTGCCCTCCAGAGCAGCGGGCGGACCCGGGTGCCCCGCGCGCCTCTCCCGGGGGAGCGGTCGGGGGCCCCTGCGATCCGATCAGGTGATGACGGTCTCCTTGACCACTTCCTCGATGGTCGTGACCCCGTCGTAGATGTGCGTGAGACCGGAGTCCCGCAGGGTCCGCATGCCGTCCTCGCGGGCGGCGAGCTGGAGCTCCTGGGTCGACGCGCCCTCGAGGATCATGTCCCGCAGGCGATCGTTCATGACCATGATCTCGAAGAGCGCGATCCGGCCCTTGTAGCCGGAGCCGTTGCACTTCTTGCATCCCTTGCCGTAGAAGAAGGTCCGTCCCGCGACATCGGAGCGGGTGAGCTCCAGCTCCATGAGCATCTCGTCGGTCGGGTCGTACTCCGTCTTGCAGTCGCTGCACACCCGACGCACGAGGCGCTGGGCGACGATCGCCTCGACCGTCGCGGTCAGCAGGAACGGCTCGATCCCGAGGTCGACCAGTCGGATGATCGAGGACGGGGCGTCGTTCGTGTGCAGGGTGGAGAACACGATGTGGCCGGTCAGGCTCGCCTCGATGGCGATCTGGCCGGTCTCGAGGTCCCGGATCTCTCCCACCAGGATCTTGTCCGGATCCTGTCGGAGGATCGAGCGCAGGCACGCCGCGAAGGTGACCCCGATCTCGTCGTTGATCGGCACCTGGACGATCCCGTCGATGTTGTACTCGACCGGGTCCTCGGTGGTGATGATCTTCGTCCCGGGCTCGTTCGCCTCGGCGAGGCACGAGTACAGGGTGGTCGTCTTCCCCGAGCCGGTCGGACCGGTCACGAGGATGATCCCGTTCGGCTTCGCGATGAGGCGACGGATCGTCTCGAGGTCCGTGGTCGGGAGACCGATCTGCTCGAGGTCCAGCGAGACGTTCGAGCGGTCGAGGACCCGCATCACGACCGACTCCCCGTACATGGTCGGGAGCGTCGAGACCCGGAGGTCGACCGGATTCCCCGCGATGTTCAGCTCGATCCGGCCGTCCTGCGGGAGGCGGGTCTCGGCGATGTCGAGGTTCGACATGACCTTCACCCGGGAGATCACGGCGCGCGCGAGCTGGATCGGCGGCGGCATCATCTCGTAGAGGACGCCGTCGACCCGGTAGCGCACCTTGAACTCCTTTTCGAACGGCTCGAGGTGGATGTCCGAGGCGCGGTCCTTGATCGCGGTAAGCAGGATCATGTTCAGGAGCTTGACGACCGGCGCGGCGTTGACGTCCTTCTCGAGCTGCTCGAGGTCCATCATCTGCTCGCGGTTGTCGACGACGGAGAAGTCATCCCCGCCCATGTCCCCGATCAGGGACTCCATGCTCTCGGTCTTGTCGCCGTAGTAGGCCGCGAAGGCCTTCTCGACCGCCTCAGGGTCGCTGACCGCGCCCTTGACCTCGCAGTTCAGCATGAACTTGAGGTCGTCGAGGACCGAGATGTTCAGGGGATCGGCGAGCGCGAGGGTCAGGGTGCTCCCGTCGAAGGAGACCGGGATGACCTGGTAGGTCTCGGCCACGTTCACCGGGACCATGTCGATCAGGTCGGGGGTGATCATCGCGCTCGCGAGGTCGATCACCTCCATCCCGCTCTGGCGCCCGAGCGCCTCGGTGAGCTGACGGTCGTCGATGAGCCCACGGTCCAGGAGGATCCGGCCGATGGCGCCGCCCTGGTCCTTCTGGAGCTGCAGCGCCTCCTGAATGTCGAACTCGCTGACCAGCTTCATTTCCTTGAGGATCTGGCCCAGCGGCTTGCTTGCGATCGCCATGCTTGCTCTCTTCGTTCTCCGCCCGGGGTCGAGGGCCCGCGGGTCGGGATTCTGTCTGTTCCCGGATCCGAAGCTGCGCTTAGAGGTCCGCCGCGTGGGTCACCCGGAGGATCTCCTCGATCGTGGTCATCCCACCGAGGAACTTGCGCACGCCGTCCTTCTGGAGCGTGGTCATCCCCTCGCTGATCGCCTTCACCCGGAGATCCTTGGTCGGCTTCTTGTTGAAGGTCAGATCACGGAGGTCGCTGGACATCTCGAGGAGCTCATAGACTCCCTGACGGCCTTTGTAGCCCCCGCCGTTGCACTTGTCGCATCCGGTCGGGCGGTAGACCGTCCGGCCGGCGAGGTCGCTCTGGGAGAGGCCCACCCCGCGCAGCTCCACATCGGACGGCTCGTACGCCTCCTTGCACTCCGGGCAGAGGCGGCGGATCAGTCGCTGGCCCATGATCGCCATCACCGCGGAGGCGACGAGGAAGGGCTTCACGCCCATGTCCACGAGGCGGGTCAGCGCGGAGGGCGCATCGTTCGTGTGCAGGGTCGAGAAGACGAGGTGCCCGGTGAGCGCGGCCTGGATCGCGATGTCCGCCGTCTCCCGGTCGCGGATCTCTCCGACGAGGATGATGTTCGGCGCCTGACGCATCATGGCGCGGAGGATCCGTGTGAAGTCGAGCCCGATCTCGTGGCGGACCTCCGCCTGGTTGATCCCGGTGAGGTTGTACTCGATGGGGTTCTCGGCGGTGATGATCTTCACGTCCGGGCGGTTGAGCGCCTTCAGCGCGGCGTAGAGCGTGGTCGTCTTTCCCGAGCCGGTCGGACCGGTGACGAGGAAGATCCCGTTCGGGCGCTTGATGATCCGGTTGAAGCGGTTGAGGTCCGTCTCGTGGAAGCCGAGCACCGGCAGGTCCACCAGGCCCTGCTCCTTGTCGAGGATCCGCATGACGATGGACTCCCCGTGGACGGAGGGGAGGATCGAGACCCGCAGGTCGATCTCGCGGCCATGCAGCTTCAGCTTGATCCGGCCGTCCTGCGGGCGCCGCTTCTCCGCCATGTCCATGCTCGACATGATCTTGATGCGGGAGATCATCGGGCCCTGCAGCTTCTTCGGCGGCGAGTCCATGATCTTGCAGACGCCATCGACCCGGTACCGGACCTGCAGGGTCTTCTCGAACGGCTCGATGTGGATGTCGGAAGCGCGCTCCTTGAGGGCGTTCGCGATGATCATCTGGACGAGCTTGATCACCGGGGCGTCGTTGGCCTCCGAGTCGTCACCGGCGTACTCGCTGCGGCCGAACTCGACATCCTCCTCGCTCTCCGCGGCATCCTCGCCGAGGACGCTGTCATAGCCGCCGGCGAGGCGGTAGTACTCGTCGAGGGCCTCCTCGACCCCCTCCGGGGTCGCGAGGACGCAGTCCACCTCGGTGCCGAGGATGAACCGGAGGTTGTCGAGGGTGAAGAAGTCGAGCGGGTCGCTCATCGCGATGAAGAGCTTCCGGCCCTGCTGCGCCACGGGAATGATCTTGTGCTCGAGCGCGACGTCCTTCGGCACCTTGTCGATGAGCTCCTGAGGCAGGGTGTGCTTCGACAGGTTGACGAACTTCAGCTGGAAGTGGTTCGCGAGGGCTCGCGTCACGTCCTCCTGGCTGCAGTGCCCGAGTCGGACGAACGCCTCGCCGATCTTGCACGTGTTCGCGCGCTGATAGTCGAGGGCCTTGGTGACCTGCTCCTCGGTGACGGCCCCCCGGGCCAGGAGGATCTCCCCGATCTTCTTCTTCACAGCTGATACCTCCGTCAGCTCGCGATCCCCCCCTTCCGGAGGAAGGGGATCCACGAGTCGGTCTCGATCGTTCGTCGAGTTTCAAGGTCCGCACCGACCAGACGGAGGCGGGGCCCCGGCGGGTCGAGCGGCCGATCTGCGGGAAGCGCGACCGGAGGGGTCGGAGCTGACGCCGGCGCGGCCGAGGCCGTTCCGAGGACCCGGTCCCCGGGTCACGCTGCGTCCGTTCTCACCCGCTCCTGAAGGGGGGTCTCCGGGCAACTCGAAAGGGGTCGGTTTCGCGGGCACCCAGCTCCGCGTCCTTCGCCGCGCCAGGCGCGGCACCCCGATCGTCGTCGGCCCCCGTGCGACGCGCTCCCGGAAGATGGGAAGCGCGGTCGGACCTCGTCGCTTCCGGCAAAGGCAGGGCGCCTCCGGTCTCGACGAAGCTCGCTTCATTTCTCTCTTTCCTCCCCTACCGTCACCCGGAGCGCGGTTCGAGAACGGCGGACCGTCCACGGACCACCCCCGTCCGGGATCGGAACGGTGGAGGAAATATCGATGTTACGGGAAGGGGCCCATCTGTCAAGTGACGGGGGTTCCTTGGGGAATGCTCGCACATCCGTCCCGGAAGAGCCCCGCCGCCGAGCGGGCCCGGAGCCGATGACGCCCGCCAGACCCTCCTGTCCGACCTGACTCGCGCGCCCCGTCTCGCCGTCTTGTCACCGGATGGGCCGATCTGTAGGATACCGCCCGCTCGTCCGAACCCCCATTGTCGGCGTTCTCCCTCGACGGAGGGGGATCATTCCCCGAGGATCCCGGGCTCCGACCCGACTCGGAGGGATGACCGGCCATGGGGCTCCCCCCCGGCGGAACGGGGATCCGGAGCCCGAGCCCCGCAATGAGCCACCGAGCCCGCAGCTGCGCGGACCCCCACACCGGTCCGTCCCGCCCGGGCACCGAAAGGACCTGTGCATGCGCACCCTCATCTGCCTCCCGCTGCTCGCCCTCCTCGTCGGGTGCGGAACGACCTCCAGTGGAGATCCGCTCTACCGCCTGCGACCGGCGGAGACCGACCTCGCCGGCGAGTCCCGAAGCGGCTTCACCGGCGGTCTCCAGGGCATCGTGAGCTTCCCGGAGTTCTCCGACGTGGGAAGCAACGAGTTCAAGGGACCGGAGAGCGCGGGATTCCGCGTCTTTGCCCGCCCGGGCCACTGGCTGTGGGCTCCCGAGCTCGGGATCATGCTGACCGATGAGCACGACGGCGACTTTGACCTGAAGGCCCTCGAGATCTCTCCCGGCGCCCGGGTCGCCGCTCGCATGAGCGAGGTCCCGGTCGAGTTCTACGCGAACGGGGGGCTCTCCTTTCTCGAGTACACGCTGGGCTCGCAGAACGACAACGACCTCGGCTTCTACGCCGGGGTGGGGGTCGACCTCCTCCTCGGAGGCAGCAACGAGGGGATCAGCGTCGGGACCGGCTACCGCTATGTCAGCCACGACTGGGATGTGGACGACTGGAGCGAGGTCTTCTTCTCCATCGGCCTGCGCTGGTAGGGATTTCGCACCTCCGGGATCGGAGCGAGGGGCCGTCGACCCGAGAGGGTCGACGGCCCCTCGCGCATCCCCCCCGACGCCCGGCTCCGGGCCGCCATCCCACGCCCCCGGACTGCCGAGGCAAGGAGCGGGCCCGCCGAGGGCCCCTCGGAGATGTTCAAGAAAAGACCCGGAAGGGCGATTTGCAACCACACGGACAGAAGTGACTTACGAGACACTTGTTTCTCAGTGATAGGATTGGGGCACCTCTTCAGCACCTCGCATCCCCAGCGCAACGAGGGCCGATCGCCCGTCGGTCGGAGCCCCTCGAGGAGTGAGGTCCATGTACCCCCGACTCTCGAACTCAACGCTGTCCCGGCTCGCCGCCGCCCTGCTCCTCGTGACCTGCAGCCTCCTCCCCGAGGATGCCCGGGCTCAGGAGGTCGACCCCGACTACACCCTCACTGCGCAGAACGCGACCGTCCTGCTCGGGCAGACCTCGGAGATCGTGGTGACCCTCGACAGCGCGGGAGACCCGATCCAGGGGTGGTCCTTCGGTCTCTGTCACGATGACACGGTCCTCGACTTCGTGGGGAGCGAGTACGGCCACACCCTCAACACGGTCAAGAACGGCAACCCGGCCGACTTCGTCGACATCTCGGTGCAGGACGGCGGCTGGACCACGGGTGTGATCGTCTGCCTCACCGCCTGCGCCGCCCTCCTCCCGGGGAGCGGACACGAGCTCTATGTCGCCACCTACCAGGATGCCACTGGCAACGAGGGCTCGACCGATGTCTGCTTCTGCGACCACCTCGGCAGCCCGGTCGTGGAGAGCTTCGTGATCATCGCCGGCCAGTCGGTCGTCCCGGTCAAGGAGTGCGCGACCGTCGACATCATCGATCAGGCCCCCTTCATCTTCGCCTTCGAGGAGCCGACCGGCTTCTACTCCCCCTACGACGGGGTCGGGCAGGTCGCCTCGGGGCTCTCCGTCGTCCAGTTCGACCCCGGCAGCGGCGTGATGCCGATCGAGGCCTTCTCGATGTCGATCCAGCATGATCCGAGCCGCCTCGTGGCGACCTCCCTCGAGCTGACCGACATCGTCACCTCGCTCAATGGAGGCGACGGACCGGACTTCGTGGGGCCGCAGCTCATCCCCGGGGGCGCCACCATCGGCACCGTCTTCTCGTTCCTCGACGAGGCGGCGATCGATGTCTCCGAAGTCACCGAGGTCGCGCGGATCACCTACGAGACGGTCACCGGCGCGTGGATCGGCAACGAGCTTGGCGGCACGACCTGGCTCACCTTCGTGGACGGGCTCGGCTCGCCGGCCGTCTCGAACACCGTCGTCCTCGATGGGACCACCTACACGGCGGAGCCCGGGGTCGGAGTGGTGGAGCTGGAGGCGATCCTGGTCCCGCCGTTCACCCGGGGAGACTGCAACAACGACCTCAACGGAAACATGGCGGACGGGATCTGGCTGCTGAACTACCTCTACGGCGGAGGGCCGGCGAGCGCCTGCCTCGCGGCGTGCGACACCGACGGCAACTCCAGCCTCGACCTCGCCGATGCGATTCTGCTGCTCCAGCACTTCCTGGTGAGCGGTCCCCCGCCGGCCGCCCCGTACCCCAGCTGCGGCGTCGACGAGACCGCCGACTGCGAGGAGTACCCGTCCTGCCTCTGAGGCGCGGTCCCGGCGGCGGGTCTCAGCTCCTCGTCGGACGCCAGCAGAGAACGGTCAGGTCATCCGCCTGACCCCCGGAGCTCATGCGCTCCCGGCAGCGAGCGACCAGATCGGTCGTCGCGGTCGGGAGCGCTCCCTTTCGGACCCCCTCCACGACCTCCGCCGTCTCGAAGTTGTCGAAGAGGCCATCCGAGGCGAGGAGGATCGTGTCGCGAGGGCGGATCGCGCGACTCGTCCCCAGATCGATCGACATCGCCCGGCTGCCGACGATGTTCGAGACGAGATGCCGCTCCTCGTGCACCAGCGCATCCCCGGGGGACATCATCCCCGCCTCGACCATGTAGCCGGTCGGTGAGTGGAGGAGGGTCTGGTGCTTGAGGCGCCCTCCCCCCCCGCAGTGGAGGATCGAGCTGTCTCCGACATGATAGGTGCGGAAGCTCCCCCCGCCGAGTTCCACCACCGCGAGTGTCGTCCCCGCTCCGGTCCCGGCCTCGAGGATCGCTGCGTTCGCGTGCTCGAAGCCGTCGAGGATCCCGTCACGCAGCTCCCGCCCCGCCTCCGCCGCGCCCTCGATCGCGCGTTGAAGCCGGATCAGCGCCTCGCGCGCCGCCGCCGCCCCGCCGACATGACCCCCCAGCCCATCCGCGACCGCGAGGACCCCCCGCTCCCCGTCGACCGGCAGCACGAGCAGCGCGTCCTCGTTCTGCATCTCTCCGCCGGGGCAGCCCCGGGTCTCGTAGGTGGCGACCCCCCCCGCCAGCTCCAAGGCCCCGGAGGCGATGGCCGACCCGGTGACCAGCACCGCTCCGGCTCGGGGGTCGTCCTTCCCGGCGGGCGCGACGGAGCTCATCCGCGGAGGTCCTTCCCGCACCACGCGCAGTGATCCCAGAACTCGCCGGCGATCCCCCAGCCGCAGCCCCCGCATCTTCTCCCGCGCTTCGACCACGAGAAGGTCCTCCGCACCCGGGTCCGGCACCAGGGGCAGTAGCGGCTGAAGGGGAGCAGCTCCCTCCTCCCACACCGCTCGTTCCTGCAGCCCGACTCGTAGTTCACATCCGTGTAGGTGCGCTCGGTCAGCGGGCCGATCGCCTTCCCGTGACACCAGGCGCAGTAGACCCAGTCGAGCTTCACCCCCCGCTCACAGCGGGGGCACCGGGCCGGGAGGCTCGTCTCGACCCGCAGCTTCCGGAAGTCCTTGTCGCACCAGGGGCAGAAGCGCATCGCCTCGTGAATCGGACCGCGGCAGGAGGGGCACGGACGGAAGGGACGGAGCGGCGAGGGAGAGCGCACGAATGCCCGGAAGCGAGCGGACTTCCATCGGACCGTGGCGGAGCTGCGCGGCCGCCGGGCAGGCGCGTTCAGGACCTTCGGCCGGAGGCGCCTCCACGCCAGCCGCACCTTCTCCGCGTCCGCGAAGCGCCGCCGGTCGTCGACCTTGAGGAGCCTCTCGAAGAACCCGAAGAGATCGGGGTGGACCCGCCCCCGCAGGCGACTCGCCCCGACCGGGGGCCAATCGAAGGGCCAGGCCGGGACGGACCCGGTCAGGAGCTGCCAGAGGACGAGGCCGAGGGAGAACACATCGCTGCGGGTCGTCGGCTTCCCGAGCGCCTGGTCGGGGGAGACATAGCCGACGGTCCCCGAACCGGAGCCGGTCAGGGTGTGCTGCGCGAACCGGGCGATGCCGAAGTCCGCCAATCGCACCTGGCCATCCCGGAAGAGGATGAAGTTCTCGGGCTTCACATCGCAGTGGATCACGCCATGGCGGTGGGCATGGGCGAGCGCCTCGATCATCGGGTCGAAGAGCGCGACCGCCGCGGCGAGGGGCATCCTCCGCTCCAGCCTCGTCGCGAGATTCCCGAGGCCCAGGGGATGGACGATGACGAAGTGGCCGTCGACCATCCCCGCGGTCTTGATCGGGAGGATGTTCGGATGATCGAGGCTGGCGGTGAGCCGGACCTCCTTCCGAAAGTCCCGCAGCGCGCCCATGGTGACGAGGTGGGCGTGAGGGATCTTCAGCGCGACCCGGATCCCCTCCACCGTGTCGTAGGCCCGGTAGACGGTGGCGAAACCGCCTCGATCGAGCCGCTGCTCGATCCGATACTGACCGAGCCTCTGGCGCACGCGCACCGGACCCGGTCCACCGCCTGCACTCATCCGCCCCCCTTCGGGCTCAGCCGACCCCCGCCACCAGACCCACCGCTCCTGCCGATCGCGGAGGGGCCCCGACCGCCCTTCCGTCTCGATGAGCGGGCGAGGAGTTTAGCGACTCGCGCCTCCCCTGCGGAAGGGTCCACCCGAGACTTGGGGCTGCCTGAGCTCGGAGCCTCCGCTATCCTTGCCGCGACGCACGGCGACCCCCTCCCCGGACGGCTCCCGTCCGCGCGGGGCGCCCGCCCTCACCAGATCCGGAATGGAGAGCGAAATGAGCCGTTCGGTCCGGGGCATCCTCCCCCTCGCCCCCCTGTGTGTCCTCATCTGTGGGTGCAGCATGTTCGGTGACTCGGCCTGGAACGGCGCTCACACCTCGGTGGGCGCGGGTCTCCAGCAGGTCGCGCTCTCCGGGTCGATCGACACGACCACTCCGATCGGGAAGGGCGGCAGCGTGACCACGGCGTTCGACCTCGAGGACGACGCCGGGCAGGACGAGGAGCAGTCCGCGCTCTACGCCGCGGCCCAGCTGGGGATCGCTCCGCTGGAGCTCCGGGTGAGCGGCTTCGAGTACGCCAACGAGGCCTCCGGCACCTTCACGGGGGAGCTCCTCGGGACCACCTTCTCCGGGCCGGTGGAGACCGACTTCGACCTGTCCGCCTACAAGCTGACGATGGGCCTCGATGTCCTGAACCTCGAGAGACTCCGCGTCGGAGCGATCCTCGGGGCGACCGTGATGGACCTCGACTTCCTCATCGCGTCGACCACCGTCCCCGATGCGAGCGAGAACCTCGATGAGATGGTCCCCGCGCCGGTCGCCGGAGTCCGGGCGGACCTCAAGGTGATCGACGGAGTGAGAGTGGGCGGAGAGTTCACCATGCTGCCGATCGACGAGGTCGAAGGCTTCGAGGTCTCCTTCATCGACTGGGAGCTCGGCATCCACGTGGAGCCGCTCCCCTACCTCGAGGTCTTCGGGCTCTACCGGGAGATCCGCCTCGAGCTGGACGGAGACATCGACGGGAACGACGCCGCCCTCGACATCGGGCTCCGGGGCCCGGTCATCGGAGTCGCGATCACCTTCTGAGGGCGGTCGGCGTCAGGCGACGAACTTCGCTTCAGGCGATGAACTCGGGGTCCGGCCCTTCGGGGACCAGGCCCGCCGCGACCCCCCGGGCGAGGAAGCGGCGCACCGCCTCCCGGCCGTCGTCTCCGTAGTCGAGGGTGCGCTGGTTGACGTACATCCCGACGAACTTGTCGGTCTGCCCCCGATCGAGACCCCGGCCGTAGCCCTCCGCATAGTCGAGGGCCTCCTCCCGGTGGTCGAGGGCATAGGCGATGCTCTCCCGGAGAACACGGGAGACCGCCTGCATCGTCTCCTCCCCGAGGTCGCGTCGGATCGCGTTCCCCCCGAGGGGCAGCGGGAGCCCGTCCTCCTCTTCCGCCCACCACACGCCGAGATCGACGACCCGATGAAGCCCTTCGTCCCCGTAGGTCAGCTGACCCTCGTGGATGACGACCCCCGCGTCCGCACCACCCGCCTTCACGACATCGATGATCTCATCGAAGGGAACGACCGTGGTCCGGACCCCGGGGCACCAGAGGCGGAGCGCCAGGGCGGCGCTGGTCCACTCTCCGGGGATGGCGACCGTCTTTCCCTCGATGAAGGAGCGGTCCCCCGGCTCCCGCGCGACGACCACCGGTCCGTACCCCTCGCCCATGCTCGCACCGTGGTTCAGGAGCGCGTAGCGATCCCGGAGATGGGCGTAGCCGTGGATCGAGATGGCCGAGACCTCGTAGGTCCCCTCGACCGCGGCCCGATTCAGGGTCTCGATGTCGGAGAGGAAGTGATCGAACTGGAACGGACCAGGGTCCACCTTCCCCTCGCCGATCGCGTAGTGCATGAACGCGTCATCGGAGTCGGGGCTGTGGGCGATCACGATCGTGCGGGTGGGCTCCACGGTGTTCTCGGCGGTGCTCGCGCTGGTGTCCGGCATGTTCCTCCTGATCCCGGGGAGAGACCCTCCGACCGGGGTTCGATTCGGGGTGAAGGGTCGAAGATAGCCCTCCGCCCCCCCTCGGGAAAGCGATGCCGACCGATCCCCCGCGAGCCACTTCCGCCGCGATCCGCCCCTCCGGACTCCGCAGCGCCCTCGGCCGGGGGGCGACGCCGGGCGGGTCCCCCCCTCGAACCAGGATCTCCCGACTCCCTGTTTACACGGTCCGGGGCCCTCCTATACTCCCTCGAATCGTGTCTCCCGCCCCCCTCCGGGGGCCTTGCAGATCGTCCGGGACCGTGCGACGGTCGGAGCTCCCGACGGTAGAATCCCGGGAGAAATCCTCGGCGGACCGGATTCCGGACGAAACCGGAGCCGAGCGATCTCCGAAGACGCGAGAGCGGGAGGAGAAGCCCTCCCGCCCGAACCCGACCAGAATCGAAGAGTGAGGACTGACATGGCGGATCCCGAGAACCGCGTCGACTCGAACATCGCCGGCAAGTGGTACGTGGACCTCGAGTGCATCGACTGCGACCTCTGCCGCACGACCGCGCCGGACAACTTCAAGGCGAACGAGGACGAGGGCTACTCCTTCGTCTTCAAGCAGCCGGAGTCGGACGAAGAGGCCGAGCTCTGCCAGCAGGCGCTGGAGGAGTGCCCGGTTGAGGCGATCGGCAACGACGGCTGAGACGGGGCCACCGCCGCGGCCCCCCGAACCGGCCCTCGGATCTCCGAACAGGCCCGGAGCCCTCCCGATCGCGGGGAGCCCCGGCAGAGAAGAAGCCCCCCCCGGTGCACCGGAGGGGGCTTCTTCCCGTTCGGGGGGCGCGCTGCGTGGACGCGCCGCTCAGGTGCGCACCTCCCGGCCGGCCTCGACCTTGTCGGGAGCGGGCAGCAGGCGGCGGCGGATGACCTGGGCTGCCGGGGGGATCCGCCCGCCGAAGAGGAGCCAGAGCACCTCCTCGGGTCGGACCATCTCCGGTCCCTGAAGGGTGAGGCGAAGCTCGAGGATCCGCTCATCGTCACTCACCGTGATGAGCCCCTCCGCGTCGCGGGGCAGCTCGCTCCGCCACCGGACGGAGTGGATCCCCGGCGCGAGGTCGACGGTGCGGGGCTCGACCTGCTTCTTCCCCTTGCGAGGCGGCTTCCTCGAGATCCGCTCGAAGAAGAGCCCGCTCTCCGCGCTCAAGGCCTCGATCGCCCCCTCCGGGAGTGCCTCGACCTCCTCCGCCGGGAGCAGCACGAGGGAGTCGGCGGCCATCGCGGACCTCGCCAGCCGCGGCGCCTGCGCCCCCACCGCGGCTCCACCTCTCAGGCGGATCCCCTCGGGGAGGGAGGCGTTCACCCGCGCGGCGATCTCCTCCGGCGAGATGGAGCCCGCGGCCCCCCGCACCTTCACCTCGAGCAGCTCGGCGAGCCCCGCGGCGCCGAGGCGCAGGGGAGGACCGAAGCTGAACTGAGGGATCGGGTGGAACCCCTGGCTGTACGAGAGGTCGATCCCGGCGCGCCGGAAGGCCCTCGGCAGCATCCGGGCGAAGTCGAGGTGACCGATGAAGCGCCCGAAGCCGAGCTTCGTGTAGCGGAAGCGGAAGGTGGTCGACTCCTCCTGCTCCTCGAAGTGACGCGGCGGCAGCTTCGGCCGGTTCCGCTGCGCCTCACGCCGCTCCTGAGCGCGGGCGCGGACATCCTCGAGGGTCTCCTCGGTGACCCGCCGCACCCCATCGACCCGATGCGCGTCGAGGGAGGTGAGGAAGTCGACCCGCTCGGACTTCATCTGCTTCAGGTCGCACTCGATGCCGCAGTGGTAGCACACGAGGGGCTTCGTGGACTCCATGGCATCCTCGAGGTTCGTCGGGTGGACGATCTGGGTGACCGGCTTGCCGCAGGGGGGGCTCTTCCGATCCTTCAATGCCTTGCGGTACTCCTTCGCGAGGAAGGACATCTCCACCCCGCAGTCGAGGTGGTCCCAGGGGAGGCGGGCGTCGACGGGGATCGTGCGCAGGTACCGGTAGCGGTCGATCTGCTGCTCCTCGATCGACTCCATCCAGAGGTCGAAGCGGAGTCGGTCGGACCAACCGTCGAAGCGGCAGCCCTTCCGCCACGCGTCCTCGATGACCGCACCCAGGGCGCGGTCCCCGCGGCCGAGGATCCCCTCGAGGTGGGAGGTCCGGGCGTCATGCCAGCGCAGGACCAGTCCGTGGGTCCGGGTCGCCTCGCGGAGCAGCTCGTGCTTCCGCTCGATCTCGGGGACATCGTCCTGCGCCGCCCACTGGAAGGGGGTGAACGGCTTGGGGACATGGCTCGACACGGAGACGGTGACCTTCGCCCTCCCCTTCGCCACGTACTCCCGCGCGATGCCGAGCATGCGGCGACCGGTCTCCGCGATGCCGAGGACATCCTCGTCCTCCTCGGTGGGGAGCCCGATCATGAAGTAGAGCTTCATGCGCTGCCAGCCGCGCGAGAAGATGCGGTGCGCGCTCTTCGCGATGTCCTCCTCGGAGACGTTCTTCGAGACGACATCCCGCATCCGCTGGGTCCCCGCCTCGGGTGCGAAGGTCAGCGAGGTGTTCCGCACCGAGCCGATCTCATCCAGCATGGCATCGCTGAGGCCGTAGGCCCGCAGCGAGGAGACGCTCATCGAGACATCGGAGTCCCGCAGCTGGGGCATCACCTTCTGCACGAGGGGCTGGATCGCGGAGTAGTCCGCGGTCGAGAGGCTGGTCAGCGAGACCTCGTCGAAGCCCCCGCACTTCACGGAGTCCTTCACCGCCGTCTCGATCGCCTCCGGGGAGCGCTCCCGCACCGGCCGGTAGATCATCCCCGCCTGACAGAAGCGGCAGCCCTCCGTGCACCCGCGCGCGATCTCGATCGAGGCCCGATCGAAGACGATCTCGGTGTTCGCGACCGGGAACTCGGTCGGGAAGGGGTAGTCGTCGATGTTCTCCACGTGCGCCCGGCTGATCCGCGCGGGGACCCTCTCATCGAGGGGCCCGTCGATCACGGTGAGACCGGTCTGCTCCTCCACCCGGGTGGAGTAGAGGCTCGGCACGTAGATCCCCGGCAGGCGGCTGATCGCGATGAGGCGCTCCCGGCGATCGACCCCCTGCTCCCGGAGCTCGCGCCAGCGGGCGACCGTGTCGTGGAAGAAGCCCTCTCCGTCCCCGATCAGGTAAGCGTCGATGAAGGGCGCCATCGGCTCCGGCTGGAAGGCGACGGGCCCCCCGGCCATGACGAGCGGATCATCCTCCCCGCGATCCTCGCTCCGGAGCGGCACGCCGCCGAGGTCGAGCATGGTGAGGACATTGGTGAAGGTGAGCTCGTACTGGAGGGAGAACCCGATGCAGTCGAACTCTCGCAGAGGGGTCCAGCTCTCCAGGGAGACGAGGGGGAGCTCGCGGCGGCGGAGCTCGCGCTCGAGGTCGACCCACGGGGCGTAGACCCGCTCGGCGCGGACTCCCTCCATCCCGTTGAGGTGGGAGTACAGGATGCGGAAGCCGAGATGGCTCATCCCGATCTCGTAGACATCGGGGAAGGCGAGGGCGATGGAGAGCTCCGCATCGCTCTTCACAATGGAGTTCCGCTCTCCCCCCGTGTAGCGACCCGGCTTCTCCAACCGGTGGAGGAAGGTCGCCCAGGGGTGATCGACGAGGGTCGATCCGTCGGGGAGCCGCTCGAGGTCCTCCCCCGCGAGCTCTTCCTCGCCGGCTCCGCTGGAGAAGCCGACCTTGCCCATGTCATCCCAGAGGTTCCCGTCCTCGGACTCCCCCGGAGCTGGATTCTTCGTCATCGCGTGGTGGCCTCTCCGACCGGCAGCGCATCCCCCCCGCTCCGGGGCACGGAGCCGCCGGAGCATCGCGGAGATCCTAGCACACCCGGAGAGCGGGGGGACCGAAGCGCGGGGACGGAGCCCCGGTTCAGCGTCCGGAGAGCGGGAAGACCTCGTTGCAGAACCCGCGAATGTCATCGGTGAAGGTGATGCCCACCCAGAGGGTCGCGCCGTCCTCCCCGCCGCCGGCGCGGGGGAGCGCGTAGCGGCGGGACTCCCTCGCCGCGAGCTGCTCGCCGGTGATCGTCCGCGCCGCGCCTCCCGAGGGATCGATCTCCAGATAGAGATGGTAGTCGACCGGGCGCTCCGTCCGATTGCGCAGAGAGACGATCACGCTCCGCTCGTCCACCTCCTCGAGGCGGATCTCCAGGCGGGCGCACTCGATGGGGAGGGCGAGGGAGATCGGAGCGCGCGCGGTCTCCCCCGAGCTCCGACGGAAGACCAGCTCCCCCCCGAGGGTCTCTCCACCGGTCAGGCCGGCGCTGGCGGGGAGGGTGACGAGCAGGTCCCACTCCCCCCGCTCGCCCGGCGCGAGGTGGAGCGGCTCGAGGGGACGCTTCAGCGCGTGACCGACCGGGAGCACCGGTCGGGGCTCGATGGTCATCGCCTCCAGCCCGCCGTTGGTCACGGAGAGCCGGAAGCCGCCGCGGATCGCCGTCACGCCGAGGGTGCGGACGGTGCGCTCCACCGCGAGGTCCACCCCTTCCAGCAGGAGGAAGCGGCGCGGCGCTCCGCCCGGCATCTCCAGCGCTGCCGGGTCGAAGGTGAGGCGCCCGTTCTCCACCGGGGGCAGGGGCACGGGCCGCCCCGTCGCCGTGTAGGCGCGGGGGGCGCGGAGGACCGGGAAGGTCAGGGCCCCGCGCTCGAAGCGGAGTCCCTCCGCGATGAGGGCGACCGCACCGCGCTCGCCCCGCTGGAACGGAAGCTCGACCAGACCGGCGCCGCGCCGGATGCGAGGGAGCGGCCGAGCGCCCCCGAGGTATCCGCGGCAGAAGGACCAGGCGAGGAGGGCGGGGCGAGGCTCGAAGCCCTCCTCGACGACCGAAGCGGCGCGGAAGAGGCTCTCCGGAGCACTCCGAAGGAAGACATCCCGAACCTCGCGCGTCTGCAGGAGGAAGAGGGAGACCGCCCACTCCTCCGGGTCCGCCCCCAGCTCCGTGCCATCGATCAGCGCGGAGATCACCCGGCGTCCATCGAGGCCGGGGAGTTCGGCCGTGCGCAGCGAGTCCGGAGTGAAGCGCAGCAGCCGCGGCACCTCCGGGTGCAGCCCCGACGCCGGACCGACCGCGCCGACGCTGAGGTCGGGGGCGGCGACGACCGAGGCCAGCTCCTCGTCGCTGCGAGGGGCGGGATCGAGGAACCAGCGCTGGACCTCCCCCCAGAGCTCCGGATGTCGCAGGAGGGAGGACTTCGGTGTCTCCTCCTGATGCGGGGCCACCACGCTCCGACCGACCTCCGGGACCTCCCGCAGCGCCGACGGCCAGCCCCGCCCCTCTCCTTCGAGGACCCCCTCTCCTCCGAGGACGAGGAGGGTGGGGGTCGCCCCAAGCGGGAGCACCCAGCCCGGAAGCTCCGCGTCGGTGCCCGCGAGGGGGAGCTCGATCCCGTGGCGCGCCCGGCCTCGTCCGACCTCGAAGGGGAACTCTCCCACGATGAAGCGATTCGTGCGCGAGAGGATGCTGCTCCCCGCCGCATCAAGGAGCTCGACGCGCAGCTGTCTCAGCTCGGGGCCGCGGCCCGCGAGGGCAGCCTCCAGGAACTGCGCGGACGGCTCGATGCGGACCGGGTGGCTTCCATCGACATACCGCTGCAGCTGCTCGGTCGCGCACTCCTTTCCCTGCCCGTCGAGGACGCGGAGGTGAATCGAGTAGTCTCCGGTCGCCAGCCCGACGCTGCGCAGGTCGAGGGGGCGATCGGAGTCGGAGCGCACGCGGTGCAGCGGGTCCTCCCAGCGGAGGACGAGGCGCGGAGAGGCCACCACCTCGATGCGATCGAGCTCGATGGTCCCGGGGATCCGCGAGAGGGTCGTGTCGAGGTCGAGCTCGAGCCGCCAGGAGACGACGCCATCCGGCACGATGACCTCCGCGCGGTGGGCCCTCCACTCGGCGCCGTCCCCCTCCAACCGGAGCAGTGTCCGTCGCTCCCCGCCGTCCCCGCTCGGGAAGACCGGACGGCCCTGAGGGTCCCGCGAGGAGGCGAAGCGGATCCCGAGCTCCGCGGAGCCTCCTCGCAGATCGTCATGTCGGGTCGAGAGCGTGATGCGCAGGAGTTCACCGGGGGCGACGCTCGGGTGCTCCCGGTCATCGGTCCGCTCCTCGGCTCGGAAGCGCGAGATGTTCCGGATCGAGGTGAGCCGGGCGCGCCCGCCGCAGGCCGGAAGACGCAGGACCCGACCATCCGCCTCCGGACCGCCGTCGACGGCGACCTCCGCCTTCATCATCCGCGGGAGGAGATCGTGATCGAAGTGCTGCTCCCAGCCGAAGACATCGATCCTGTACTCGCCCGCGACGGGGAGGAGATCGACCTCGAAGTCGTTGCGGAGCACGACCCTCCCGCCGTCGGCGAGGGCCGCCGCCGGATCGATCAGGAGGAGGAGGAGGAGCAGGAGCGGTCGAAGGACCCTCGCCCGGAGCATCGCGGCGCGCCTCACTCGGTCCGGTCCAGGTAGCGCGGCGACTGCGGACGAGCGGGAGAGGCGCCGTAGGCCTGATGGACCCTCCGTCCCCCCTCGATCCGCTTCAGCTTGTCCTGAGTCTCCGAGCGGACCGAGTCGACGCGGCTCTGCTGCTCCGACTCGAGGGCGATCAGGGACTCGAGCACTCCATGAAGCGCATCGAGCTCCGCCTGAACCTCCTCCCGCAGGCCGACGGGGAGGGAGTCGCGCTCCTCGCGCCAGCGAGCCTTGATCGGCGCGATGCGACGCTCGACGGCGTCGATGGTGTCGAGGCTCGACTCCTTCGCGCGGGCCAGCTCCAGGATCTCGTCGGTCCGGCCCCCGAGCAGGATCTCCCCCTGCCGCCGGGTGCACTCCTCCAGACGCCCGTAGATCTGGCGCTGCTCACGGAGTCCGTCGCGCAGGGTGCCGGCGGCCTCGGTGAACGAAGGTCCGGAAGGGTTCATCGTCGCCTCCTCTTCGCTGGTCGCCCCGAGGGGGGGCCGCTGCTCAGCCCGCCGCCTCGATCATCCGCAGTCGGGCCTCGAGCTTCTCCTGGACACGGTGGTACGGCTCCTCGTCGAGGGCGTCCCCGAGCTCCTCCGCCTTCCTCAGTCCTCGGCGGTAGAGGATCGCGGCTTCAGCGGTCTCTCCCCGCTCCTCCGCGAGGAGTCCGAGCATCAGATACCCGCCCGGGGTCCGCGGGGAGCCGGGATGGCGGTGGATCGCCTCCTCGTAGATCATTCGGGCCATCTCGGGGAGACCGGCCGCGCGGTAGACATCCCCGAGGGCGTGGCGGGCCTGCTCCGCCGCCGCGCTCCAGCGGAGCCGCTCGGGCCGGAGGGGAGGGGGATCCGCGCCGAGGAACTCGTCCTCCGCCTCGAACAGGCTCTCGAGATGGGTCCGGGCCATGGCGAGGTCTCCCAGCGCGTGACACATCTCCCCGGCGCGGAGCCTCGCGATCGCGAGATCCGCCGGGCGTTCCCCTCCGGTCGCGGAGAGCCAGGTCGCCGCCCGCTCCCAGGCGCCGCGAGCCGCTTCCGCCGCCCCCTCCGGGGCGTCCCGACGGGCGGCCACCATCTCCAGCGCTCTCGCCTCCTCGAAGACCGCCCGTTTCCAGAAGGGGCTCGTCGAGTCGGTGGTCGTCACGACCCGACGGAGGGAGCTCACCGCCTCCTCCGGTTGCCCCAGCGCGAGGCGGGCGAGGGCCTGCTCGATGAGGAGAATCGGCTCGTAGGGAAAGCGCGGGACCTCCTCATCGAGGAGCGCGGTGGTCGCGGTCAGAACCCGCAGGTGACGGCCGAGGCGCCGGTCGATCTCGGCGCGGAGGATGTAGGACTCCCAGCGCTGGGACTCATCGCGGCCGACCCACTCGCTCTCGTCCGCGAGCTCAGCGAGCTCATGGGCCCGCAGGAGGTCGCCCGCCTCGATCATCGCCCGGGCCGCGTCGAGGTTCGCAGCCGTCTGCCGGACATCGGCGAGGGCGACCTGCTCGAAGGCGCGCCCGGCGGCGCGCCAGTGCTCGCGTGCGATGCCCGGGTCCGTCGCCGCGAGCGCCTTCGCCCGGGAGCGCTCCAGCTCCCCCCGGATCCGCCACAGCTCCGGTTGCGGTCCCGCGAGGCGCTCCACCTGATCCACGAGGTGGAGGGAGAGTGTGGACTCCCCCTCGTCCCGAAGGATCGGTATCGCATCCCGGAGCAGCTCGGAGAGGTCCAGCCGACCCAGCGTGGAGGCGAAGCCCACCGCGCGCCCCTCGACGAGGGCCGCGACGAGCTCGGCCAGCTCGTCGGCGACCGCGGGCGCCCCCAGCTCCACGAAGGGCGCGACCTCTCGCGCGGAGTGGAAGCGCAGGAGCTCGGCCGCGACCGCGAGGTCGATCGGCGCCGAGGGATCGATGGCGAGCTCCCCGGCAGCCCTGGTGATCCTCTCTCGGAACTCGGCGGCGCGGGCCAGCTCCGCGCTGCGCTCCTCGATCAGGATGAGCAGCGCCCCGATCTCGGTCCGCGAGAGGCAGGGAGGGGGACCTCGGTCAAGGAGGGCGAGGAGCCGCTCCCCGTGATCCGCCGGTCGCCCGAGCGCGATCCCCTGTCGCGCCTCGAGGAACTCGAGGTAGGCGAGGACGCTCTCCCGGCTCTCGACCCGCGTCCGGAGGTCCTCGATCGTCCTCTCCAGCCACGGGGCACCGTCCTCTCCGAGCTCCGCCCAGCGCTTGCCGCTCTCGAAGCGAAGCAGGGGCGTGTCGACGAGGGTCGAGAAGCTCCCTTGCTCCGCGAGGCGTCTCCACTCGATGACCTCGGCGGGGAAGAGGGAGAGCGCACCGACCGGAGCCGCGCCGGCTCGTCCGAGTGAATCCCGAATCGCGGCCGCCGCATCCTCACTCCCCTGGCTGCGGGCGAGCCCCTGGAGGAGGAGATCCGCCCGGGACTTCGCCCCGCTGCGGCGGAGGAGCTCGACCGCCCGCTCCAGCTCTTCAGCATCCTGCAGCGCGATCGCGTTCCGGCCGATCCGCCACAGCTTCCGCACCCGCGACTCGCCGCTCTCCGCCGTGGTCAGAGCCCCGCTCCTCTCCTCGAGGCGCGCGAGGAGGAGGCCGGCGCGGAGCAGGTCGAGGTCGACCTGGCGCGCGATCACCGTGGGGAGCGGGCGCTCGGCTGTGGCCTCCGGGAGAGGCGCCCTCACCACTGCCTTGAGCGCCTCGAGGGCGTCGGAGATCTCATCGCGCACCTTCGAAGTGAGCCCGGCGGGGGCGCGGCGCGCGCGATCCTCCTCCCGAAGGACCGCTCCCATGGCACCGATCCAGACCTCGATCCGACGCCCGAGCTCCGGGGTCCCCCCCGGGAGCTGGGCGAGGCGTCCGGGGGGCACGAGGCGCTCGAGGAGCTGGCGCGCCTCCGGGTCTCCGGATCTCTCGACGAGCGCGAGGAGGGCCCGCGCCCGCTGGGCCGTGGCCACGAACGGGGCCCCGGGGTCGAGCAGTCGGGACTCGACCGCTTCGTCGAGGAGGTCCGCGTCGCGAAGGACGGCGGCGGAGTCGAGGAGCCAGTCCAGACCATCCGGCGTCGAGCCCGTGGCGTCGAGCAGCCGCGGCGCCGCGGAGAGGTTCTCGCAGACTCGGGCCAGCAGCTGCGAACCGCCGATCGTGAGCGCGCGCTGCCGGATCTGCTCGAGGAGCCGCCCGCGGCTCGCCCCGACCGCCCCCAGCTGCAGCGACTCGCGCAGCAGATCGACCTGGAGAGCGAGGATCGTCGGATCGGAATCGACCCCGAGGCGCCGATCGAACTCATCGAGCAGCTCGTCGATGGACCCATCGGAGAGCTCGGAGAGGCGGAGCATGCGCACGGTGATGATCAGCTGGGCCGGAGTCCCGCCGCGGACTCGCTCGAGGAGGCTATCGAAGTCGTCCGGCCGCCGGCCCTCCCCCGCTCGTGGGGTGGGCCGAGGGTCGGGAGCTGCGAAGGACGGACCTGCCCCGGCGACCGCCTCCTCCGGACCGGTCGTGGTCGTCGCCTCGAGGAGCATCCACACGATCGGCGCCACGAGCAGCGTGACTCCGATCGTCAGGCGCTTCATCAACGCGTCGTCGCTGGAGGGCATCCGACTCCTCTTCCGGGGTGATCGACCGGAGGCTTCACGCGGCGGGAAGGGGGACGAGACCGGGCCGGAGCCGCGAGCTACCGGCGATCCTCGCGGTCGAGGATCTCCCGGACGACCTTGAGGCTGTTCTCCGCCTTCAACTCGTGGATCCGGGCGAGGCGCTCGAAGACCTCCTCACCGTAGAGGCGGTGCCCCGACTCGGTGCGTTCCTCCTCGGTGATGAGGCCGAGCATCGTGTAGTTGTGCAGGGTCTGCCGGGAGATGCCGGTGTGGGACATGACCTCGCCGATCTTGAACAGCTTGCGGATCTTCGGGATCCGGAAGCCCTGCGGACTCCCCCCCCCTGCACGCTCTGCTCCCTCGACCATGGCCTCCTCGATCCCGCTCCGGCGGACCTCACTCGACACGAGATTCTGCGAGCGAAGGCTCATTCCGAGCTCTCATCCTGCCTCCGCCGACGGTCACCGTGCAGCGACGGGGCACGAGCCGAAGCGGAGGTATTTGTACTTTATAATTTGTAAAGCGGCCCGCAAGAGGATTGTCGGCCGAGGGGCAAGATTCGCCGCGCTCAGGGAGAAGGGCGCGAGCCGGCGCGAGGAGGGGGCACCGGGTCGTGTCCCCCTCGGCAGAGGGGGTTGCAGCGAAGGAGACGGCCGAGGGTGAGCCAGGTGCCCCGGATCAGGCCATGGGCCCGATAGGCCTCCGCCGAGTAGACGGAGCAGGTCGGCTGGAAGCGGCACAGCGGGGGAAGGAGGGGGGAGATCCGTCGCTTGTAGAACGCGATGAGGGCCAGCACCGGGCGAACCCGGGCGGGGGGCGGCGGCTCGCGATGCTCCGAAGTCAAGGATCCGCCCGCTGCGGCGCCGGTCGGCGCGGCTCGTTCTCGCGCGGCCCGCGCCCGCGCGGCCGCCAGGCCTTCATTCCCCGGAGGAGCTGCTCGCGGAGCGCCTCGAAGGAGAGCGCGGCGGCCCCGGGCTGGGGGATCACGACGACATCGACGGGGGCGGCGAGCAGAGCGCGCTCCCGGCGGAAGACCTCCCGCAGGCGACGCTTCATCCGATTGCGGACGACGGCGTTGCCGACCTTGCGGCCGACCGCGAGCCCCAGCCTCGGATACCCGAGGTCGTTGGGACGGATGACGAGGCGGAGCTCTCGCGTCCCGCCTCGCCATCCCCCCTGAAAGACTCGCTGGAAGTCGCGCTTCCTGCGCAGCCGCGCCCGAGGGGGAAGCGACTCCCCGGTCGGCGCAGCCGCGGCGTTCACGCGGTGGGCGCCGATCCGGTGACGCTGTCGAGGAGGGCGCGCGCCTCGGTGAGGCGGTGCTCCGCGACCCGGTCCGCCGCGAGCTCCGGGGTGATCCCGTCGCGACGCGCCGTGGCGAAGATCTCCTTCAGCGCGGTGTAGATGTTCTCGATCTTCTCGACCGCCCGGCGCTCGTCGTAGCCTCCGGGTCCGACCTCGATCGAGACGTTGATGATGCCGCCGGCGTTGATGACGTAGTCGGGGGCGTAGAGGATCCCCCGCTCGGCGAGCATCTCGCCGTGACGCGGCTCGAGGAGCTGGTTGTTCGAGCAACCCGCGACCACCTTGCACTTCAGACGCGGCACGGTGTCGTCGTTGATCACGCCTCCGAGGGCCGAGGGAACGAAGAAGTCGCAGTCGACATCATAGATCTCGTCCGCCCCGACCACGTTGACCCCGGGGAAGGCCGCGAAGCGCTCGAGCCGCTCCTCGCTGAGATCGGTGACGGAGATCCACGCCCCGAGCATCGAGAGACCGAGGACGACATCCCCGCCGACGTTGCCGAGCCCCTGGACCGCGTAGTGGAAGTTGTCGAGGCGACTGGTCCCGAACGCCTCCTCGGCGCAGGCGCGCAGACCGCGCATGACGCCCCGGGCGGTGAAGGGGGAGGGATTCCCGCTGGAGCCGCTGCGCCGGGAGAGGCCGGTCACATGGGGGGTCTCCTCGCGGAGCCACTCGAGCTCCTGGATGCCGATCCCCACATCCTCGGCCGTGACGTACTTGCCGCCGAGGGTGTCGACGAAGCGCCCCATCGCGCGGAAGAGGGCCTCGGACTTCTGGGTCTTCGAATCCCCGATGATGACCGCCTTGCCTCCTCCGAGGGAGGTGTCGGCGCAGGCGGACTTGTAGGTCATGCCGCGGGAGAGTCGGAGGACATCCCGGAGAGCCTCCTCCTCGCTGCCGTAGTTCCACATCCGCAGGCCCCCGAGGGCGGGTCCGAGGGTCGTGTCGTGGACCGCAATGATCGCGTGGAGGCCGGAGTCGGGATCCTGAGCGACGACGACCTTCTCGTAGCCGTCCACATCGATGTCTCGGATCTTCATGTTCGGGGAGCTCATGGTGGTGACCTTTCAGGGCCGCCGGAGCGGCCGTCACTGCGCCGGCATCACCGCGACCGCACCCCTCGAAGCCGGGGTCGCGGCCGGAGCACTCCGCCGTCCGCCGCGGGGGCGGGAGGACGGAGCGGGACGCCGGGGGGCTCTCTTGCCGTCCCGCCCCAAGGCCTCGGTGGCCGGGGGGGTGACTCTGGGTCGGCGGGAGCCCGGGGCTCGGGTTTTCAGGCCTGGGATCACGAGAATCCAGGCCGGGTTGCGGTCCCCGCATCCTTCGCGGCAGCCCCGTCGGGGGATGCAGTCGGGAGCGGGCAAGGTAGCGACGGTGGCGGATCCACCGTCGACGGCTCGACCCGGACCGATCCCGGGTGGATCGGGTCCCCGCGGACGGGGGGCCTCGGGTCGAGGGGGGTTCCCCGCGGCGGCGGCCGCGGGCCCCGGGGCGGGCTGGAGGGCCAGAGTGGAGTCCGGGTCGAGAGGGCCTTCCCCGGCCTTCGACCACTCCTGCTCCGGCGGTTCTTCCGCCCCGTCCACGTGCGGGAAGCGGACGCGCGGACCCCGGGGGCACAAGCCCGGATTGTACTCCGCAGCCCCGGGGGGCGGTACTGAATCCAAGACCTGCCGAGAGGGGTCAGGAGTGACAGGAATGGGGCCTAAATCGCCTGATTCGCCGTTCCCGGGTCCTGAGGGGTTGCGCTGCCCGGTGCGGTCGCGTATCCCGAAGCGTCCTCCTCGCCTCGACTTCGGCGCCGCCCCTGACCCGCGTGGCAAGACGCCCCCTCGCCGGGAGTGGAAACGGATCGGACCGCGTGCAGTACCACGGATTCCTGATGAAGCGGTATGTCTTCCGCCGCCTCATCCCCTACGCCGCCGTCCTGGCCGTCGCCTTCGGGGTCTTCTCCCTGATCTCGGTGCTCGCGGTGATGGAGGGGTTCAAGGACGAGATGCGGGCCCGGATTCGGGGCAGCCTCTCCCACCTCTCCATCTTCGGGCCCTATGGCAACGACCTCCTCGGCTCCCCCGAGCTGATCGAGGCACTCCTCGCCCTCGAGCATGTCGAGGCGGCCGCGCCCTTCGTCGTCGGGCAGGGGATCTACCGGGCCTCGACCGTGACCCCCTGCGAGATCCGTGGCATCGACCCGGTGGCCGAAGCGGCGGTCGGAGACTTCGACGCCTACCTCCTCCGCGACGACGAGATCCGTGAGCTCCTCGCGGACGAGACCCGCATGCTCGGGGATGAGCGCATCCCCATGACGGCGGAGGAGATCGAGGCGGTCTTCTCCCGGGAGCGCCGGGACCTTCTCTTCGACAGCTTCCGCGCCTTCGATGGGGACTCGGGCTTCCGGCTCCCTCCCCAGCCGATCGTCGTGGGGATCGAGGTGCTCCGCCGGAACCACGCCCGCATCGGGGACATCATCGAGCTGCAGTCCTTCTCCCCCCGGACCCTCGAGGCCCGCAATGAGGAGTTCCTCGTCGTCGGCTCGTTCCAGACCGGGGTCTTCGAGCAGGACCTGAGCTGGATGTTCATTCCCATTCAGGTCGCGGTCAGCTTCCTCGACCTCTTCGACGAGGAGCAGCTCGACGACCGGATCTCCGGGATCTCGGTTCGGCTCGACGACTACGAGAACGCCGGCGCGATGCGGGAGACGATCCGGAGTGTCGTGCTGGAGGAGCTGTACGGAGATCGACTCGAGAGCTACCCGCTCGTCCGGACCTGGGAGGACCAGCGCCGCAATCTGCTCCGGGCGGTCGCGGTGGAGAAGCGGATCATCTCCGTGATGATGATGCTGATCGTCCTCTTCGCCGGCGTGATGATCTTCCTGATCCTGACCCTGATGGTGATCGAGAAGACCCGCGACCTCGGGGTCCTCCGCTCCCTGGGCGCGACCCGGGGCGGGGTGATCTCGCTCTTCCTGAGGCAGGGGCTGACCCTGACCCTGATCGGGATGGTCCTCGGCTCCATCGGGGGGGTGATCCTCGTGGCGAACCTCAACCCGATCCACGACGCGATCCGCGACGCCACCGGCTTCCAGCTCTTCGACCCGACGATCTACTACCTCTCGCGAATCCCCGCGAAGATGCGCGTCGAGGACTGGGGGACCGTGCTCGTGCCCGCCTTCGCCTTCGGCCTCCTCGGGAGCCTGATCCCGGCGGTCTGGGCCTCGCGTCAGGACCCGATCAAGGCGCTGCACCATGAGTAGCCCGGGGACCGACCGGTCGGGCATCGAAGCCGAGGCCCCGATCGTGCTGAGCGCGGAGTCGGTGACCCGCTCCTACCCCCTCGCGGACCGGCGTCGTCTGGATGTCCTCCGGGGCATCGACCTGGAGGTGCGGGAGGGGGAGATGGTCTCCGTCATGGGAATGTCCGGGGTGGGCAAGAGCACCCTCCTCAACATCCTCGGCCTCCTCGATACCGCGACCGCCGGAGAGGTCACCTACCACCTCCCCGGGGGCCCGGTGCGCGCCCGGGAGCTCGATGAGGCGGAGAGGGCGGAGATCCGCAACGAGCACCTCGGCTTCGTCTTCCAGTTCTACCACCTGCTTCCCGATGTCTCGGTCCTCGACAATGTCCTGCTCCCCGCCATGATCCGTCGCTCCTCGGCCCGGTACCGGCGCGAGCGGAGGACCCTCACCGAGCGGGCTCGACACCTCCTGGGTCTGGTCGGGCTCGACGATCGTCGCCGCCAGCGCCCCGGCACGCTCTCCGGCGGGGAGCGCCAGCGCGTGGCGATCGCGCGCGCCCTCATGAACGAGCCGCGGATCCTGCTCTGCGATGAGCCGACCGGGAACCTCGATGTCCGCACGAGCGAGGCGATGCACTCCCTCTTCGACACGCTGAATCGCGAGGAGCGGATCACTTTCCTCTTCGTCACGCACGATCCGAGCCTCGCCCGTCGCGCGGGGACCCGGAAGGTGATGGTGGACGGGCGGTTCGAGGCGGTCTCCCTCGAGGAGGCGCTGGCCCGGAACTCCCGGGGCGAGGAGCTGGAGACCGCGGAGCTCAAGACCGCGGAGCCCGAGACCGCGGAGGGTGCGCGGGATCCGGACCTCGAGCGCGGCGAGGGCGCCGCGACTCCCTAGTCGGCCCCCCCGGACGGCTCGCCGCCACGACGGAAGAGTTCCACCGGAGATGCGCCCGGCCACGCGCGGTGGGTCACCACCAGCACCGTGCTCCCGGTCGCGGCGATCCCCTCGATCACCTCCCTCACGCGGGCCGCGGTCCCCGGGAACTGCTGCCCGGTCGGCTCGTCAAGGAGAAGGAGCGCGGGTCGAGGGGCGACGGCGCGGAGCAGCGCGGCGCGCTGGGCCTCCCCGCCGGAGAGACTCGCGGGCCGTCGATCGAGGAGCCCGGAAAGGTCGAGCGCCTCGGCCATCTCGACGATCGCCTCCGCCCCTCCCCCCACCAGACGCGCCTGCTCTCGCACCGAGAGATGCGGCCAGAGCCCCAGCCCCTGGGGGAGGAGACCGATGGAGCGTTGGTGAGGGGGCACGAGGGTCCGCTCCTTCTCGGACCAGCCCTCTCCCGCGAAGCGAACCCCCCCATCCACCGCCGGGAGCAGCCCGGCGATGGAGCCGAGCAAGGTGCTCTTCCCGCAGCCGTTCGGCCCCGTGATGGAGGTGACCCGGCCCCGCTCGGCCCGGAAGGTGAACGGACCGGCACGGAACCCGCCGCGGGTGACCCGCAGTCGCTCGACCTCCAACCCCGCCGCCGACGCTCCCTCGGTCATGGACGCCTCCCTCCGCGCTCCCCCAGCGCCCCGAGCAACAGCAGCCACGCCCCTGCCACCAGAGCGATCGCGAGGGAGAGACGGGCCGCCTGAACATCGTAGCGGTAGTGCAGCAGCTGATGCAGCTCGACCGCGGGGAGCAGTCGACCCGGGGGCGCGATCTGAGCTGCGCTCTCGACCTCGCCCAGGAGGAGCGCGAAGATGAGCCCCGCCCCCGCGAGCACCCCGGGCAGCGCTCTCGGGAGGCGGATGCGGCGGCGGGCGACGGAGGGGGGGAGCAGCCGCGCCGCAGCCCTCTCCGCCGACGGGATGCTCCCATCCGCGATCCGCCCGAGGAGGATCGCCACCGCGACGAAGCGCAGCCCCTGCACCGTCGAGAGCGGGAGCGTCGTCTCCGCCAGGCCCCGGGGGAGATGCGGCAGCGCACCCTCGATCCAGATCAGCGCCGGGAGGCAGCCCGGGAGGACGAGCGGCATCGCGAGGAGAGCGAGCAGGAGCCGCGCGCGCACCCCATCCCCGATACCGACGGCGATCCTCCATCCGATCAGGGAGAGGAGGATGGAGAGGGGCGCGAGCCGGAGCAGATCGCGCAGCAGCGCAATGCTCCAGCGCCGCGCCTCCGCACCACCCGCGATCCCGTCTCCCGTGGCATCGACGGCGAGCCCCGCGAGGCCGACGAGAGGGAGCGCGGCAGGGAGGAGGACCAGCGCGGTCGCGAGGAGCGAGCGAGGCGCGGCGGGATCCGTCCCCCCCATCGCCTGGGGCGCCCGACCCGACGGAATCGCCCGGATCGCCAGGGGAAGGAGCGGCGCCGCGAGGAGGAGGAGAGCGACGCACCAGATCCACCCCTCGAGGTCGCTCCCATCCGCGGTGAACGCGACGAGGACCCGACGCCCCACCGTCTCGATCCCGGTGTAGGCGGGCACCTCGAGGCGCGGGACGAGGAGCAGGAAGACGAGGACCGCGGCGCGGGCCGAGATCGGGAGCGCCCTCCGGCCGAGCTGGCGCGCCACCGCGGCGGGAGAGAGGGAGGAGCGAAGCGCGAGGCGCTCCTCCTCGGGGAGCGCCCGGAGGGAGCGGGTGACGATCCACATCACGAGAGGGGCCATCTGGAGAGTCGAGATCAGGACCGCCCCCGGAACGCCGCGGATGAGCGGGGTGAGCGGTCCCCCCGCCAGCCACGACTGCACGGCGGTGGTCACCACGACGCTCGGGAGCAGGAAGGGGGAGAGGAGGAG
>Ga0181579_10000048_pt1 | contig 74526 bp, 60 predicted proteins | sample 071ome_24_FD_132996 | JGI IMG/M metagenome (GOLD analysis project Ga0181579, IMG submission 132996) | Coastal salt marsh microbial communities from the Groves Creek Marsh, Skidaway Island, Georgia - 071402CT metaG (megahit assembly) | ecosystem: Environmental > Aquatic > Marine > Intertidal...
AGGCGACTTGTTGCCCTTCTTCTTCTCCACCGAGATGCCGTGTTCATCACAATACGCCAGCAACTTGTCACGGGAATTCAGATCCCATTCCCGCCAGGGTGCAATAACCTTGATGCCGGGGCTCAGTGCATAGGCACCCAGCTCGAATCGCACCTGGTCGTTGCCCTTGCCTGTGGCACCGTGGGAGATGGCATCGGCACCGGTCTCGGCGGCGATTTCCACCAGGCGCTTGGCGATCAAAGGACGGGCGATGGAGGTACCCAGCAGGTATTCACCCTCGTACAGGGCATTGGCACGGAACATGGGATTCACGTAGTCCCGCACGAAGTCCTCGCGCAGGTCCTCGATGTAGATCTCCTTGATGCCCATGGCCTCAGCCTTGGCCCTAGCGGGTTCTACTTCCTCGCCCTGACCAATATCGGCGGTGAAGGTGACCACCTCGCAGCCATAGGTTTCTTGCAACCAGCGCGCAATTACTGATGTGTCCAGACCACCTGAATAGGCCAGGACGACTTTGTTGATACCCGACATGATGTACTCCAGAATCCAGTGCCACGGCCCCGGGATCAGGGCTTCTCCAGCAGGAAAAAGGCGCCTATTCTAGCATCAACGGACGCAATGAGAAGGGTGCCGGGCAATCGGGGATTCGGGCTGCAATCAGCGCCGCAGCATCACGATATTGACCCGTCGATTGCGGTCCCGATCGGCAGCCGTGCGTTCCGGGTTCACCACCAAAAACTCCACCCGTTCACCATGGGCGCGGGTCGCGATGGACTCCGGGTCGACCCCCTGGCTGATGAGGTAGTTCGTCACCAGGAATGCCCGCTCTTCCGACAGCAAGAGATTCTCCCGGGTTTCGCCTGCGGTGTCGGTGAAGCTGTCCACCTCGAAGCCCACCACCCGCTCGTCGGCGCGGCTGTACAGCACGATGTTGTCCAGCAGTCTCCTGGCCTCGGCACTGAGCTGGCGCGCACCGCTGGGCCAGAACAGGGTCGAGCGCCCTACCGGCTCGTAATTCACTGGCAGCAAGTCTCCCGCGCAGTGCTGGTACATGGACAAGATCGGCAAACCAGCCCGCGACTTAATTTGCTACAATAGACCGACTCTCTCTAAGCAAGCCGCAGTAATGAGCCCAGACAGCATAAGTATCCGCAAGCCAGACGACTGGCATCTCCACTTACGTGACGGCGAGGCGCTCTCTACAACTGTAGCGCATTCCGCCCGCCGCTTCGGGCGCGCGATCATCATGCCCAACCTGGTGCCACCGATCACCACGGTGGAGGCGGCCCTGGCCTATCGACAGCGCATCATGGACGCCGTGCCAGCAGGCCAGGACTTCGACCCACTGATGACACTATACCTGACGGACGGACTGGCCACGGAGGAGATCGAGAAGGCGGCAGCCAGCCAGGAAGTGAAAGCGGTTAAATACTATCCCGCCGGCGCCACCACCAACTCCGAGAATGGCGTGACAGCCATCGAGAAGGTCTACCCGGTGCTGGAGAAGATGGCCGAGCTGGGTGTAGCGCTGCTGCTGCACGGAGAAGTCACCACGAGCGACATCGACATCTTCGATCGCGAGCAGGCGTTTATCGACGATATCCTCGCACCGCTGCTGCAGCGCATCCCGACACTAAAAGTCGTACTGGAACATATCACGACCAAACAGGCAGTGGATTTCATCATGAGCCAGCCCAGCAACGTGGCTGCCACCATCACCGTTCACCACCTGCTCTATAACCGCAATCATCTACTCGCCGGAGGGGTCAGGCCGCACTTTTACTGCCTACCCATACTGAAGCGCAACATACACCAGCAGGCGCTGCTCGCCGCCGCCACCAGCGGCAGCCCCAAGTTTTTCCTGGGCACCGATTCGGCACCCCATGCCCGCGAGAAGAAAGAGACCGATTGCGGCTGTGCCGGCATCTACACCGCGCCCGCTGCAATCGAGTTGTACGCCGAAGTATTTGAGGAACAGGGAGCACTGGACAAGCTGGAAACCTTCAGCAGCCTATCCGGACCTGCCTTCTACGGCCTGCCAGTCAACGAGGAAAGGATCACCCTGCATCGTCAGCAATGGACCATGCCAGCCGCTTTCCCACTGGCGGGTTCCACCGTTGTGCCCGTACGCGCCAACGAAACCCTGCACTGGACACTGGAATCCAATTCGTGATCGACTACAACGAAGAACCCACCATCAACACCTTGATGGCGGAACGCTTTCGCACCTATCTGCCGGTAGTGATCGACGTTGAGACCGGCGGCTTCAATTCCGCCACCGACGCCATCCTGGAGGTCGCCGCCGTGGTGCCGGAGATGACCGATGACGGAGTCATGCAGATCGAGCAGACCTTCTTCCAGCGCATCATCCCCTTCGAGGGCTCGAACATCGAGGAGGCTGCACTGAAATTCACCGGCATCGACCCCTTCCATCCCCTGCGCATCGCGCGCCCGGAGCGGGACGTGTTCCAGTCCATGTTCAAGATGATCAGGGAATCCATGAAGGCCAAGGGCTGCAAGCGTGCCATACTGGTCGGCCACAACGCGCACTTCGATCACGGCTTCATCCGCGCCGCCAGCGAACGCCACAGCCTCAAGCGCAACCCATTCCACCCCTTCTCCAGCTTCGACACTGCCACCCTGGCCGGACTGGCCTACGGCCAAACCGTCCTCTCCCGCGCCTGCGAAGCAGCCCGCATAGAATTCGACGACAAGAAAGCCCACTCAGCCCGCTATGACGCCGAGAAGACCGCAGAACTATTCTGCAAGATAGTGAATCGCTGGAAAGAAATGGGAGGCTGGAATTCGACCCAATAGGTCAGGAGCAAAAAACCGACTCAATCAGCTAACGAGCACTAAACTTCCTTGCTGGCCAGACTCAGCAGCCCAGGAAAATCTGTTGCTGAACCACTTCGAAGGGAGCCTTACTCCGCAGACTCTTCCCCGCCACCCGCGGCATCAATAATCGGCTGCAACTCACCCTTCTCATACATCTCGGTCACGATGTCACAGCCGCCAATCAATTCTCCATCCACGAATAATTGGGGGAAAGTTGGCCAGTTCGATACCTTCGGCAAAGTCGCACGAATCTCAGGGTTACTCAGGATATCCACATAGGCAAAGCGTTTGCCACAGGCCATCAACACCTGGGTAGCCTGGGCAGAAAAACCACACATCGGCTGCTCCGGATTTCCTTTCATATACAACAGAATGGAATTGCTGCTGATCTGATCTTTTATGGTTTGTTCGACGTTCTGTTCGGCAGTTTGTTCAGCGCTCATGAATTACCTCGACCGTTAAGGCCATACATTCTCAAGAAGGGCCGTAAATTTTACATCAGGACCGCAATACACTTCCAGAATGCCCAAGAGCCTAAAAGCTGACAGCTACAGCCATCCGAACCTGGCAGTGAACTCGCGGTGAGGCAGGGAGTCGCCACTGCTGGACCGTAAGCAGCAGGGATGCTGCTTCCGAGCCCCCAAGGATGGGTTCACGGCGTGTCCAGCAGCGGCGAATCCCTGCCTCACTTTGTGCACATCAATATGAAGCCATAGCTAAAATCTGAAGGTCATAAGAACACACATTCTTCGGGAGATGCTTCACCCAGCCCCATATCCCCCACCCCCAGGCGTCCGAACCAACAACCGATCCCCCGCCTTGACAGCCAGAGAACACTTGGCCGGCAGCTCCTCACCATTGAGCAGATTGCTACCAGCCGCCCCCGCTTCACCACCGGCCAGCCCCCAGGGCAAGGTAAGCCGCCGCTCGGTCAACAGGCTCAGCTGTGCCGGTTCGAGAAACTCATACTCTCGCACCACCCCGTCGCCACCCCGGTGCTCCCCGGCACCTCCACTGCCCCGCCGCACAGTATACTGGCGCACCCGCAACGGATAGTGCATCTCCAGGCTTTCGACTGGCGTGTTCAGGGTATTGGTCATATGGCTGTGGGCGCAATCCAGACCCGGGTAACGCGGGCCACCACCACAACCGCCAGCCAGGGTTTCGTAATAGTCCCAACGCGCACCCGTGGCCTCGTCGATACGCCCCATGGCGATATTGTTCATGGTGCCCTGGCTGGCGGCAGGAATCTGGTTCGGCAAGGCTTGTGCCAGTGCACCGAACACCAGATCCACCAGGCGAGTAGATGTCTCCACGTTACCAGCAGCGACCGCTGCCGGGCGCCGGGCATTGAGAATGGAACCCGGCCGCGTCTTGAGCCTGATACGACGGAACAGGCCTTCGCAGGCTGGCGCCTCGTCAGGCATCAGGCAACGGAAGCAGTAATAGGCGGCAGCGGCAACCACCGACTCGGGGCAATTAAGGTTACCTGGCACCATGTCAGATGACTCGGAAAAATCCAGCAAAACCTCGCCCGATCTGATAGTAAGCTGAACCGACAGAGGAATCTGCCCTTCGCTAAAACCATCGCCGTCGAGAAAATCCTGGAAGGAATAAGTGCCCCGTTGCAACTTTGCCAGTGTGGCCGAGCTGATGCGATCAGCGTATTCGTTAAGCTCCCGCATGCCGTCGAGGTAGAGGCTGACGCCAGTCTTCTGCAACAGCGAGCTCAGCCTTTCAACCCCTACCTGGTTGGCACCCGCCTGTGCGGCGAAATCACCGCTGATACCCGGGCCCGGTAACTGCAGAGTGTCGAGGCAGTCCTGTTGCAGATTGCCCCCACGATAGAGAAAGGTGGGAGGAATGATGATGCCCTCCTCGTCCAGGCGCTGCGACACGGGCATGGAACCGGGAGTGTCACAGCCTATATTGGCGTGATGGGCCCGATTGGCAACAAAGCCCGCCAGGAAATCGGCGGTTCCGTCGTGGTCGCTGATAAATACCGGCGCAATCAGGGTGACATCCGGCAGGTGGGTCCCACCAAGATAAGGATCGTTAAGCACCAGCATATCCCCGCGCTGCCATTGCTGCTCCTGTACCAGATTGCCCATGGCAAAAGCCATACTCCCCAGGTGCACCGGGATATGCGCAGCCTGCGCAAACAGCTCGCCGCGGGGCCCGAACAGGGCGCAGGAGAAATCCAGTCGGTCCTTGATATTGGGGGAGAATGCGGTGCGCTTCAGCACCAGCCCCATCTCGTCGCAGATGGCCGAGACACGACTGGAAAACAGCTTGAGTTCGATCGGGTTCATGGGCCAAAAAGACTAACCAAAGAGCCAGGGCAAGACAATTGCCGACACCGAAATTAGTGGCTACAATGGCGCGTTTTCAGAGGGTAGCGCGAGCTGCCCTTTTTATTTTCTTATTTTTGGCACCTGCTCACCCACGGTAACGGGAGCCAAATAAGGTGAAAACAATGGCAGTTAAGCACTTCCTGACACTGAAAGACCTTCCCGCCAGCGATGTACTGGCCATCGTCAAGCGCGCGATCGAACTGAAGCAATCGCCCGGCAAGGCCAACAGCCAGGCCCGCAAGACCCTGGGGCTGGTGTTTGAGAAATCCTCTACCCGCACCCGGGTCGCCTTCGAAGTTGCCATGAACCAGATGGACGGCAACTCCATCTTCCTGACCTCCGATTCCTCCCAGATCGGCCGCGGCGAACCCATCGAGGACACCGCGCGCGTGCTGTCCCGGATGCTGGACTGCATCGCCATCCGCACCTTCGCCCACAGCACACTGGAGAAATTTGCCGAGTTTTCCAGGGTCCCGGTAATCAACGCCCTCAGCGACGATTTCCATCCCTGCCAGCTGCTGGCCGACGTGCAGACATTCATGGAGCACCGCGGCGACATCAAGGGCGCCAAAGTGGCCTGGATCGGCGACGGCAATAATATGTGCCATTCCTATATCAACGCGGCAGAGGTCTTCGACTTCCAGTTGAGTATCGCCTGCCCCGCCGATTACGCACCCGCATCCGCCCTGGTGGAATCCCACAAGGACAGGGTCAGCATCGTGCGTGACCCGGTTGCCGCCACCCGCGGCGCCGACCTGGTGGTGACTGACGTGTGGGCTTCCATGGGACAGGAAGAGGAGCAGCTGGACCGGCTGCAGGCCTTCAATGGTTTCCAGGTAAACCCGGAGTTGATGAGCCATGCCGCAGAGCATGCGCTGGTCATGCATTGCCTGCCGGCTCACCGGGGCGAGGAAATCACCGCCGACTATCTCGACGGCGACGGCAGCGTGGCATGGGACGAGGCCGAGAATCGCATGCACTCCCAGAAAGCACTGCTGGAATACCTGTTAAGCGACTAGACCGCCGCCACTGGGTGGCAGCAATTCCCGCAATTATCGTGGTAAAACAGGGCAATACTGAAACACAAGATGTAGTATTGCCCTGTTCGCCGGTATCTCTCCTCAAAGCCGCCACCGGCGGGCCCCGGCAGGGCCTGCCCCAGCCCCGCGAAAAGTCTGGCACAGCCGCACAGAATCAGTGCTCCAGCGCGTTTCCACAGCTTATTAACGGCTTGTTCCAGTGCACGCCGTTGCACACAAATTGCCCACAAATAACTCACAAGAAAAACTCTTGCAAAGCATCTACAAGCGCATTATCTTGTGCCGGTGATTTATAGCTTGTCTATATGTTGTAGTAGCTGAGCATAAATCAAGGGCTAGTCTTGGTGCATTTTTAGCCAAATCGGCAAGGGGCAAGCCGGTTTCATTCACAGACGAACCGGTCTCATAAAAAGAACAGCACTTGATGGAAACTGACAGCAACCGGGTCGGAGTCACCGGTTTGCAGGACTGAATTTCGGTATTTTCGCTTTTCCTGGCCACACCGAAAGAAAAAGTTAAAGTCCAGCCGCAAAAACACAATATATAGTATATGGCTTGAACGCTGCCTGGCAGTCAGCCTCCAGCTCCTACGGAAGGGACTGGGCGTTGGTCACCGCCAGACGGGGTTTGATTTGTCGCGAATAACAGGAATTGCCGCGTAATTCGGCAGGCAGGCGAGGCTCTATCGGGTCTACCGGGCAATCAGTCGGGCATTACATAAACGGGTAAGACAGTCCCGCCTGATTGCACAGTTGAGACCGCCAGCCATCCGCATCGAGACAGATCGGCCCAACCCGGACGAACAGCAAGGACCACCCTGGAACATCCAGGCGTCCGCCAGTCGTCTACCGGGCTTGGCTGGCCCGATTGCAGACCACCACTGGCCGCGATACTGCTACAGCGCAGCGTCGCAGAACAGCAAGGTGGCCCAATCCGCCAGCACAGCGTCAGCCTTTTTCGACCAGGGACCGCCAGCCCGGCACTAACGGGCCGGGATATCCGCCACCGGGTCGGCGCAAGACAATGCCGAGCACAACACCGGCTAGAAACAATGCAAGAAGTATAGACAGCACGGCACGCCCACAAAGCACCCCAGCTCAGCTATACGCAAAAACAATAAATAGGCCCCAGGGCCTGTAGTAAAGACCAAATTCGGAGTAAATATGCAGACTGATGTTCAATCAACAGGTGACTCCCATCGCACCGCCACTTCCAGTAATGACGAATCTCCTTCCGTAAGCTCCACCGCACCGGGTCAGTTACGCGTCATCAAGCGCAATGGCAAGGTGGTCTCCTATGACGAGTCCAAGATCTCGGTTGCTATCACCAAGGCCTACCTGGCAGTAGAAGGTGGCAACGCGGCAGCTTCCTCGCGAATTCACGAATCCGTCGCGCAACTCTCGTCCCAGATTACCGAGATCTTCCGTCGTCGCATGCCATCTGGCGGCACCATTCACATCGAAGACATCCAGGACCAGGTGGAACTGGCGTTGATGCGCACCGGCGAGCACAAGATTGCCCGCAGCTACGTGATCTATCGTGCCGAGCGTTCCCGGGTACGCCAGCAGAAGCTGGAAACCGAGCGCAGCAATGAGCCGGAAATCACTGTCACTCTCGACGATGGCCAGCAGGCAAAACTGGACACCCAGCGCCTGCGCACAGTCATCGAGGAAGCCTGCGAAGGCCTCACCGATGTATCCACCGATGCTATCTACAATGAAACACTGAAGAATCTCTATCCCGGCGTGAAGATGGAGGATGTTCGCACCTCCCTGGTGATGACCGCTCGCACCCTGGTGGAGAAAGACCCCAACTATTCCTACGTGACCGCCCGCCTGTTGATGGACACCCTGCGCTCCGAAGCCCTGAGCTTCCTGGGTATTACCGATGCAGCCACCCAGTCCGAGATGCACTACCGCTACGCCGCCACGCTGAAGCCCTATATAGAGAAAGGCGTCGAGCTGGGCCTGCTGTCTGACCACCTGCTGGACTACGATATGGAAGTGCTGGGTCAGGCCCTGAAGGCTGAACGTGACCAGCAGTTCACCTACCTCGGCCTGCAAACCCTGTACGACCGCTACCTGATTCACAGCGAAGGCGTTCGCTTCGAACTGCCCCAGGTATTCTTCATGCGTGTCGCCATGGGTCTGGCCGCCGAAGAGGATAATAAAGAAGCGCGAGCGATCGAGTTCTACGACCTGATCTCCAGCTTCGACTACATGACATCTACCCCGCAGCTGTTCAACTCCGGCACCCTGCGGCCACAGCTGTCTTCCTGCTTCCTCACCACCGTGCCCGATGACCTGTTCGGCATCTACAGCGCGATCCGCGACAACGCCATGTTGTCCAAGTGGGCGGGTGGTCTGGGTAATGACTGGACACCGGTGCGCGCACTGGGTGCCCATATCAAGGGCACTAACGGCAAGTCACAGGGTGTGGTTCCCTTCCTCAAGGTAGTCAACGACACCGCCGTGGCTGTTAACCAGGGCGGCAAGCGAAAAGGTGCCGTGTGTTCCTATCTGGAGTCCTGGCACCTGGACATCGAGGAGTTCCTCGAACTGAGAAAGAACACCGGTGATGACCGTCGTCGTGCCCACGACATGAATACGGCAAACTGGATTCCCGACCTGTTCATGAAGCGCGTCTTCAACGACCAGGAATGGACCCTGTTCTCACCCAACACCGTACCCGAGTTGCATGACCTGCACGGCGAAGCCTTCGAGCGCGCCTATGAAGAATACGAGCGCAAGGCCGCCGCAGGACAGATACGTCCCTACAAGACTGTCCGCGCCGCCGACCTGTGGCGCAAGATGCTGTCCATGCTGTTCGAGACCGGCCATCCCTGGATCACCTTCAAGGACAGCTGCAACGTGCGCTCGCCACAGCAGCATGTCGGCACCATCCACTCTTCCAACCTGTGTACCGAGATCACGCTCTACACCACTGCCGAGGAAGTGGCGGTGTGCAACCTGGGTTCCGTGAACCTGGTGAATCACGTGGACGAGAACGGCCTTAACCGCGAGAAGCTGGAGAAGACCATCAAGACCGCTATCCGCATGCTGGATAACGTGATCGATATCAACTACTACTCCGTGCCACAGGCTGAGAACTCAAACATGAAGCACCGGCCCGTCGGCATGGGCATCATGGGTTTCCAGGACGCACTGTACAAGCAGCGCATCGCCTACTCTTCCGAGCAGGCCGTGGAATTTGCCGATGTCTCCATGGAGATGATCAGCTACTACGCTATCAGCGCCTCCAATGAGCTGGCCCAGGAACGGGGTCGTTACGAATCCTTCGAGGGGTCCCTGTGGGATCAGGGTATCCTGCCTATCGACTCCCTGAAGATGCTGAAGGAAGCGCGGGGCGATGACTACCTGGATGTGAACTTCGACCAGCGCCTGGATTGGGACAGCCTGCGTACCCGCATCAAGGAACATGGCATGCGCAATTCCAACTGCCTGGCCATTGCACCGACGGCGACCATCGCCAACATCTGTGGCATCTCGCAGTCCATCGAGCCGACGTACCAGAACCTGTATGTGAAATCCAACCTCTCCGGCGAGTTCACCGTGGTTAACCCCTACCTGGTAGAAGACCTGAAGAAGCTGAACCTGTGGGACAGCGTGATGGTCAACGACCTCAAATACTACGAGGGCAGCGTGCAGCGCATCGATCGTGTCCCGGCAGAGATCAAGCATATCTATGCCACCGCCTTCGAAGTGGAACCACGCTGGCTGGTAGATGCGGCGAGCCGCCGCCAGAAGTGGATCGACCAGGCCCAGTCACTGAACCTGTACGTGGCCGGGGCCAGCGGCAAGAAGCTGGACGTCACCTACCGCATGGCCTGGCTGCGCGGATTGAAGACTACTTATTACCTGCGCGCATTGGCAGCCACCACAACCGAGAAATCCACCGTGGAGAATAATAGCCTAAACAAGGTATCCGCGACGGCTGAGCCCGCCGCAGTGCCCAAGGCCTGTTCACTGGACGATCCGGATTGCGAGGCCTGTCAATAACATGATCGTGCCACCCTCGGTGGCACGGCACTTTGACACGTAAACACGATAAAGATCAGGCTCAACCTATAAAACAGCCGATCAATACGCACATAAAGAATTAAGAGGTAATACCCTATGTTGTCATGGGACGAATTTGACAAGGAAGAGACACCTGGCGCCGCGCCTGTCACTCCCCAACGAGCGCAGGAGAAGCCTGCATCCCCGGTTGAGACTGCCGTAGCGGCAGTGGAAGCCGTGAAGAAACCATCTCCACAGGCAAAGGCTGCCCCCGCACCGTCGCAGGAATCCAATCTCGACGCGGCGGATGAGAAAAACAACACCGACGCTCTGGCGCAGGCAATCGATGACCTGCAGGACCTTGACGTCAGTGCCGGCCTGGAAGAACTGGAAGGCACCGCCGCCCGGGTAGCGGTAGATGACAAGCGCATGATCAATTGCCGCGCCGACCTCAATCAGCTGGTCCCATTCAAGTACGACTGGGCCTGGCAGAAATACCTGGATGGCTGCGCCAATCACTGGATGCCCCAGGAAGTCAATATGAATGCGGATATCGCATTGTGGAAAACGGCGGGCGGCCTCACCGAGGACGAGCGCCTGATCGTCAAGCGCAACCTGGGCTTCTTCTCCACCGCCGACTCACTGGTGGCGAATAACCTGGTGCTGGCAATCTACCGCCTGGTCACCAACCCCGAGTGCCGTCAGTACATTCTGCGTCAGGCCTTCGAAGAAGCGATTCATACCCATGCCTACCAGTATTGCATTGAGTCACTGGGCATGGACGAAGGTGAGATCTTTAACATGTACCACGAGGTTCCCTCGGTGGCGAAGAAAGCCTCCTGGGGCCTGAAGTACACCCAGTCCCTGAGTGACCCCAACTTCCGCACCGGCACACCGGAAACCGACCAGGACCTGATGAAGAACCTGATCGCCTTCTATTGCTGCCTCGAAGGTATCTTCTTCTACTGTGGATTTACCCAGATTCTTTCCATGGGCCGACGCAACAAGATGACCGGCACCTCGGAACAGTTCCAGTACATCCTGCGCGATGAGTCGATGCACCTCAATTTCGGTATCGACATGATCAACCAGATCAAGCTGGAAAACCCTCACTTGTGGAATGACAAGATGAAGGAAGAAGCCACCCAGATGATCCTCCAGGCCACACAACTGGAAATCGAGTACGCACGGGACACCATGCCGCGCGGTGTACTGGGTATGAATGCTGCCATGATGGAAGAATACCTGCAGTTCATCGCCAACCGCCGTCTGGTTCAGATCGGCCTGCCCGAACAATTCAAGGGAGTCTCGAACCCCTTCCCGTGGATGTCTGAAATCATGGACCTGCGCAAGGAGAAGAATTTCTTCGAGACTCGCGTGATCGAGTATCAAACAGGAGGCGCCTTATCCTGGGATTGATGTTGAAAATATTAAAAGGGAATTAGATCAATAAGCCGATGAGCAGTATGCGAATCAAGAGGCAACAGGAAGGAGAGGTAACAGAGCAATGAGCGAAGAGAAACAGATAGATAATGATCCGGAGCGCACCTTGCTCACCCTCGATCAACTCAGCCAGACGATTGAGGTCATGACCAATGTGGTCAATCGACTGCGGCAGCACCTGAGCGAACAACTGCGCGCCCAGGCCGAGACCGCCAGGCTGGCACGGGAGCTCGCCGAACAAGCGGCAGAGTCCGAGGAGCACAAGGATGCGCATGAGACCTCTGGCAAGATCGCCGCGAAGAAAGCCGAACAACAGGCGGCGAGCAAGTCGGATAGCAAGGACAGCTTCGTGGTAGAGATCAAGCAGCAGGACTCTGGTCCCGAACGCAAGAACTCGAAGACCCTGCACTAGCAGGTTTGCGCACAGGCGGTGCCACGGTCGTGGCACCGGACACTGCCCGCCGGTACCGGCGCCAGATCACAGACAAAAGTACTGAAGCACCTCAGACAGACAGCAATAACCGCCATGGGTAAACGCGTTGGAGCCCTGATTCTGGCCGCCGGCTTTAGCAATCGATTCGGCAGCGTTAAGCTATTGGCCAAAATAGAAAACGGGCTCACCGTCTTCGAACAGACCCAGCAGCAACTGGCAGCCGCCATCCCCGACTACCGCGTTATCACCCGCCCCGAACTCAGCGAGGCCCTGGCCCCCTATTGCGAGCACCTGGAAGTCTTCCAGGAGGCCGAACGCGGCATGGGTGCGACCCTGGCTTTCGGTATCGGCCTCGCCAGTGAATGGGACAGCTGCCTCATCTGCCTTGCCGATATGCCCCTGATTCCCAGCGCCGTCTATAAACACATCGCCGATGCCTCTGCCGCCGACAAGATCATCGTGCCAAACTATGCCGGCCAATCGGGTAATCCCGTTGCCTTCGGCAGTGCTTTCTACAAGGAACTGAGCACACTCACCGGCGACGCGGGTGGCCGCCCCGTACTGCGCCAGCATGCCGACGCGGTCATCACCCTGCCCGTCGACAACGAGGCGATCCTGCAAGACATCGACACACCTCTCGACCTTGCCCGCCTGCAACATCAGGAACTGTAGCCCCTGCGCCGGTTGCACTGCTTGCCCCACAGGCTCTAGAATTTCACGAACGAAGCAGCAATAACCGGCCTCACCCGGTCTAGCCATTGAATACAGCGAATTCCAACAAGCCACGCACCCTTCTGCTGCCGCTCATGGCCCTGTCCATGGTGCTGCTGTGGGGTCCGTCGCTCCATGCCGACCAGCGTACTGCGACGGCAGCGATGGAGAATCAGGACAATCCGCTGCTGCTGCTGAGCAGTTCCCAGGGACCTATCTATATAGAACTACTGCCCGATGAAGCCCCACAGAATGTGCAACGCTTCCTCGAGTTGGCGGCGGGTGAAGTGGAGTTCATCGACAGCGCCGCCAATACCCGATTCACGCCGCGCTACTACGACGGCATGCGCTTTCATCGAGTGCTGCCAGGCTTCGTCATCCAGACCGGGTCGCCGAACTACCACCCCCTGGGCAGCCCGGACCCGTTGCTCGACGATGAGATAAACGCCTTTTCGCTGGGGCTGGACCGACTCCCGATACTGGCCGAGGACGGTTCGGTTAATCCGGTGCTCAATGTCGGCAGCCAGCAGCAATTTGGTGATCGCGTTCTGTCCCACCTCTATGCCGAGATGGGCATCGACAGCGTGGATGAGCTGGAGAGCAGACAGTCTGATGTCCTGCAGACCCTGCGCGGGCTGACCGTGATGCGACTCTACGAACAGGAAGGCTATGAGTACCAGAACCAGTTTCCTACCCGGGGCATCAGCCGCGGCACGGTGGTACTGGCCAATGACGGTCCGAATCGAAACGGCCCCGAGTTCTTCATCGCCCTCGCTGACGCTAATTGGTTAAACGGCCGCTACACGGTGATCGGCCGTGTCACGGAAGGCATGGACGTGGCTGATCGAATCGGCAGCACGGCGGTCGACGCCCAGGCATTCGACCCTCGCAGCACCATGATTTACTCACTGCGGCGAATAGATCGACAATAACCTATAGTACAGGCCTGTCCGACTTCGGGCAGTTTGTCTCAGCCACTTACTCGATGACTTAACAGCGATGTCGAAGAAAAAGAAACAAAGCAAGCAAGGCACATTCGCACTGTGCATCACCGCCGGCCTGATCGTTGGGCTCGGGCTCGGACCCGCCTTCGGTAATGTGCTGGTCAGCGTGATTGCCGGCACGGCACTCGGTGCTGCAGCGGCCTGGATGTTGACCAGGAAATAGCCCGGGTCCCTTTTCTTTTGCTCGTGCGTGTTTGCTGTGCGCACAAGACAAGCTTGCCCTCTACGGTTGTGCAGTGCACACCGTCACCACACTTGGTTTATGGGTGACATGCTGCGTCCTTGCGACGCCCAGCCAAGGCGGAGATTACGGTGAATGTGGTGAGCGCGGTGCGGACAGCGAAAGCAGAGAGCGAACAGGAACTCTAGTTGCCGGCACGCCTGGAAGACGCCCTGACCATTCATCTTGAAGCTATCATCGAACACGCGTCCATCCGGCGGCCCACAGCGCGACAGAATCGGCATTCACCGCCACCTGTCTCATCTCGCCGGGCCGGCAACCACGCCTCGACGTGTTCAGCCACTAGCCGCAGTCTGCCCACCGTGGCCGCAGCGCAGCTCAGGATATCTCTTCGGTAAATATCTCGCGCCGATAGGGCGGCAAGGACTCGAGTATCTGCTTGCCGTAACGCTTGCTCACCACCCGTTCATCGAACAGGGTAATGCGTCCCGTATCTGTTTCACTGCGCAGCAGTCGGCCACTGGCCTGCACCAGCCTGAAGGCCGCATCGGGCACCGACAGCGTGATGAAGGCGTTCCTGCCCTGCTGCTCCACCCAGTCCGAGAGTGTGGTCTCGATGGGATCGTTGGGAACGGCAAAGGGAATTTTGGCGATAAGCACATGCGTACAATACTTGCCAGGCAGATCCACGCCTTCGGCAAAGCTGGCGAGACCGAAGATGAGACTGCCCTTGCCTTCATCGACCCGCTGCCTGTGGTATTTGATCAATTGCGCCTTCTGGTAGTCATCCTGGCACAAGACCTTGTCGTGCAAGTCATCGGGCAGGCTCTGCATTACATCCAGCATCTGACGCCGACTGGAAAACAACATCAGCGCGGCAATCGGTTCCTGTAACAAGCTCGGCAAGGCCTTGACGATGAGGGCCGTGTGCTTCTCATTGTCCGAGGGTTCGCAATTCATGCGTGGCACGACCAGTGTCGCCGCATTGGTAAAATCGAAGGGACTGGGGATACTCAGATAGCGGGTTCGTTCCGGCAGCCCGGCACGCATCGTCAACACATCGAAACTGCCCAGGGCCGACAAGGTTGCCGAGGTCAGCACGGCACCGGCGCAACGCTCCCACAGGCGCTCCTGCAGATTATCGGCGGCCAGCACCGGACTCGCGGATAGCCCGATGTCTGCCAGGGAATCATCCTGATTGAAGCTGAGCCAGCGCGCCGTAGGCGCCTTGCCCGCTTCATCGGCAAAGGCGTAGCTGGCCCAGAGACCGAGTGCCGCTTCGGCGCGCTTGCCCATGCTGCCAAGCAGTGGAAACCAGTGTTCGGCCTGTTCCCGGCGCGCCAGTTCAACACTGGAATCCATCTCGTCTTTCAGGTCATCCGTGATCGCGCCCAGCAGCGCGGACAATTGCTGGAAATGATTCAGCAATTTCCCCGCTGCCATTTGAATCGGCTCGGGTACCTGCCCCATGCTGAATGACAACTGGGCACGATTGCCGTAGCTGTCGATCTGCGGTTCTGCCTCCACCACCTGCTGCAGCAGGCTACCCATCTCATCGAGGGCGATATCGCACTGCTCTTTCAGTTCTTCCAGGGACAGCAGTTCATCCCGCGCCATGAAATCATCTTCCACCAGTCGTCGGCAGGCATCCTGCACCCGGTCCAGCCAGCCGCGGCTTGCCCCGATCCTGGCGAAATTCGAGAAATGATTGTTGCTCTTCACGGGCAGGTGATGCGCCTCATCGAAGATATAGAAGCAAGACTCCGGTTCCGGCAGGATAACCCCACCGCCGAGGGCCAGGTCCGAGAGCACGAGGTCATGATTGCTGACGATGACGTCAGCCTTGTCGAGGCTGTCGCGGGCGCGAAAGAAACAACACTGGCGGAAATGACTGCAGCGACTGCCGAGGCACTGGGCATTGTCGACGGTGAGTGGCATCCACTGGGCATCATTCAGGGGTGACTTCCACTCATCCCGATCGCCCTGCCACTGACCCTGGCTGAGGGCCTCCAGCATATCCTGGTACAGGCCATGGTGTTCACTCTCGGCATCCTGCAGGTCATCGCCGTACAGATCCATCATGGCCTGCAGGCTGTCGCTGGGCGCGAGCCGGTTGTCCAGCTGTGCGAGGCACAGGTAGCGCCCCCGGCCCTTGGCCAGTGCCACGCTAAAGTCCAGGTCAGATCCCTGCAATACCTCGGGAATGTCTTTCAGCATGACCTGCTCCTGCAGCGCCACCGTGGCGGTGGCCACCACTACCTTGAGCTGCATCTGCCGGGCCAGGGGAATGACTGCCAGCAGGTAGGCCATGGTCTTGCCTGTACCCGTACCGGCCTCCACCACGCACACCGGACCGGGCTCGCCTTCCACATGCCCGGACAGGCAGCGGGCGATCTCGGCTATCATCAGCCGTTGCCCGTGCCGGGGTTTGAGATCTCGCGAGGCCAATAGCTGGCGATAGGCTGCCTGAATTTCTTCCTTTACTGCATCTTCCAGCATCAAACGGCCCGGACGTGGTGAGTGAGCGTGTGGTGTGCGCATTATACCTGCAACCAGGCCAGGAAAACGCGGCCCTGTGGACCGGTCGTGCCAGACTGAACGCGGCCAGCCCCCGGCGCATCGCCGGAAAGGCCTTTGGAACGAAGTTCTGATAAAATCCTGTCTCATCAACGAGTCCATTCAGGCCCCCACACGATTCGAACGGGGGCAGGACTGAATGGAAATAACCCAATTCCGCCTGGCAGTGTAGTAAATGGCATCGACAAGCACCAAAGAAAGCATGGAAATTCCTGATTCAAAGGATATGGAAGCACCTGCAACTGTAGCGACAGAGACCTCGGCCAAGGCCGGTGATGCCTCTGCTCAGCCAGAAGCGCCCTCTGCGCAAGTTGCAGCGCCTGCAGCGGATGCTGAAAAGCCTGCGGCGCAGACTGAGGAGCCTTTAGCGCAGACTGAGGAGCCTTCAGCGACGGTTGAAGAGCCTCCAGCGCAAACTAAAAAGCCTTCAGCGACGGTTGAAGCGCCTGCGGCGCATACTGAAGAGCCTGCAGCGACCACCGACGCCGAATCGGCCGCCGACATCAGCGCGCAGATCCCCGAACAGGCCCAGGCAGCCAGCGACAGCCAGGACAAGGCTCCGGCACAGCCCAAACCCGCCGCCGCAATCAATGTCGCCGAAGAGCTGGACAAGCTGGTCACGGAACTGGAAAGCATCGGTCACAAGGCCACCGCCAAGCTGGTCACCGTCGACAACCTGCTCAATCGCTATCGCAAGTTGATCGCCGAGGAAGAACAAGACCTGCTCGCCCGGGCGACCGCCATTCGTGAATCACTCACCAGCAGGTTCGCCGAGAATGCCAGGCACCAGCTAAGCCTGCAGAAAGCCACCGATGAGTTGCTGGATAAACTGGAGAAAGCACTCGCCGAGGGTCAGTCACTCGACGCCCTGCCCACCTGGGATCGCATTCAGGGCAACATCAGCAATACCAATGGCGAGATCCGGCAGTCATTGCAGGCACGAGCCAATCCCTTTAAGGCGAAGATCCTCGAACTGCGGGACTGGAAAATATTCGCCGCTACCGAGAAGAAGAAAGAACTCATCCAGCAGATGGAACAGCTGTGTGAATCGACGATGCACGCGGGAGACCGCAGCAAACACATCACTCGCCTGCACATGGAATGGAAGGAACTCGGCCGCTCCAACCAGAACGAAGAATTATGGCAGCAGTTCAAGCTGCACTCTGACCGCGCCTATGAGCCCTGCGCCGAGTATTTCAAGGAACGCAAACAACAGATGGCGGCCAACCTGAAGGCACGCCGTGAACTCTGCGATCATCTGGACCAGCAGGTCAAGGGCCTGAATGAGGGCGAGGGTGAAATCAAGGTCAGCGACTTCAACAAGCTGATCAAGGACGCGGAAGACACCTGGAAGAAGCACGCGCCGGTGGAACAGTCACGCATCCGTTCGCTGCAGAAACGTTTCTATGACAACATCAACGTGCTGCGCAAGCAGCGCAAGTCCATCCTCAAGACCAATGCCAACGCCAAACGCGCACTCATCGAACAGGCAAACGCACTGGTAGAGATGGAAGATCGCAGCCAGGCTATCGAAGAGGCCAAGCGCCTGCAGAAGGAATGGAAAGAGATAGGTCCAACATCCTTCAAGGAAGACAGGGAGCACTGGGAAAATTTCCGTGCCGCCTGCGACAAGCTGTTCGATTCACGGAACAAGGAAAAACAGCAGCGCACTACGCGACGCCAGACAAGCGAGAAGGAAATCCAGGACAAGCTTGGCGCACTGGAGAAAATTTTTGATCTGGCTGAGGATGAGTTGCAAAAGGCCCGCGCCGAATACCAGGACCTGGCACAGGGTTTCTCCTCTGCACTCGACGCGCTGGACAGAGCCAGGCGCAGCCGCTTTCTGGATCGCTTCAACGCCATCAAGCGCAAGATAGACAATCGACTGAAGGCACTGCCGGACAAGAAGAGCCTCGCGCTCATGGAACAGTTGCAGGCTTCCCTGGATTATCTGCAGCAGATCGAGACGGGCCTGCTGGCCGCCGGCGCCGATGCCTTCGATTCGGCGAAACAGAAGTTCTCGATGGACGCCTGGCAGGCACTGGACAAGGTGAAGTCTGATTCCCTGCTGTCCCTATTGCAGCGTCGCGCCGGCGCGGTGCAGGATTCGGCAACGGCCGATGACTATGCGAAGCGTGTTGCGGATGCGACAGAGGCGGCGCGGGAACTCTGCATACAGGTAGAGATTCGTGCCGGAAACGATTCCCCGGAAACAGACCAGGGCAAGCGCATGGAAATTCAGCTGGCGCAGTTGCAGAAGGGTCTGGGCCAGGCGCGGCATACCTCCAGGGAAAACCTGCAATTCATGCAGGAAGCCAGGCTGCAGTTGCTGTGTCTTGGGCCACTGGCGGAAGCTGACCGACAGGCATTCAGGCAGCGCCTGGAAGACAGCTCAAAACGTCTCCTCTGAGTTTTCCGAAAGACCTTCGTTGGCCTGCTCCACCGCCAGCTTGCTCATCACCGGATTCGCATAACTGAACAACCAGTGCTTGAGCAGTTGCGGATTCACGGATTTCAGCCGCTTCTCGAACTTCTTGCGGGATTCCTTGCTGATGTCATCGCCATCGGGCAGTCCCCGCACCTTGTGCAGGGGAATCATGCCATCCTGCTTGAGCCGCTCCAGGGCCAGGTAATTCATATCCCGTAGCTGGTAATTGGACAGGATCTGATCGTCGATCTGGCCAGCGATCACCTCCGGGTCATCACTGGTGATCGACAGCTCCTCGCCGAAGGCCACGTGTACCTTGCCCTTGAAGCCCACCATGCCGGTGACGATGCTCTTGATGTCGGTTTCGTCGGTCTTGGTATAGCTGCCGCTGGTTTCGATCTGGTAGAGCTCATCCGCCTTCATCACGTCACAGGCATCGTACTCATAGGAGATGGACACCGGCACTATGTGCAACTGGCGCAGTGCGGCCGACAGCGGTACATCGCGCTTGCTCATGGCCAGCATCTTCAACAGGGCCGGGTCGGTACGGTCAATGCCGTCCTTGGCCCGTCCCTCGCGCTGGGCGATCCACACATTTTCCCCGATTTCGATGCAATGCTGGATATATTCCGACAGCAGCACCATGGACTTCAGCATCTCCCGACCCTTCTGGGAGCGCTTCACGATGAAGCTCTTGTTCAGCCGCATGAGGTCGGTGACGAAGGGCTTCTTCAGCAGGTTGTCGCCGATGGCAATCTGCAAGGTGCCATGCCCGGCGTGGTACAGCTTGTAGTTCACGAAGGCCGGGTCCATGGAGATGTCCCGGTGATTGCAGATGAACAGGTAATTGCGCCCCGGTCGCAGGTTCTCCATGCCGGAATCGCTCAACTCGGTGGTGGTCTCGCCAATCATCTTGTCCATGTAGATGGCGATGACATCCTGCATGGTTTTGACGTCTTTCACCCCCTTCACCTGGCCGCGCAGCTTGCTCTTTGCCAGCCGCCGCACCAGGCCCGGAAACAGGCTGGTGAGCCGGGGGTAGTAGAAGCGGGCAATGCTGCCCAGGAACTCTGCATTGTTGATCAGCCTGTCCAGCACCGGCCTGATCTCGTGATCCTGGTAGGGACGGATCTCCTCGAACTTGTCCAAAAACTAATTCCTTTAATTTCATTAATATACCGGCATTTTTTAATCTTATTAATAAGCCAGTATCGGGGGCAGGCGAATTGTAACTTCTCTCCGGGGCTTTGTGTACCGCCCGACCCTGTCAGGCTAATCAGGGCGCGCCCTGCCTCGGCCTGCGGCTTCCCGACCAGAATTCCCCACATGCCCCCGATTCAGGGGCATAGCCGGGTCCTGCTACCGGTTTCGACCCTATTGCGGGCGCAAAATTCACCCGAGCAAGGCCAGTTTGAGGCCCGGAACCCTGCGCGAAGCGCCTGCGCCACGCCTGTGCCGGAGCGCTCACGCACCAGCCCTGGCCGACAAGCAAGGGCCCACAACGGCCCACGCGGATGTTATCGTTTCTAGATTTCTTTCTTATCTTATTGTTTTTATTAACTTATCAGCTTTCTTTCCCGGATTTCTCCACGCCTTCTGCCCCCATCCGAGGCCGACATGGGCATCGGCAACGAGGCCTATGGAGGTCAATCCAGGCCCCCGCAGCGGCGCAGCACTATCTGGGGAAATTCACGGTATTCGGGTGGCGAAACGGCACTTTGACTACCATACTTTCTCAATATATCCAGCAATTGGCAAAACTGTCGCTTGCAGGGCTGCGGCAGCCAATCTGCCCGAGATTCCAGGCCAGCCAATCCTCCGGATTGCGCGCTTTTAACTTACAAGGAGAGTAAGTAGTTGAAGCAACCCACTTCACTGGTCAAGTTTACTGACCCGGAAGCAGGTATCCGTATCCTGTCAGATTCACAGCTGCGCTGGAGTGCGCCCGTTCTGTTTGAAGACCCGTTCGAGCTGAATCACCACTCCACCCTGAATTTTGACTCGTGCAAACTACTCTCCTCCCGCGTCAAATCCACCCTGGGGCTCATCTTCTCCAGGGGTGACCCCATGGGCAGCAGCCCGTCGATCAAGGCGATTCGCCGCTGGCGCAGCGAAGACCGCTTCGACAACGAGGAGGAAGCCCAGGAGGTGCTGAGCGAACTGCTGACTTCCATGGTCCAGCATCGGGAATCGGAAATGCTGCGCCTCATGAGGGACTGGCGGGACTAAATACGCCGCCTGCGCATTCTTTGCCTCACCGAGAAACACGATGAGAACAGCCTGTGGTGGCGCTACGCCGACAACCACCAGGGCATTGCTATTCGCTTCGCCTGTGGCGACCAAACATCCCTGCCCAAACCGCAGGCGGTATGCTACACGGAAACCAAACCGGAAATTACGCCACTGGCTGAGCAGATGGAGATACTCATGAACCAGACCAACGTGGCGGTTCAGGACAGTTTCCCGGAGAAGTTCCTGAGCAAATCGAGGGAAGACATCAAGGAACGGGAATGGCGCATTCTCACCCACGTGGATGGACGCGACCTGCCCGACAACGAAGCGCTGTGGTATGAAGAGATTCCGTTCCAGCAAACCGAGGTGCGCGCCATCTATTTCGGCGTGGCCAGCGATGCCAGGCTGAAACAGGACATCAGCAAGCTCGTCGAACGACGCTATCCCAAGGCGAAGCTGTTCCAGGTGCGTACCCAGGCGGCCAACTTCGCGCTGGAATTCGACCGTATAGACAGCAACGGCGCCCTGCTCGAGTAATAGCCAAATCTCTCTCGGTCGAGACCACTTCCGGTCTGCGTCGGCATTGAATATTCCTGCTCAACCGACACACGCAACAGCCGTATACCTTCTATCCCTTTCAGGAAGAGTCATTAAAAATAATGAGAGAAACGTGACAGTAAAATCGCTACTTCCTGAGAACCAGGTGTCACATTTAAAGAGTCAATCCAGACCAAGGTCAGCTCGCAAGAATGCGATGTAATTCTGCAACTCTGCGAGTACTTCTTCACCGCCGGCATCGGCCCGCTCCTGCGCCTCAGCCAATTCTTCTTCGAACAGTTTGAGCCTCTCAGGCTCCTGCAATCGCAGTCGACGAAACGCTTCCCAGGCCTGTAGCTCTTCTTCTCTCAGGGTCTCGGGATAGTTCCGCGCCCGATAGCGAAACAGCATCTCCTGCAGCCTGCTGTCATTGAATGGCAGATCCAGTCGCGGCAGATCAGCCGGCGGCGTGTTGCGCACCAGTTGCATGAGTTGCTTGTCGTTCTCCGAGAAAAAGCCACCGGAGTAGATCATGAAGTCCGGGTCCTGTTCCCCGGGATGCTGTTCCTGCCGGTAGATGTTGGCGATACGCCGCGGCAACTGCGGCATGCCCTGCAACTGTTCCCAGTGCTCACGACAGGCATCGAGATCCACGTCATAGAGCGCAGCCCGTTCCGGGCTCAGAACCGCCGGCGAAGCCACGATGGGTGAACGGTTGTAGTGAATAGTCTTCAAGGGAATGCGCTCCACCCCCTCCCCCAGGTCGGCAGTGGCAGTGAACAAGCGCTCCCGAATCTCCTCATCACTCAGCGCTACCCAGGTCGCCGGATCGACCCGCAGGTCATAGACAATCACCCCGTTACTGTTCGTGGGATGAGCACAGATCGGCATCACCAGGGCCAGGCAGCCCTTGCTGGAGGGATACATCACAGACACATGCAAGACCGGCTTGCGGGTCTTCAGGTCAATCTCTGCCCGCACCTTCTGTTTCGAACGCAGCTGGTAGGCGTAGTCAAACAGCTTCGGTTGCCTGTCCTTGATCAGCTTCGCCATGGCGATGGTAGCCAGCACATCCGAGAGGGCGTCGTGCGCATCCGCATGCTCTATTCCGTTGGCCACGGTCAACTCTTCCAGCCGAAAACTGTTGCTGCCATCCACCTTCTTCGGCCATTCGATGCCCTCGGGCCGGGTTGCCGCACACAGGCGCACCATATCGATGATGTCCCAGCGTGAATTGCCGTTCTTCCACTCCCGCTCATAGGGATCATAGAAATTGCGGTACAGTAGTTGCCGGGTCACTTCATCATCGAAACGAATACTGTTATATCCGGTCACACAGGTACCAGGTTTCGCAAACTCGGCGTGAATCTTCGCTATGAACTCGGCCTCGACGAGGCCTTCCGCTTTCGCCTTCTGGGGAGTGATGCCCGTGATCAGGCAGGACATTGGGCTGGGGATGAAATCATTTGCCGGCTGACAGTACATCATCAGCGGGTCGCCGATGATGTTGAGATCCTCGTCCGTACGAATGCCAGCAAACTGACTGGCCCGATCCCGCCGCGGGTCCCTGCCAAAGGTTTCGAAGTCGTACCAGTAAATACTCTTGTCGGCCAATTTTGTTTCCTGCAATCACAACTGCGAGCATCATAGCATGCAGAGAGGTGATCACCTGCTCCTCGACCCTTCGCAATCCAGAGATACTTTTAGATGAGAAAACCGCAGCTCCATGCCGTCAATCGAGCGCCGCATGAATATTCCTATTTCTCGTAGCGAACAATGATCGAAAAGAAAAGAACTCTGAAGCTGATAGGCTTGAGGCTTGGCGGGGGACTAATGCGACACGCCGTGAACCCATCCATGGGGGCTCGCGAGCGGCGTCCTTGCCGCTCGACGGTCGCCTTAGTCCCCCTCCAAGCCTCAAGGCATCGTGCACGATATCCATTACTATCCAATCCAACAAATAGAGCCTGGTGCGCCATTCGTCTGTCCAAGCCAATTGGTGTAAACTCCTCGAGTTTGCTCGGGTTCCCACAAAAACCGCAATCGGGCCCAGAATCCAGGCAGGCAAAAGAACAACCAGCTAAACCCCAGGACAAGCATATGGAATTCCGCGGCGCCCACATCCTAAGTGTTACCCAGTTTGAACGAGACGATGTGCAGCGGGTGTTTGAGGTCGCGGACAGCATGGAACCCTATGCGCATCGGCGGCGGATCAGCAAGGCCCTGGACGGCGCGATTCTCGGCAGCATGTTTTTCGAGCCCAGCACCCGCACCCGGGTCAGCTTCGGCTGTGCCTTTAACCTGCTCGGCGGCCATGTCAGGGAGACCACGGACATCAAGTCCTCCTCCATCAGCAAGGGCGAATCCCTCTATGATACGGCCCGGGTCATCAGTGGCTACTCCGATGTGGTGGTGATGCGTCATCCGCAGCCGGGATCGGTGGCCGAGTTCGCCAAGGCCAGCCGGGTACCCGTGATCAACGGCGGGGATGGGCCCAATGAGCACCCGTCACAGGCCCTGTTGGATCTGTACACGATCAAGAAGGAACTGCAATCGAAGCAGCGCAGCATCGATGGCATGCACATCGCCATGGTGGGGGACCTCAAGCATGGGCGCACCGTGCACAGCCTCTCCCAGCTCTTGCTTCTATATAAGGGCATCACATTCAGCCTGATCTCCCCGAAGGAGCTGAAGATGCCGGATTCCATCGTCGCCGAACTGCGCAATGCCGGTCACGAGGTGATCGAGACCGAGGACATGGAGGCAGGCCTGAAGGACAACGACACGGTGTACCTGACCCGCATCCAGGAGGAGCGCTTCGAGAACAAGCTGGAGGCGGATATCTATCGCGGACGCTTCCGCATGAACCAGGCCATCTACACCCGACACTGCCAACCCAATACGGTGATCATGCATCCCCTGCCCCGGGATTCCAGGGAAGAAGCCAATGAACTGGATAATGATTTGAACCAGCACCCAAATCTGGCCATTTTTCGCCAGACCGACAACGGCGTACTAGTGCGTATGGCGCTGTTCGCGCTTATACTTGATGTAAGCGACAAGATTGACACAAATGCCACAGATGTTGGCTGGTATACGGAGAGTCGCTTCGAATAAATCAAACGCTGCAAACAGATATCAGGCAAGGCATATGGGATTTAATGACCTACTCAGAATGATGATCGAAAAGGATGGCTCCGACCTGTTCCTGACCACCGGTGCGCCGCCCAGCATGAAAGCCTATGGCAAGCTGGTCCCACTGATCGACAAGAAGCTGCCGGAGGGCATGGTCAAGAAGATTGCCTACCAGATCATGAACGCGGAGCAGATCAAGGAGTTTGAGAAGAGTCCGGAGATGAATCTGGCTGTGGCCGACCCGGATATTGGCCGTTTCCGTGTCAACATCTTCCAGCAGCGTGGCGAGATAGGCATCGTCGCCCGAAACATCAAGACTGAAATCCCCTCTGCCGAGTCACTGGGACTGCCGCCCGTACTGTCTGAGCTGATCATGAGCAAGCGGGGTATCATCCTGTTCGTGGGTGGCACTGGCTCCGGTAAGTCCACCTCCCTGGCGGCACTGATCGATTACCGCAACAAGAACAGCGATGGCCATATCATCACCATCGAAGACCCGGTGGAATTCATCCATCCCCACCAGGGATGCATCGTGAACCAGCGCGAGGTGGGCGTGGACACCAATTCCTACGAGGACGCCCTGAAGAATACCCTGCGACAAGCGCCAGATGTCATTCTTATCGGCGAGATTCGCAGCCAGGAGACCATGGAACATGCCCTGGCCTTCGCGGAAACGGGCCACCTCTGTCTGTCCACCCTGCACGCTAACAACGCGAACCAGGCCCTGGACCGCATCATCAACTTCTTCCCCGATGAACGCCACAAGCAGCTGTTCCTCGACCTGTCATTGAACCTCGTCGCGTTCGTGTCCCAGCGCCTGATACCAACGGTGGACGGCAAGCGCGCCGCCGCCATCGAGATTCTCATCGGTACTCCCCGTGTAGCCGACCTGATCAAGGGCGGCAAGGTCATGGAACTCAAGGAAGTGATGGAGAAATCCGAGCAACAGGGCATGAAGACCTTCGACTCTGCGCTGTTCGATCTCTACAAGTCCGGCAAGATCAGCTACGAGGAAGCCCTGAAGAACGCCGATTCCAAGAACAACCTGCGTCTCAAGATCCAGTTGGCCGAGGGTAAAACCCGCGACGAGGAAGAAGACCTGGAAGACGAGGATGAGAGCGGCGGCCTGTCTCTGGTAGGCAAGGACGACGATAGCCCGATGAGCTTCTGATGCAGCGCGCCGGTCATAATCGATCATGATTAGCTTGCAGGACTATCTGGCCATGGATGCCATCGCCATGGCCGAGGGCATCGGGAAACGGCAGTTCACCGCACGCGAACTGCTGGACTGTGCCCTAGAACAGGCGCAGAAACTCAACCCCCAACTCAATGCCATCAACACCCCCTGCCCTGAGCAGGCAGCGGCCCTGCTCGATGCACTGCCATCCGGCACGGCCATGGGCGGCCTGCCCTTCCTCATCAAGGATCTTAGCGATCTCAAGGACACGCCCACCCATAAGGGCAGCGCGCTGTTTGCTGATTACCGTGCCACCGCAAGCGCCGCGATTGTCGAGCGCTTCCTGCAGGCCGGCATGATTCCTATCGGCAAGAGCAATACCCCGGAGTTCGGGCTCACGATCACGACCGAACCGGTGGCCACCGGGCCAACGCGCAATCCCTGGCACCTGGATTACTCCACCGGCGGTTCGAGTGGGGGCTCGGCAGCCGCGGTTGCGGCAGGCATCGTACCCGTAGCCCATGCCACCGATGGCGGCGGCTCCATCCGCATACCGGCCAGCTGTTGTGGGCTCGTGGGCCTCAAACCCAGTCGCGGACTGACGGTGATCGAGGCCGGCCTGGCCGAGTCCTGGAGCGGCATGAGCGTGGGCCATGTGCTCAGTCGCAGCGTGCGGGACTGCGCGAGGTTCCTGGAGTTCATCACCTTGGACCGGGCCCTGTTGTATCCGCTGCCGACCACCCCCAGGAATTTCACAGGACAACTTGGCGCTGGGCCCGGCCCGCTGAAGATTGCCGTACAAACGGCGCATCCCTTCGACGAAGCTGTCGATGCGGAATGCCTGGAGGCCGTGAACACCGCCGCAGCGCTCTGTGAGTCCCTGGGCCATTCCATCATGGAGCTCGACAGCGGGCCCGACTACCGCGCGGCGGCCAAAGCCATGAACAGCCTCATCGCGCTGCACACCTTCCAGGCCGTGAATGCCCGCGTGCGTGCACTGCAGCTTGAGCTCGACACCGCCCCCATGGAAACCTCTACCCGGCAAATGGCGCAGTACGGCGCCAGCCTCGGCATAGATGACTATACCCAGGCCATCGAGACCCTGCACCGGGTCGGCAGGCAGATGGACGCCCTGCATGCCCGCTATGATCTGGTGCTGTCTCCGGTGCTGGCGAAGACCCCGGCCAAACTGGGCTGGCTCGACATGAACAGCCAGGACGCTGCCGACTACGTGAGCCGCTACAAGTCCTATGGCGGCTTCACCGCCCTGCACAATGGCACCGGGCAACCCGCGCTGTCCGTCCCCCTGTCCCAGAGCGGGACGGGACTCCCGATCGGTGTCATGTTCTCCGCGGCCTGGGGTGGTGACCTCACCCTCCTGCAACTGGCCGCGCAGATTGAACGCGCACGCCCATGGCCCCTGCTTGCACCCCTGGCCACCGCCTGAGTTCGCCACAATTCCACCGCTGCACTCTCTCGCTGACGTGACTATTTGGCACAGCCTGAGCCTGTCTCATTGCCGGGCAAGGGCGTACAATACGCCCAGCAATTAAAGGCACAAGCTGGAGAAAAACAATGAAAATCAAAACCCTGGCAGCCGCCATCGGCACCTGCAGCGTCCTGGCTTGCAGTCAATCACTGGCTCAGGACAGTGGCATTCCCCGCACCGCATGGGGCGTACCTGACTTTCAGGGCTATTGGCGCAACAACACGGTGATGCCCTTCCAGCGCGCCCGTGAACTGGGTAACCAGCAGGCGTTTAGCGTGGAAGAGGCCCAGCGCCTGGAACGCGCCGCCCAGGAGGCGGTAGAACAGGACAACGAACCACTGGACCCGAATCGTTCGGCACCGGAGTTGGAAGCTCTGCCACCGGTTGGCAATTACGACCTGTTCTGGACTGACCGTGGCATGTTCCTGCCCACCATCGACGGCGAGTACCGCACCTCCGCCATCATCGACCCGCCCAACGGTCGCATTCCGGAGCGGGTGGAAGGATTTACACCGTTTGGTAACCGCAGCAACGATGGTCCCGAAGGTCGCAGCCTCGGCGAGCGCTGCCTGTTGTCCTTCGGTAACTCCTCCGGCCCGGTGATGTCACCGGTGATGTACAACAGCCACTTCCAGATCAACCAGGCACCGGGTTACGTGGTGATCACCGTGGAGATGATCCACGACGCGCGCATCATCCCCATCACCAGCGACCGGGACGAGATGAAGTCCGCCGTGCAGCAGAAATGGATGGGCGACTCCATCGGCCGCTGGGAAGGCGATACCCTGATCGTGGAAACCAAGAATTACAACCCCGCCATGAGTTACATGGGTGCCAGCACCGAGAATCTCACGGTCATAGAGACCTTCCGATTCGAAGGCGAGGACAAGCTCATCTACGGCTTCACGGTAGATGACCCCTCCGTCTACTCCGCACAATGGAGCGGCGAGATGCCCATCACCCGCATGGACGAGCCGGTATTCGAGTACGCCTGCCACGAGGGCAACTACGGCATCATCGGCATCCTGGCCGGTGCCCGCCGCATCGAGGTGATGGACGAACTCGGCATCGAGCGGGCCATCGAGCAGTAAGCAGTAAAACTGTTTCGTCGCTCCCGACGTAGAAAAGGACAGCTTGGCTGTCCTTTTTTGTTTACGGCGCCAGTCAATTCATCCGCTCCCCGCCGCGCCTGGCCAAAACACACATCTATCGAGACTCCCATGATCACACTCCATCACCTGGAATATTCCCAATCCTTCCGCATTCTCTGGCTGCTCGAAGAGCTGGGTGTCGAGTACGCGCTAAAACTCTACGAACGCGACAAGGACACCCACCTGGCCCCGCCGGAGTACAAGGCGCTCTCCCCACTGGGATCAGCACCGGTAATCACCGACGGCGACCTGGTGCTGGCGGAATCCAGCGCCATCGTGGACTACATTCTCGACCAGCACCCGAGCGAACAGCTGCGCCCCTCCCCCGGCACCGCCGACCGCACCCGCTACCTGTTCTGGTTCCATGCCTCGCAGGGCTCCATGATGTCCCTGATGCTCATGGAAGCCGTCTTCCAGATACTCATCGCCAGGGTGCCTTTCTGGATGCGCGGCCTGATCCGCGGCGTGTTGAACGAGGCATCGAACCGTCTGATCAAACCCCGCATGAAAAGACTCATCGACCTTGCCGAGGCAGATCTGGAAGAGCAAGCCTGGTTTGGTGGCGATGCCTTGAGCGCCGCCGACATCATGTTGTGCTACCCCATGGAATCGGCCAAGTCCCGGGGCTACATCACGCCGAAACACGACAACTGCAACGACTGGCTGGACCGGGTTTTCCATCATCCCAGTTACCAGAAGGCTCGGGAGAAAGACGGCAAGGAAAGCATCGTCCTTAAAGTCTAACTGCCTGCGATGATGGATTCCCCGGGCTTCGATACGCCGGCCAGTGGCTATGCTGCGCTCAGGCGCGGAATGAACCCGAAAACGATGATTCCGAAGCAAAAACCCGAAGCAAAAAAAAGAGAGGCCGAAGCCTCTCTTTTTTTTTGCTTGCCAGGAGCGAAGCGTCTCAGAACGTATAGCGCACACCCATGCCATAGGTAGTGCCGTACTCGTCGTACTGGGACAGGCGACTACGATTGCCAAAGTAGTAGTACTCGGGCTCGTCGTTGAGGTTGATCGCCTCGGCCGTAATCATGAGGTTCTCGCTGACTTCGTAGCGAGCCGTCAGGTCCACCTGGAAGAAGTCATCGGTATAGCGATCACCCAGGGGATCATCACCCACTTCATCCAGGAAGCTGCTACGGTAGTTACCCGCCAGGCGCACATCCCATGGACCCAGGTCGTAGCCAACGGCCAGGTTGCCGGTGTGCTTGGCCTGTTTGAAGAACGGAATGGTCCGCTGGCCTTAGATGGAGGCGGCTGGCAGGTCGGTCTCGCCGTCAGTCATGGTGTAGTTGGCCACGAACAGGAAGCCATTGTCGAAGGCAGTCTGGAAAGACAGCTCGAAACCGGTGATGTCGGCGTCATCGGTGTTGATGAAGGTACCTGCCACATCCCACACCTGACCACGGAAAGACACGTCTTCCGCCTCCACTTCCACGATGGCGTCATCGATCTGCTTGTAGAAGATGCCCGCACCGAAGAACGTGGCATTGCCGAAGTAATGCTCGTAGGTGAGGTCGAAGTTCCAGGCCGTGGTGGCATCCAGGCTTGGGTTGCCGCCAGAGATTTCGTTGTCCTCGGTATTCACTACAGCGCCGGCATTGGATTCCTGGAAGCCAGGGCGCACCAGCGAACGGAACAGGCCGACACGCATGACCTGCTCATCGGAGACATCGAACTTCACGTTCAGTGATGGGGCCCAGAAGCCGTAGTTGTTCTCGAATCGGGTGGCACCGGTGAAGGTGTCACCATCGAAGCCCTTACCGTTGTAAGTGGCATCGGTGTCTTCGTAGCGCAGACCGTAGACCCACGTCGCATTACCCGCGCGGGTAGTGGCCATGGCATAGGCGGAGAACACGTCTTCCTGGGTGATCCAGTCAGCCGGGATTGACTCTCCTTCCTCATCACCGCTGAATTCAAATGCACTGCCTGGATTAGTACACCCATTGCTGCCATCAGACAGCGTCAGGCTGCCCGTTCCCAGGGAGCCACTGAAGGCCTTGGCCCGCCCGAAGGTCGCGGTCGGACCTGAGTTCGTATTCAGAAAGCTGCTGGTAAAGGTGAAGTCACCAGATGCCAGACTGATATCATCGATGGGCTCATAGCCACAGAAGTCGTAGAGGTTTACCTTCTCACGCTGTCGCATCTTGAGACCATATTGCAGGTCTGTGTTGTCGCTCAGCTCGAAGTAGACGTCCACCTTGCCACCTACATCTTCGTCCGTGTTCAGGGTGAACTCGCGTTCCCAGGCTTTCAGATTAAAGATGTTGGGATCATACAGACCCGACGGGAAGCTTACGAAAGGACGCTCTGCGACTGAAGAGTCATACACGATTGGCTCATCCAGCTCTTTACTGCGATGGATGACAGCCTGACGGTCGCGGTCATCCTGCTCTGCCTCAGACGTAAAGAATTCGAACTCGGCGCGATTACGATCGTTGATCTGCAGCTCTGCGCCCAGGCGCAGCGAGGTGATCTCGCGAATCTCGGTACGGTTACGGCTTTCAGAGTCAGCCCGCGCTGTTGCGTAGCTGTATTCGTTACCGTTGATCACTGGCTCATTGTCTTCGAAGCTATCGCGCACTTCCCACTTGGCCCGCCACTCGGTATCGGAGTACTCGTTGTGGAAGACGTGGGCAAAATAGCGGTTGCCGGAGTCGCTCATGTAATCCAGGGCCAGTACCACCCCATCCCGCTCACGGGTCAGGTCGTAGTAACGGGTTTCATAGTCGTCGTTAGGCGCAACGTCACTCCAGCCACCGGTTTCGTTGTTGTGAGCAATGATGCGACGGGACTGGTCACTCAGCACGAGGGCCGCACCGAACTCGCCCTCGCCCATGCGCCAGCGATTGGTGAAGGTGGCGGCCAGCTTGGGATTGTCGGCGTCGTTGGTCAGCTCGTTGAATGAGGATTCGGCCTTCAGGCGCACGAACATATCGTCGTAAGAAAAGGCGGTAATGGTTTCCAGGTCGATGGCACCACCGATAGTGTCGGCGTCCAGGTTGGGCGTCAGGGTCTTGTAGACAGTCATGCTGTCCAGCAGGTCGGAAGGTACGCCGTCGAGGATGATGCCGCGACGGTCTTCGGGTGCCGCCGTGCTCACGCCATTGATGGTCATGGCGTTGAGATCGGTATTCATGCCACGCACGGTCACGTAACGGCCTTCGCCCTGGTCGTTCTCCACCATGATGCCGGAGATACGACGCAGGGACTCCGCCACGTTAATGTCGGCGAAGTTGCCGAGCGCATCGGAGTCAACCACACCAGCAACCTTGTCGGAATCACGCTGCTTCTGGATCGCGCTCTGCAAGGTGGCGCGACTACCGCGGACAACGATCTCGTCGATGGCTTCCTGGGCAAGAGCAGGAGACGCGCAGGCAATACCCACGGCTACTGCCAGAGTCTTACGAGGTAAATATTTCTTCATTGAGCTTCCCTTGATAGCAATTGAGTTTGCGGTGACACAATACAAGGGAGCTATGACTGTTTAATTACATTTACAAGTCAGAAAATTTACAATTCGGAAAATAAGGGTCAGTTCTCTCTATTTAAGACAGGACTGTCTCATGACGGTTTTGTCGTAATTCTGCAGCAATAGAGTTACAGTCCGAGGGCCGTCGCGACCTCGGCCCAGGAAATATATTTGAAGCCCTGCGTAGCGTCCGGCAGGGTATTGAATCCGTCCTGCACCACCAGCAGGCCACGCTCGAACTGACTACCCAGAGGCACGCTGCTCACGTCGAGTCCATCGGTCTCCTGGGCACCATCCACGCTGCCGTCCGGCCGGTCGGCGACCATGAAGCTGCCGCGGTAGGCGAACGGCGGTAGCCGGTCATAGACCGCGTAACTGAAGTTACCCTGGCTCGACACCACGAGGTAACCCGCGTCACCCGCCACATAGAGACTCATGCCTTCCACATCCGCCGCGAGAATACTGTCGTCAATCTCCATGACGGTAGTCTGGGTGGGTGATTCGGTATGGCTGGCTGGAAATGCGTAGATACCCTCGTTCTCCACGCCCACGAACAGGCGTTCCCGGGCATCGTCTGCCACACAGCCCTCTGGCTGGCTGGAGACGGCGAATTCACGCAACAGCGTGGCGCGTACGGACAAGGGTTCGACACTAGCCCCGCCGCCCGAGGCCGTCTCAAGCAACCATTGCTGGTAACGGCCGTTGGTGTCATTCACAAACAGCTGCAAGCCGGCCGCATTCCTGAACATGCACAGGCCGTAGGGTTCGGTAAGGCCGGTATCGATCTCGCTGCTGCGCAACCAGGTGACCTGCCCGGCACGGTCGATGGCGAACAGGCTCACGCTGTTGTTGCTGCGGTTACTGGCGGCAGCGATGGCGGACCACGCAGTACCGCCCACATCACTGCGGGTCAGGTAACGCAGGTCCACGTTGTTTGTAAGCCCGGCTCGAATGAACTGCTGGCGACGACCCTGCAGGTCGTACACCTCGAGCCCCGCCTGCTTGTCGGTTCCCAGAACCAGGCTGCGTGAGGCATCGTCGGGATGAACCCAGATGGCCGGGTCGTCGGCCGCATCGTCGCCACTGGCCACCGGGTCGGTCTCCAGGGTGGCATAGACGATGGCCGCATTGGGTGGCGGTGGTGCGGGTTGCTCCATGGCACAGCCAGGCTGGAGCACACTGGCAAGCAGCATAACAGGAAGAGCAGGAAGAAGGCGTACTGCAGAAATCATCGACATCCCCGGAGCTGGTTTCAGACCCGGGTCATCATAGGGTGACGGTGTTGCAGTTTTACGACAATTTCGCCGCAATCGGCGCGCAGCGCAAGCGGCCAGCAACGGCTGGCGAAACTACAGTGCGTTGTGCCGCTTGGCAGTCACCTCTGCCATGATGGCGATGGCGATCTCCGCCGGCGTCTTGCTGCCGATCTGAAAGCCAATGGGTGCGTGCAGGATATCGATCTCGTCCTTCGTCAGGCCCAACTCGGGCAGGCGCTCGCGCCGGGAGGCCGAGGTGCGTTCGCTTCCCATGGCCCCGACATAGAAGGCATCGGTCTTCAAGGCTTCCATCAGGGCCATATCATCCACCCTGGGGTCGTGGGCCAGGGCGATGACCCCGCTGTAGGGATTGCTGAAGCGCTCCCGCACCACATCGTCCGGCAGGCGCGAAGTGACTTCCACACCATCCACTTCCCAGTTGTCGAGGTAGTTGGGACGCGGATCGCACAGGGTCACGTGATATTCCAGTGCCAGCGCCAACTCTGCCACGTAACGGGCCACGTCCCCGGCACCGAGCAATAACAAGCGATACATGGGGCTGAGGCTGTGGATCATCACGCCCTGATCGATGATGACCGCCTCTTCCGAGCTGCTGTCGGAGGCAGTGATCTCTCCGGTATTCAGATCCAGGTGTCGACTGACCTGCTTGTGGTTTTCAAGGTCCGAATTCAGTCGCGCAAAAACGCCCTTGTTGGTGTCCGTTGGCTCGATGAATTCCAGCAACACATGCAGCTGCCCACCGCAGGGCAACTTCAGTCGCGCCTGCTCCTCGGCGGTCTTGCCGTACTTCACCTTGAAGGGCTTGCCGCCCTCCTCGTCGAACTGCTGCTTGAGGCTGCCGTCCCTGAGCTGCTCGAGAAAGTCTTCCTCGATGCAGCCACCGGAGATGGAACCCATGAGTTCGCCGTCCAGGGTACAGGCCATCATCGCCCCGATAGGCCGGGGCGAGGAGCCCCAGGTCTTGAGGATGGTACAGAGCCAGACCGGGCGGTCCGACTCCAACCATTGTGAGACGTGGTAGATGATCTGTTGCTGGCTGCTTAGCATGAGAGCTCCAAACGACTTGAGTCGCCTATTTTACTCCAAAATCGCGCCTTACACCGTCCGCGTCTTCCATTTTCCACGGCGGAAAACAATGACTCCGACAAGGCAGCTCAGCATGTCGGCGGTGAACACGGACCAGAATACCCCAACTGGCCCTACCCCCAGGCTGATGGCCAGCACATAGGCCATGGGCACCTGTACCATCCAGAAACAGAAGACGTTGATCCAGGTGGGCGTCATGGTATCGCCTGCGCCATTGAAGGCCTGAATCACCGCCATGCCGAAGCCCCAGCCCACGTAGCCATAGGCGAAGATATGCAGGCACTGGATCGCATAGGCCAGGACTGCCGCCTCGTCGCTGAAGAATCCGGCGAGGGGGCGCGTAAAGAGCAGCATGGCGACGGCGGCGATAGCCATGTAGCCGGCGCTGTACTGGGCCACCCGCCAGGTGGTGAGTTCCGCGCGGTCCGGCAGGCCGGCCCCAAGGTTCTGACCCACCAGGGTGGCCGTGGCATTACTCAGGCCCCAGGCTGGCAGGATGCTGAACATCACGATGCGCACGGCGATGGTATAACCCGCCACCGCCTCGCTGCCGAAACCGGAAACGATCTGCATCAGGAACACCCAGCTCGCCGTCGCCACCAGGAACTGGGCGATGCCCCCTAGGGAGATCCGCACCAGTGACCAGACGATGTGCAGGCGCAGCCCAAGTTCACTCCAGTGCAGCTGGATCCGGCCCCGGCTGGTGAGCAGGTAGAACAGGCCATAGACCATGCCGATGCTGCGACCGATATTCGTGGCCACCGCCGCGCCGGTCACCCCAAGTTCGGGGAACGGTCCGTAGCCGTAGATCAGGCAGGGGTCGAGGATGATGTTGATGCCGTTCGCCAGGGTCAGCGCGCGCATGGCGATGGACGCATCGCCGGCACCCCGGAAGATGGCGTTGATGAGGAACAGGAACACGATGCTGAAACAGGCGCCGAACATGATGCGGGTGTAGCTCTCGCCGGTGGCGATCACGGCATCGTCTGCACCCATGATGCGCAGGATGTTCTCGGCATAGAAGATGCCGATCAGGCCCACCACCACCGACACGAACACACCGATCCAGATCACCTGCCCCGCCGCGATCGCCGCGGCCTTGGGATCCTTCTCACCGATACGCCGCGCCACCATGGCGGTCGCCCCCATGGAGAGGCCGATGGCGATGGCGTACAGCAGCGTGATCACCGCCTCGGTCAGGCCCACCGTTGCGACCGCATCGGTACCGAGACCGGACACGAAGAAGATATCCACGATGGCGAACACCGACTCCATGGCCATCTCGAGGATCATGGGTACCGCCAGCAGGAAGGTCACCCGCCCGATGGAGCCGGTGGTGTAGTCCAGTTCACTGTCTCCGGCCAATGCCTGCCTGAACAGTTGCCAGAAGTCTTTGATTTTTGCTGTTGTCATTACTTGAATTCCTTGTAACACGCCTGCATGGCAACACGTGCATCAATACTGCTTTGCTTGAACTTGAAAGCGATCCGGGCTGGATCGGCGAGCAACAGGAGAAGTAGCCTGTAGCAGGAGACAGACAACAGCTATCGGGCGGGGTATTTCCAACACCGGGACACAGGTCGTCCCGTATTCTGGAAAAAGGTAAAAGAGTGAAGCCTTTTGGGGTATTACTGCCTACTTGAAGCAGTAAAGCGCGAGAACCGCTGACTGACTCAGGCTGCTACTCCAGCGACTGGAGTGCCTGCCAGGAATCGTAGCTTTTCGAGATTTGGAAAAATCATTGGCCTTACCTCGTGGAGAATACACGCGAATTATAGTGCGCATTCGTCGCGCAAGCCAAGCACGAATCCCCCTTGCATGAGCTTCAGCGTGGCACGCGCCTGCGTTGCGCGTTGATGCTTGACTGGGTTTTAATCCAGGGATCACCTAACACATCGCGCGCGATCTTCGCGGCATCACTCTTGTCCGTCATCACGTCGATGTTCTCCAGGGTACGGTTGCCGGCATTGGTATTGTGGGTAATGCCCGCCTCCACTTCTTCCATCAGGTAGTCGCTGAGGCCTTCGGGAATGGCCATGTTCTGCAGCCTTCCCGCCAGGGCCGCCGCGTTTTCCGTCACGGCAGGTAAAGTGCGCTCGCTGCGGCTTAGCACGCGCACCGGGTTCAGGCTGCGGTAGGTGTTGTTCTCACGCACCCGATCATAGTCCGGTGTCGACTGGTCATCACAGCGAATAAAATCGGATTCTTCCTGCTGTGCATTGCAATCGTAAGCCCACAGGCGGGCATTGTTTTCCGATTCCATAGAACGGATGGAACGGGTGACGAGGGTCGTGTCGGGAATAACTATCACAGGGGGAACGCTAGGAAGTTGCGCATCCCGGGCTTCCGGCATGGGTTCTTCCGATTGCGCCACTGCAGTCTCCACGACCGCTTCCGGCACTGGCTCATTGTCTGCCACCGCTTCGGGTATGATCTCTTCCGCAGGCAGCTCGATTTCTTCTGCCACGGACTCAGCAAGCATAGGCTCCGCAGCGGGCTCTGCCTCATCACCCGGTGCTTCTTGTTCCGCCCGTTCTTCCCGCAGCGGATTTACGGGGAGCAGACGAATCGACACGCTCTGAGGAATCAGGGGTTCGTGCTCATCCGGCTCAAACGTGACCAGCACACCGCCGAGGGAAAAATGCAATAAGAGAGAGAAGACGAGACCGGCCAGCAACAGACGGTGTTCGGTAACACGGGACTCGGGGGCTTTCGAGTCGTCGAGGAAGCTCGCGGCATTCGCAGCATCGTCGCCGGCGGGGATCACAGGGACAGCGGCGCTTGCACCGTCGTCCTCATCACCGGCCCAGCCCCCTAGCGCCGCATCCGCCAACGCGGCCGTACCGGTGAATAAATCACCGGCATCGTCGATGCCCAAGGTTGGGAGACTCTCCCCCTCTGATTCCGTGTCGAACCCCATGCTCGCCTGCTGCTTGTGCGCCACGCGGAGGCGTGACTATTCTGTTAGTGGCAGTGTAATAGCTGCGACAACGGCTGGCCATGAAGGTTCCGGTTTACGCGCCCGCCGCCGGGGGAGGCTCGATGAATCAGGCGAAATTCAGCCCCGGCGCCCGGACCCCGGATTCCAGGTTCAACAGGAACGACTTCGTCTCCAGCCCACCACCAAAGCCGGTGAGCTTGCCGTTGCTGCCAATCACCCGGTGGCAGGGAATAATCACCGGAATGGGATTGAGGCCATTGGCCGCTCCCACCGCGCGGGAGGCTTTCGGTTTGCCGATGTGTTGGGCCAACTGCCCATAGCTCCAGGTCTCCCCATAGGGTATCTCGGTGAGCGCCTGCCACACTGCCTGCTGAAATGCGGTTCCCGCCGGGGCGAGTGGCAGATCGAAGTCGCGACGCGTGCCGGCAAAATATTCATCGAGCTGTCGGCTCACCTGCCTGAATGGCTGGCTGTCTTCGACCCAGCCCTGCTCATGCCGCCGCGCCATGGAACCGCCGGGGAAACCCAGCAGGCTCAGCGCAGAAGAATCCCCTGCCAGCAACAGCGTGCCAATGGGTGAATCGTAGTAGTGATAATAAGTCGTCATCTCTGTAGTCCTTTAGTTAGGGACAGACCCTGAGGGTCTGTCCCTTGGATTTTCGCCGCATTCTGTCTCTGCCAGCCGAAATTACGCCACAGCAAGATCACCGAGTAGGCTCGCCAGGGCTGCCAGGGTTCCGCCCGTTCCCGCAGCTGCTTCGGGGTCAGGGTTGCACCGTCCGCTGCTGCCGCCCGCCGCAGAATCAGGTCTGAATAGGGAAAGGCATTGGGATCATTCAGTGCCCGCATCGCAATATAGTGCGCCGTCCACTCACCGATACCCTTGATCTCGCAGATGGATCTTATAAATGCTGCCGTATCCACGCTGCAATCGATCTTCAGGGAACCGTCATCCACCTGCCGTGCCAGGGACTGAATCGCCTGAATGCGCGCGCCGACAATGCCGAGATCATCCAGGCTGCCCCGGCTCAGCACGTCGGCAGACGGAAAGGTATGGGTCAACGCGGCATTGGCGCTCGCATAGGCTTCACCATGCCGATGCACAATCCGTGAGACCAGGGTGGAAGCCGCCTTCACCGTCACCTGCTGCCCGAGAATCGCCCGCACCGCCACTTCCAGTCCGTCCCAGCAACCCGGCACACGCGACCCGGGGAAACGCTTCACCATGGGTCGCAACAAGCTGTCACGTGCCAGGTGTTCGGCTATCTGCTCGCTGTCCGCGCGCAGATCGAAGATCGACCTGATCCGATCGATAATGTGGTACAGGTGGCGCGATTCTGAATAGTTGATCGTCACGTCGATGACGTTGCGCTCCGCCGCAAACACTGCCTGGAAATTCCCTTGCACCCCGTCCAGCACGAAGCTGCGGCTATAGCTGTTCTGCGTCACCGCTTCCACACCCGGAATCGCACGATAGGCCAGAAATGCGAGCAGGGCATGCCAGTCATAGGGCGGCCGGTAACTCAGGGAAATCCGAATGCCCTCTGAGTCCTCGCGACGCCTCGCACCCTTCTCTCGCAACTGCTTCGGCGAGCGCCCGTAGGTGCTGTTGAACACCGCATTGAAGCGCCGCACGCTGCCGAAGCCGGAGGCATAACAGATGTCGGTGAGGGTCATCTCTGTCTCATCCAGGAGCTTCTTCGCAAAATGCAGCCTGCGGGTCTGCGCCACCTCCACCGGCGACGCCCCGAGATGCTGCTGGAACAGCCGGCTCAACTGCCGTGGCCCGATATCCAGCTGCCCGGCCAGTGCTTCCACCGAACCGTCATCCAGAAAGCCCTGGTCGATCATCTGCAGCGCCCGGCTCACCTTCCACGACGAGCCGCTCCACGCCGGCGTCCCCGGCGAGGACTCCGGCCGACAGCGCAGGCAAGGTCGAAACCCGGCCGCGGCGGCCGCCGCAGCCGAACGATACAGCTGCACGTTCTCCTTCTTCGGCACCCGCACCGGACACACCGGGCGACAGTAGATGCCCGTTGTCAGCACGCCGACGAAGAAACGCCCATCAAAGCGAGCATCCCGGGTCTGCCGCGCCTCTTCGAATTCGTCTGGATCAAGTAAGTTTGCTGAGTTCATCGTCTGTTTTCTCTTATGGACGTCATCATACTCCCATTCTCCTTCTGTATTGGCCGTTTTCGGACATGATCTGTGAATATTGGCTGGCGGTTGTTGGGTCTTTTTCCGCGTCTGACCGGGGCGGGGAGTTGCGTTGAGTTCTTTTACGCCGCTGGGTGGTTGGGTGGTTGGGTTGAGTTCTTTTCCGCCCCTGTCCGGGGTAGGTAGTTACTAAGAATTTGGCTCCACTGAGTTCCGCCAAATTTGACCCTTCCCAACTACCTACCGCGGCCAGGGGCTTTAGCTGGTGACAAACGAATAGCCCCTCGCCCCTATCTAAACAGCACGACCTATGAACATGAGCGAGTTTTCGAAGTCGCATAGCGATATCGGCTCCGCAACCGTCGCCGGGCGTGGGGAACAAGTTCGCGAACAGTCAAAATTCCATTCCTGGAAGGAATGGAATTGTGAGCGAATTGTTCCCCACGACTGGCGAATCGAGGCCACCAAACCTCCCGCAAGAGAGAACAAATCGCCAAACCCGGAAGCAGCACGACCTAGGCGAATTCGCCCCTCCTAAGGTATAGTAGCGCCCTCCGCGCCACCCCCAATAAAACCAAGAACGCGCCCAAAACAAACCTCAAGTAAAACCTGAAGAAGTAACGGAAATCTGATGACTGACAAGGACTTACGTAAACATTCCAAGATAATGGTTGATGGCGTTGAGCAGGCCCCGAGCCGGGCCATGCTGCGCGCGGTGGGCTTCGAGGACGAAGATTTCGCGAAGCCCCAGATCGGCATCTGCTCCACCTGGTCCATGGTGACCCCCTGCAATATGCACATCAACAAGCTCGCGGACGATGTCAAGAAAGGCACCGATCCGGCCGGCGGCAAGGGCATTATCTACAACGTGTTGACGATCTCCGACGGGATTTCCATGGGGACTGAAGGGATGAAATACTCCCTGGTTTCCAGAGAGGTAATTGCCGATAGCGTGGAAACCGTCTCCGGCTGCATGGGCCATGACGCGATCATCGCCATCGGCGGCTGCGACAAGAACATGCCCGGCCTGATGATGGGCATGGCGCGGCTGAATCGCCCTTCTATCTTCATCTATGGGGGCACGATCCAGCCCGGCCCCAACCACACGAACGTGGTGTCCGTGTTCGAGGCCGTGGGCGGCCACGCGGCGGGCAAGGTCTCCGATATCGAGCTGAAACAGATCGAGGACACGGCGATCCCCGGCCCCGGTTCCTGCGGCGGCATGTACACCGCGAACACCATGGCGTCTGCGATCGAGGCCATGGGCATGAGCCTGCCCAACAGCTCGGCCCAGGATGCCATCAGCGCCGAGAAGGAAAACGACTGCATCAGCGCCGGCGAGGCCATCATGCACCTGCTGGAGCATGACATTAAGCCCAGCGACATCATGACCCGGGCCGCCTTCGAGAACGCCATCAAGGTGACGATCGCCCTCGGCGGCTCCACCAATGCCGTGCTGCACCTGCTGGCCATGGCCCATACGATCGGCGTGGAACTGGAGCTGGACGATTTCAACAGGATCGGCGCCACCGTGCCCATGCTCGCGGACCTCAAGCCCAGCGGCAAGTACCTGATGTCGGAGCTGATCAAGATCGGTGGCATCCAGCCCCTGATGAAGACGATGCTGGACGCCGGCATGCTGGACGGCTCCTGCATGACCGTCACTGGCAAGACCCTGGCGGAGAATCTCGGGCACGTGGCGCCCTACCCCGAGGGCCAGGACATCATCCGCCCCCTGGACAAGCCCATCAAGAAAGACAGCCACCTGCGCATCCTGCGCGGCAATCTCGCGCCCACCGGTGCGGTGGCCAAGATCACCGGCAAGGAAGGCCTCAGCTTTACCGGCAACGCCCGGGTGTTCGAATCGGAAGAAGACTGCCTCAAGGGCATCCTCGATGGCACGGTCGTGAAAGACGATGTGCTGGTGATTCGCTATGAGGGCCCGAAAGGTGCGCCGGGTATGCGGGAGATGTTGTCCCCCACCGCCGCCATCATGGGCAAGGGGCTGGGCGAGGACGTGGCGCTGATCACCGACGGCCGCTTCAGCGGCGGCAGCCACGGCTTCGTCGTGGGACACGTGACCCCGGAAGCGATCGAGGGCGGCCCCATTGCCATCGTACAGACCGGCGACCGCATCTCCATCGACGCCGAGGCCAACACGGTGAACATCGAACTCAGCGACGAGGAAATCCAGGCCCGCCTGGCCCAGTGGCAGAAACCAGCACCCCGTTACACCCGCGGGGTGCTGGCGAAGTTCGCCGCCTCGGTGGCCTCGGCCTCGGAAGGCGCGGTGACGGACAAGTATCTCTGAGCAAGAGAGACACTTTCCGGCATCACAGCCGATAACAGGGTAACTACAAGAACAATACTATGCCCAACTTCTTCACCAACTTCGGAACCCTGCTGACAGATTCATTCCTGCAGCAGGGCGCCCTGTGGGCGCTGAACACCATCCCCAACTTCCCGCCTATCATCCAGACGGTGCATATCCTCGGCATTGCCGTAATCATGGGCAGCGCGGTGCTGTTGGGCCTCAGAATCCTCGGCCTGGCGATACCCTCACAACCGATAGGCGAGCTGGCCAGCCGGGTCATGCCCTGGTTCTGGATCGCCGTGGTTACCAACATCATCTCCGGCGCCTTCTTCGTGTTCGGCCGCCCCCTGCGCTATTTCAACAACCCGGTGTTCGCCACCAAGATGGCCTGCCTGCTGCCGGCGCTGGTGCTACTCGCGTTCTTCTTTGTCATGCACAGGCGCGATACGGGCTATTGGGAACAACAAAGCCATAAGCCCGTCGCAAAACTCACCGCCCTGCTGTGGATACTGTTGCTGCTCATGGTCTCCACCGCCGGCCGCTGGATAGCCTACCGGGAATACCTGGATTATCCGCTGTGGACCATGGAGCCCTACTTCGATGGATCGGAGTTCACGTTCTGGGTGGGTGTCGAAAACTGGGGCCTGTCCCAGATAATCGCCGCCACGAACTGGTTTCCGACGCTTGAGACCATCCACGTCATCGCCGCGGCCATGGTGGTGGGCTCCATCCTCTGGGTAGACCTGCGCCTGATCGGCGTCGCCGCAACCCGTTATCCCATCACCACCCTCAATCGCGAACTCATCCCCTGGACCTGGGGTGCGTTTGTCATAGCCACGGTAAGCGGATTAGGCATGTTCATCACCCGCGCCGCGGGGCATCTGGAGAACCCGGCGTTTCAGTCCAAACTGGTCCTATTGGTGCTGGCAGGACTGAACATGGCGTATTTCCATTTCAGGGTGTACCGGCATGTGCAGCAGTGGAACGAGGTAGCGGATACCCCAACACAGGTGAAAATCGCCGGCTTCCTGTCTCTTTTCCTGTGGTCAGGTGTGATGCTCGCCGGGCGTTGGGTTGGGCATATCGTCTAGCCCCGCCAGCACCCCGCTCCACCAGACTTCCGCCCCGCCAGCTACCCATTTAAAGCCCCTAGCTTCTCGCTTTGCTCTGACGAATTGCTCGCTTTAACTATCGTTCTGAAAAAATTCGTTCAATTTTAAGCATATAGCGCGAGCCTCGCTGATATACGGAGAAACCCCCTATCTGTTGCGCGAGCGCACCCTATTTCAAATAGTGGGGTTTCCCCCTATCTCAAAACCCGGGAAACGGTTTTTTGTGACTATTGGTATTATTTATGCGCTTTGTACCTTAGACTGCAAAAGTTGCCCCACGAATAAAGAGGGGTCACTTTACACAAATGTTAGTGCGCTCAAGTTAAGGAAGATCGTACATGCTTGAAAACCTCGGATTCTTAATTGTGCTAATTGGATTTGGGCTGGCAGCATTTTTAGGGTTTTCAGGTCAGCCGTTTACTCTTCTTTTTATTCCGTCTCTGATACTGGGCCTTGGGGCGATGCTGATGCAAACTAAGGACGGAAAGCTATTTAACCTCTAGTACAGAGAAACGCAGGGAATGCAGCAACACGGAAAAGGCGTTGCATATGTATCCAAGCTCTATATTGGACAGGTCGTGGTTGTAAACATCCCCTAGAATCGTTGCATGACTAAATAGAGTTCTCCAGCTTACACTAGCTGAGCAATGAGAACGAAGATGAAGAAGTCACGATATTCAGAGACACAGATTGTCCGGATTCTGAAAGAGGTTGAAGGCGGCAGGTTGGTGAAGGAAGTCTGCCGCGAATACGGGATCTCAGATGCCACCTACTACAACTGGAAAGCCAAGTACGGCGGTATGGACGCGTCAGAGGTCAAGCGACTGAAAGAGCTTGAGGAAGAGAACCGCCGGTTAAAGCAGATGTATGCTGAGCTGAGCCTGGATCACAAGATCCTCAAGGATATCGTTGAAAAAAAGCTGTAAAGCCAGCGATCCGGCGAGAGTTGGTTGATTATGCCAGAGAGGCACATCAAGCAAGTTTACGCAGGGCCTGCCGGGTTGTTGGCATCAGTGATTCAACCTATCGATACCAGCCCGATCACACGCGCGATGAGCCGGTGATTCTGAAGCTTCAGGAAGCGGTTGAGAGATATCCAGCCTATGGATTCAGTAAGCTGTTCAAGGTTTTGCGGCGCTGGGATCACCCCTGGAATCACAAGCGGGTTCATCGTATCTACTGCGAGCTGAAGCTGAACAAGCGCAGACGGGGCAAGAAACGGTTACCCAGCCGCCATCCGCAGCCTCTATGCGTGCCAGCAGAATCAAACCAATGCTGGTCTATGGATTTTATGAGCGATGCCTTGATGTGTGGGAGGCGCTTCAGGACATTCAATGTAGTGGATGATTTCAATCGTGAAGCATTGGCCATTGAGATCGATCTAAATCTGCCGGCGCCGAGAGTAATTCGAGTATTGGACAGGCTGGTTGCCTGGCGTGGTTATCCGAACAAACTACGGATGGACAACGGACCAGAGTTCATCTCAACTGCGTTAGCTGAATGGGCAGAAGAGCACGACATCGAACTCGAGTTCATCAAGCCTGGGAGGCCGATGCAAAACTCATATGTTGAACGATTCAATAAAACCTATCGGCATGAAATTCTGGATATGTATCTGTTCCGCACACTGAATGATGCCAGAGAAAAGACTGAAAGCTGGATCAGGGAATACAACGAAGAGCGGCCTCATGACTCACTGGGTGATCTTACTCCTTGGGAATATCTGGCCAAGCACGAAACGCTGGAAAACTCTAATTTAGGGCGTAACTAAAACGGGGATGTTTACAGGAATACTACAATAATGAACGAACCCATCAGGGCAAAATGTGTTGTGGCAGAACGCCGATGGAAACATTGCTCGATGGCAAACAGATCTGGAAGGAAAAGTTCTTGAACTGAATTTGACCTGACAGACACCTCGTCAAAATCGGTAACTGTCAGATCAGGTCTGAACTACTACATTTAAAGCGATGTAGTGCTAAAACTACTGTATTTTTACTCTGACCCCTTTTCTCCTCTCCTCTGCCCCCCTTCTCTCCACTGCCCCCTTTTCTCTCGCGCCGGGCAGCTTTCCCTGCCCCCGTCCCCAAGCTATACTTGCCTTGAGAGTTCCCTAGAACATTTGCCAATCAAATGTGTTCTTGAGCCGATACTTTTATACCCGGAGGCATCTCGACGATGTTGGTGTGCATGTCCGCAAGTCGGAAAGCCTTATGCATCGCGGGGGCCACCACCTGAACCTTTTGGTTCAGGGCAAGTTTGGTAGCGGTGTTCCGGGGAACTTGATTCTTATTTCATGCGAGTGACGTCGTCTGTTGGTATTCAGACAGAAACTGTAGTGCAGTTTCTGAAGGTTCCCAGAAGAGATCCTGGAAAGATTTTCCTGATATGAATCGAGAAGAACGACTGGCTCTGCGTGAGTCGCTGCGTGAAGCAAGAAGAAATCTCTCGGAAGCCGAGCAGTCTGCGGCGGCACAGCAGTTGGTCGAACGCGTCAGCCAGCAAGATTTCTTCAAGAATGCCAGCCAGCTTGCCTTCTACCTGACTATCGACGGCGAGATTAATCCCCGCCCGCTTCTGGACTTTGCCTTACAGTCCGGAAAAGCCTGTTATTTGCCAGTGATCAGCAAAGACAATGAAGAACTGCTGACCTTCTCGTCCTACGATGAGTCGACGGAGTTAATACAGAACGAATGGGGGATCTTCGAGCCTCCACATCCGGAAGAACATATCTCGCCTACCAACTTCGATGTGGTGTTCGTGCCACTGGTAGGCTTCGACGCCAATTGTTTTCGCCTCGGCATGGGCAAGGGTTTCTACGACCGGACCTTCAGCTTCAAGATTTTTAATCGGCGCAGCCAGCCGCTGCTGGTGGGACTGGCACATGATTGCCAGTTAACGGAACCGTTTCCAACCCAGACCTGGGACGTCAGGCTGGATGCTGTAGTCACTGAGAAAAAAATATACCGCCCCGATACTGCATAGGGCGGCGTCACTGAGCGACTTCCCTACCTATCCCTGGCCTTTGTTTCCCTTGTCGTTATCGTAAATTCGATAGCGTCGTTGCATCTTCCAGATGCCCTAAGGCTCCTGCCTTACATCAATGCACTCTGGGCAACACTGCTTGCGAGAACACTCACAACAAACAGAGTGATGACGACCACCACCATGTCCGGTTTCTTGCTCATCGACGGGCTCCACTGCTGAGTCAATATTCTCTTGGCTTAACGGCCCTCCCCGGAAAAGCTTTAGTCAAAATTTACCTAAAAAACAACTGACTACTGGGTATAGTTAAAAAGATACTCAAGAACAAAAAACAGTTGCCAGCAAAAAAGTACTGGCTATATACTGTATGAAAATACAGTAGTTGAAGTACGCAGCGCCCCGATGACGACATAAGATGACGGCATAAAAAGGCGCAAAAAATACGCAGAACCAAGCAGGACAAAAGAGGTGTGGAAACCAAAATGGCAACGATCAGAGGTGCCTCAATGAGGCTCGGGCCCACGGCTGGTGCGGCCTACAGAAAAGGACTGACAGGCAAGCGAACAGCGGGCCTGGCCGCCAGGGCAGAATTTTCAGCACGGCAGGATTCAACTCACACAGGCACCCGCATCGGTAAGCAGACCGCGGTTCCAATCGAGCAACTCCTGCACAGCAACCCCGAATTATGGCGCGGCTGCGACATGGCCGGCCGGGGCTCCCATGGACTCAGCACCGGTTATCCGGCGCTGGATGAAATCCTTCCCGGTCGCGGCTGGCCCCGCAATGGGCTGGTGGAAATCATCAGCAAGCAATGGGGCATGGGAGAACTACAGCTGCTATTGCCACTCATGCGGTCGGTAATAGCCCAGGGTAAATGGGTGCTGTGGATCTCCCCGCCCCACCAGCTTTATGCCCCGGCCCTGGTACAGGCCGGCATCGATATTGAGCAGGTACTGGTGGTCAAGGCCGAAACTTCCTGCCGCGATGCCCTGTGGAGCATGGAGAAGGCGCTGCAGAGTGGCAGCTGCGGCCTGGTGCTGGCCTGGCAGAACTGGCTCCCGGGCCGGGTACTGCGTCGTTTACAGCTGGCCGGGGAAAGCGGAGATACCCTGGGCGTGCTGTTCAAGCACAATGTTAGCATGCACTCGCCATCGCCCCTGCGCATGGAAATAAAGAGTTCCTGTGAGGAAGACTCGAGTTTCTCCGATGCCGAGGTGGCCGTACTCAAGGCCCGGGGCAACTTTCGCCCACTCAGCACACGACTCGACCTCTACCCCTGTTTCGGGCCGGATTTTCGTCCCGCATTCCAGGCTAAACCCGAGCCCCAGCCCGGCCTCTACGCCCATCTCTAGGCCCGGGTCTCACAGTGAAAGACTCCGAATCCATGGCCCAACTCCCGCTACCGGAAGCAGGGGAAGGCCGGGTCATCAAGCTGCCACTGCCCGCCGGTATCGGTCCTCGGTCACAGCCCCAAACCCCCGATCAGGCTGAGTCCGCACCACGGCACCGCGGCAAGCTGTGGTATGCCCTGTTCCTGCCCCAGCTGGCGACCTTGAGTGAGCCCCATCAAGAACGGGTACTGAGACAACTGGCGGCACTGGTGGAATCTGTCAGTTCCACGGTGAGCTTTCATCCCCAGGCTCTCATCTGTGAGGTACGCAGCAGCCTCAGGTATTTTGGCGGCATCGAGGTGATCCATGACAGGCTGCTGTCACTGATTACGCCGGCGCTACAGGACATGGAGTTGCCCAATCATTTTCTCTATGCTGCCAGTCCAACGGTTACGGGTAGCCTGCTGCTCGCACGTTCCGGCCAAAACCTGCTCGTCTATCGGAAAGAAAACCTGCGCTCTGCCCTCGGCCAGTTACCCACCGAGGTACTACAGCTGAACAAGGAACAGAATCGGCGCCTGTACAATATGGGCGTACGCAAATTAAGGGACATCTGGCGCCTACCTGCAGATGGGCTGCACAAGCGCTTCGGCAGTGACTTTATCAGGCTCCTGAATCGCGCCCTGGGAACTGTGGCGGAACCTACCCATAACTACCTGCCACCGCCGGCGTTTACCTCCTCCTATGACCTGCCTTATGAGCTGGAAAATCTGGACCGCTTACTGCCAGTAGCCGACGAGATGCTGGCCCAACTCTGCGATTTCCTGCGCCAAAGAGATCTCAGCGCCAGCCACCTGGTGTTTTCCCTGCTCCATGAGAGGCGCGAGGCAAGCGAAATAGACATGGCGCTACGCCAGGCCAGCCGTTGTCGCGATCACCTGTTGTTATTGCTGGAAACCCATTTTGGCAATCTCAGTCTGCCGGCACCGGTTACCGGGGTGAGACTGCACATAAAACAATTCGATGCCTTCATGAGCGAAAGCGAATCACTGCTGCTGCAAGACAAGGCTGTACCCACCACGGCCAGCAATAGCCTGGATCAGTTCATGGAACAGCTACAGGCTCGCCTGGGCGGCCAAACCCTGAAGAGCATCAACACCATCGCCGAACACTGCCCCGAATATGCCTGTGAAGAACTCGACTACGAACAGGCGAGGAAGACACGAGGGACACGAAAGGCAGGAAAGATTGAGGCCGGCGGCAGAAGCAAGCAGGATGTCGCAAAGAAACTCACCCTAGTGACCCGACAGCAACAGCTTCCCAGCGCCCTGGTGGCAGACAACCCACGACCGCTGTGGCTACTGGACGATCCTGTAGAACTTACCCGCCGCGGCAGCAGGCTTTATTATCGCAAACCTGTCAGCCTGATAAGCGGTCCCGAGCGCATCGAGACCTGCTGGTGGACGGGCGCCGACGTGAACAGGGACTACTACGTGGCACAGGAAAGCAGCGGCAGTCGCCTGTGGGTGTACCGGGAACGCAGCGGCGAGAGGCGCTGGTATCTCCATGGTTTCTTTGCCTGAGCAAAGAAAAGGGGTCAGAGTAAAACTACAGTAGTTTTGGCACTGCATCGCTATAATGCCACTGACGTGACAAACTACTGTAGTTTTACTCTGACCCCTTTTCTCCACTCCCTGAAATAGGAAACCAGAATGAAAACAATAAAACCCTGCCTGTGGTTCGATACCAATGCCGAAGAAGCCGTGGACTACTATGTGAACATCTTTCCGGATTCCGGGATTAAGCAGATAACCCGCAACCCGCCCGGCATGCCGAACCCGGAGGGCTCGGTGCTCACCATCAGCTTCATCTTACGCGGTGAGGAATTTCTCGCCCTTAATGGCGGCCCCATGTTTACCTTCAATGAGGCGATCTCACTCTATGTAAATTGCAAAGACCAGGCAGAAATCGATTACTACTGGGAGAAGCTCGGCGCTGGCGGCAGCGAGATGGCCTGCGGCTGGATAAAGGACAAGTACGGCGTCGCCTGGCAGATCGTGCCGGAGCAGTTTATGCACTGGATCAATGCCGACGATATGGAAACCGCGCAGCGGGTATTGAGCGCGATGATGACCATGGTCAAATTTGATCTGGCAGCACTGGAAGCGGCCTACAACGGCTAAAAAAGGGGTCAGAGTAAAAATACAGTAGTTTTAGCACTACATCGCTATAATGCCACTGAAGCGACAAACTACTGTATTTTTACTCTGACCCCTTTTCTAAGCATGAATATCCGGGAAGCCAGCAAGGAAGACTTCGAAGCTATCTGGCCCATCTTCAATGAGGTAGCGTCCGCCGGCGATACCTATGGCTATCGTCGCGACACGACGAAAGAAGAGGCCTTCCATTTGTGGATGGAGTATCCCCGCAAGACTTATGTCGCCGAAGAAGACGGCATGATACTCGGCACCTATTACATCAAGACCAATAACGAGGGCCCTGGCGCCCATGTCTGTAACTGCGGTTACATGGTGTCTACTGCCGCCCGCGGCAAAGGCCTCGCCACCAGCATGTGTGAACATTCGCAGCAGGAAGCATTGCAGCTCGGCTACCAGGCCATGCAATTCAACTTCGTGGCGTCCAGTAATGAAGGCGCAGTGGGCCTCTGGAACAAACTGGGTTTCGAGACGGTAGGCACATTGCCCAGCGCCTTTGACCACCCCGAGAGAGGTCTGGTGGATGCGCTGGTGATGTATAAGTGGTTGGCGGAGTAATAATTGCGTTAGTTAACACGTCAGGATAATGATTCCAGGACGTGAGTATTCGGTAATTCGAGATCCTGATGTAGTGAAGGCACCGCCTTCAGGTAAAATCCCGCGAAGAAATCTCCATGGTGCCCAGCCAGTGACTCAGATCCACCAGTTCCCTGGCGATGAGATGGATCACACCCTCACTCTTCTGCACATGTCCCACCACGCCCATCAGCATGGCCTGTCGCACTACCGGCCTCTGTTTCTCGCCCAGGCTGGGCCATACCACCACGTTAACGAAACCGCTCTCGTCTTCCAAGGTCAGGAAGGTGACGCCGGCGGCGGTCATGGGTCGCTGACGGCAGGTGACGATGCCAGTGATCTTGGCATTCGCTTCGTTGTCCACGGCGGCGAGGTCTTCGGCGCGTAGCACATCGAAGCTGTCCAGGTGAGGACGAAACAGAGCCAGCGGATGGCGGCGCAGGCTCAGCCCCGTGCTGGTGTAGTCGCCGACAATGTTCTGCCCCTCGCTGGCCACGGGTAGCAGCACATCGGCGCCGAAGTCTGCGCCAGCGGGGTCAAAGCTGGGGTCGGAGTAAAATTTCAATTGCGCTGTGCCCATAGTCAGCACTCTGCGTGAATTTTTACTCTGACCCCCCGGCTCGATACCACTGGCCTGCCAGAACGCCCGGTGGCGATCGCCGCTGAGTTCCCGCAGGGCATCGGCCGCGGCCAGGGCTTCCAGGTCGCCACGGTTGATGCCGCTACGAAACACCAGGTCCTGCACGCTGTGGTAACAGTCAGACTGACGTGCTTCCGCAATTGCCTGCGCACCCTGCTCCGACAGGCCTTTCACCATGCGCAGGCCGAGTCTTAATTGCGCGGCTTGCTGGTGATGGCAGGCTGTCTCTGGCTTCACATAGGCATCATCGAACTCCAGCGTGCTGTCATAGTCGCTGTCGTTCACGGTGACCGGTAGTACCTTCACGCCATGCTGCCGCGCGTCTTTTACCAACTGCGCGGGCGCGTAGAACCCCATGGGCTGGCTGTTGAGCAGGGCGCAGCAGAACGCGGCGGGATGGTAGAGCTTGAACCAGGACGACACATAGGCAATCAGGGCAAAGCTGGCGGAGTGGGATTCCGGAAAGCCATAATCGCCAAAACCCTTGATCTGGCTGAACAGCTTCTCCGCGAAGTCTTCATCGTAACCCCGTTCCAGCATGCCATCCACCAGCTTCTTCCGGTAGGGCTCCAGACCACCCTTGCGCTTCCAGGCCGCCATGGCCCGCCGCAGTTGATCGGCTTCGCCACCACTGAAGCCTGCCGCCACCATGGCCAGCTGCATCACCTGTTCCTGGAAGATGGGTACCCCCAGGGTGCGTTCCAGTGCATCCCGCACCGCTTCGCTGGGGTAGGTAACCGCCTCCCTGCCATTGCGGCGGTTCAGGTAGGGATGCACCATGTCCCCCTGAATAGGGCCAGGTCGCACAATTGCTATCTGTATAACGAGGTCATAATAGTTTCGCGGTCGCAGCCGCGGCAGCATGCTCATCTGGGCCCGGGACTCGATCTGGAACACGCCGATGGTGTCCGCTTCTCCCATCATGTCGTAGACCTTTGGATCCTCCGCCGGAATCTTCTGCATGGTAAGCGGCACCTTGCTGTAGCTGCTCACCAGCCGCAGGCATTTCTGCACCGCGCTCAACATGCCCAGTGCCAGCACATCGATCTTCAACAAGCCCAGGGATTCCAGGTCATCTTTCTCCCACTGGATGACGGTACGGTCTGCCATGGTGGCGTTCTCGATAGGCACCAGGTGAGTGAGCGGACCCTGGCTGATGACGAAACCACCCACGTGCTGCGAGAGGTGGCGGGGAAAGCCGATGAGCGCCTTGGCCAGGCTTACCAGCATCTGAATCTGCCGGTCATTGTGGTCGATATCGGAATCGCTTAATTGCTCTTCGAGTGTCGATCCCCACCAGTAGATGGACCTGGAGATATGGTCCAGCAGCGCGTCCTCCAGACCCAACACCTTGCCCACATCGCGAATGGCACTGCGCGAGCGATAGGTGATGACCGTGGCCGCCAGGGCCGCGCGCCCGCGCCCATACTTGTCATAGATGTACTGGATTACTTCCTCGCGGCGGGCGTTCTCGAAATCCACATCGATGTCCGGCGGCTCATTCCTCTCCCTGGAGATGAAGCGCTCGAACAGGACCTCTACACGGGCCGGATCCACCTCGGTGATGCCGAGGCAGTAACACACGGCGGAATTGGCGGCAGAACCGCGTCCCTGGCAGAGGATGCCCTGGCTACGGGCGAAGGCCACCATGTCGTGCACGGTGAGGAAGTAATGTTCGTAGTTGAGCTCCTTGATGAGCATCAACTCGTGCTCGATGATGTTGCGCACCTTGGGCGTGGCACCATTAGGCCAGCGCTCCCGGATGCCCTTCTCCGTCAACTCCCGTAACCAGCCATGGGCCGTGTACTCTTCCGGCACCAGCTCCCTGGGATATTCGTAACGCAATTCGTCCAGCGAGAAGTGGCAGCGGTCGGCGATGTTTACTGTCTCCTGCAACAGGCTATTGGGAAACAGCTTGCCCAGCTGAATGCGGTTACGCAGATGGCGCTGGCCGTTGCTCTCGCCATCCAGTCCCAGGTTAGTGAATTGCCGACCCAGACGGATAGCCGTCACCGTGTCCTGCAGGATGCGCCGCGCCGGGTCGTGCATGTAGGCCCCGCCTGTTGCACACAGGGGAATAGCATACTGCTCCCCCAGTTTCTGCAGCTGCTGTAAACGCTGCCGATCATTGCCCCTCAGCAACAACTCAACACCGATCCACAAGCGCCGGGAAAACTGGCGCTGCAACCATACCGCCTGGCAGGCAAGGTGTTCCGGTGCCTGCTGCAGATTCGGCAGCCACAAGGTCAGGCAATCCTGTGGCCGATTCGCTTCCAGCATTGCGCGATCCAGTTGATAGGTGCCCTTCTTCGTCTCGCGCCGGGCGCAGCTGATGAGATGACTCAGGTGGCCATAGCCGTTTCGATTACAGGCGAGCATGACCAGGTGACAGCCTTCCACCAGGTAAAACTCGCTACCGATGATGAGCTTGATGTCCCTGTCCTTAGCCGCCACATGGGCACGCACCACACCGGACAACGAACACTCATCGGTGATGGCCAGGGCGGTATAGCCGAGGGCATCGGCTCGCTCTACCAGCTCCTCCGGAAAGGAGGCGCCGCGCAGGAAACTGAAATTGGAGATACAGTGCAGCTCGGCATAGGCAGGCAATACCGGTGGGGGTGGCAAGGCACAGTTGGGCTCCGGCCGTGCCACTGGCACGGTTTCGGCGGGGGACTTTTCGGCCATGATGACACATCAAAATACTGGATAAATATACAGTATTTTTCCCGGCACGAATTGTCAATAGCGGGAAGCCTCGTGGAGCTCGAAAATGACCCCCGCAAAAAAGGCAGGCATAAAAAAGCCCGGCAAGCCGGGCTTCTCATAAGTTGGCAAACGGATTAGTTACCGTCTTCCGTGGCACGTCTCTCTTCCATACGCTCGCCGCGCAGGATATTTACCATGCCGTAATTGCCTTCATGGCAGGCGTATTCGTAAAGCTGGCCAGCCACCTTGGTCATGGGCACGACCGCGGTGATCTTGTCGGTGAAGGTAGACGGCGCTTCCAGGGTCCACTCATATTCGACCGTGAAATCGTCTACCCGGGTGAAGCGCTCGGTGAGCACCTTGCCCTCGGCGATGCCGAAAGGTTCAAGGGCTGCTGCCATGTCGGTAAAGTTGGTGGACACAACCACCAGGGTGTCACCGTCATAGTAGCCACGGGCATCTCCCGACCACTGACGGATCTCATCGGGCAATGGAGGCCGATCATCCAGGGGCACGATACGGGCATTGTGGATCATCTCCGTGAGAATCACCGCCGTATCCCGATGCTGGAACAGTTGTACATTGTTGTTGTACAGGCTGGGAGAAAAGGGAGGCCCATCGTTAAAGCCCACGATGCAGCGCTCGGACAGTCCGCGGTCTTCCGGACCGGTCTTGGCGATGCCACCCACGGTGAAACGTACCGGGCGGGTGCCGGGCACATCATCACCCAGGCCACCGAACTGAATCGGGGAACCCTGCACCCGTGCCGGGTAGCGCCCGTTGGGCGGATAGATGATATGGGAGGTGCGAATGCGATCCGTGAGCCCCGCGCTCTCTACCCAGAAGTCGTTGTAGCCACCCGGGCTGTTGGGGTCAGTACTCGGCACAGCCTGATCGGATGCCGCATCGCGCTCAGCGAGTCGGGCCCGCATGCTGGCAATCTCGTCATCGGTCATGAACTCCCGTTCGCCGAATTGCTCTGGCCGTTGCATGGGCACATTGGAGGAGAAATTCCACACGCCCTGCAGATCGGGTTGTCCCCAGATATTGCGCGGCGCGACATAGGGCGCCTGCGCCGAGGCCAGTCCGGATAGCAGGGTTCCGGCGACCAGTAATAACAGTCCATTAGTCTTGTTCATCTTGCCTCCCTCGGCAGTCATCGTTCAATGACAGCGACCTTAGAGGCTTTGCCGGCTGGAATCAATGCCAGTCGGGTTGAAGTAACCGGAGGAATGGATGGACTGGCGATTCTGTACCCCTTGTCATCACGGCAGGGGCATTGGAAGGGAGGGAAAAGAAACGGCCGTCCATAGAACCGCTAATGGAACGGCCGTATAAAGAGAGGCCGGTTCAGCGACTGGCTACAGCGCCAGCACCCGACTTCTCTTGTTTGCTCCCCCCTAGAGAATGCCTGTTAACTACCATTCGATCATGCAGGCGGTTCACGATCGTGCTACCGCGCTTCTCGAACAGGAATGGAAAGACTGCGTGGACCAGGCAGACCACGGCAGCAATTGCCAGGTTAAAGGAAAATGACAAGGCATGACCCATGTGTTCAAGATAGGTCTCATCGACTTGTCTTAAATGATCATCCAACCGTGACATCGTGTGCTCCCGCCCTTTCAGGCAACTAACTTGAACCCGGCTGCGACACTCACTGCGGCCAATGCGCTGGCCAGTAAACGCGCGGCAAACTTTTGATACCCGGGAAGCATAGCACCGGGGTGTTAAAATATTTTTGCTAATTTCCTCTTGGAACCCTAATATCAAGAAATCTATTCTCCATATTAGACTTATAGTAGTATTTTATTCCATGGATAAGATCGATAAGAAAATACTCGGCCTGTTGCAGCAGAACTCCCAACTCTCCACCGCGGAAATCGCCGATGCGGTGGGCCTGTCCACCACACCCTGCTGGCGTCGCATCCAGAAACTGGAGGAAGAAGGGGTGATAGCCCAGCGGGTAGTGCTCCTGAATCGCCAGAAACTGAATCTGGATGTGGACGTGTTCGTGGCGGTTAAAACCAACCAGCACAATTGGGAGTGGTTCCAGGATTTCGCGGAGACCGTCAAACGCTTCCCGGAAGTGGTGGAGTTTTACCGCATGGCGGGTGAGTCAGACTACCTGCTGCGCGTCGTGGTACCAGACATCGCCGCATTCGACAGCTTCTACAGAAAGCTCGTGCAGGAGACAAAGCTGACAGACGTCTCTTCCAGCTTTGCCATGGAACAGATCAAGTACACCACAAGCCTGCCGCTGGATTACGCGGACTAAACCGCTGCCGTGAACGATCAGGGACGAGGCACGGCGAGTTTCTCCGGCACCCCGTAGCCCGCCTGCACTGCAGGACGGTCGGCTATGCGTAAGTACCAGTCCAGCAAACGCGGGTACTCGTGCAAATCCATCTGTTGAAATTCGAAACGGGAAATCCAGGGCCAGGTAGCGATGTCTACGATGGAGTAACTGTCGCAGATAAACTCCCGCTCGGCCAAGCGCGCCTCCAGAACGCCGTATAGCCTGGCATTTTCCCTGCTGTAGCGCTCCTCAGCATAGGGTGACTTGCCGGGATTGTATTTCACGAAATGATGAGTCTGGCCCAGCATGGGCCCGACGTGCCCCACCTGGAACATCAGCCATTCCATTTGCTCCCAGAATCTGTCGCTGCCCAGAGGAGCCATCAGCTTACCGGTCTTGTTCGCCAGGTACATAAGAATGGCACCTGACTCCATCATGGTGGTGTTCGTATCGTGATCCACGATAGCGGGAATCTTGTGATTGGGGCTGATGCGGGCATAGCTGTCCTGATACTGCATGCCCTCGACGATGTTTACGGGAATGACCCGGTAGTCGACTGCAAGCTCCTCCAGCATGATGGATACTTTCCTGCCATTGGGGGTCGACCAGGTATAGAGGTCGATGCCACTGTTGCCGTCATTACTGCTCATAGGGTCTCCAGATTTATTGCCCCGAAGGTGATCTGCCAGGGGGTATCCTGAGTATGCCTAATTGCTCAGCAAGATTCGAACCGTGCTTCGGGAAGAATTGCGGGCATCGATAATTCTGGGTATCCTGAAATATCCCATTGGAATCCAGTTTTTACAGGGCTTGCTAGACGTGGGAAACACCGTAAGAAAACCAGTATTTTCAGGCTTCCCAGCCATTCTTGTGCTCTGCCTCGTCGCGCTTGTGCAGGGTGCCCCGCTCTATGCCCAGAACCCGGATGATTCCTCCCGGTCCTTTCTGAATGCCTATGACCAGGGCAATATGGAACAGCTGGTTTCCCAGGGCCTGCTTGCCATGGAGGCCGAGGACTTCCCGGAAGCCGAACGCATCTTCCTGGAAGCGATGCAGGTGGCCAAGGTCAACTATGGCCTCAGCAGCGAGGAACAGCGGATACCCCTGCGTCACGCCATCGAAGCCCAGCTGGCGCAAGGCAAATTCGAACAGGTCGAAAACCACCTCAGCTATTTCGAGTGGCTGAACGACGAAATCTATGCCCGGGATTTCTACGCCTACCTGGAAGGCACGGAGTTACTCAGCGAACTTCTGCTCAAGGCTTCCGCCGATGCCAACAACCCCCTCGGTGTGCGCTACCTGATCGCGGCCAAGAACCTCAACTGGCGAGCCGTAAGCGGCATCGAAGCGACCCTGGGAGACGACCACATCCAGCTGGCACCGTGGCTCTACAATATCGTGCTGGCCCACTACTACCAGAGCTCACTGGTGAAGAACAGCAGCGTCATCAGCTATGTCCATCGCTCCGATGATGACGAGGAAATCAACGGCTTTAGCCTCACCATGGGTGAGTCCCTGCGTATCAGCTATCGCATCGGCAGGGAGCTGCTGGGCCGGATCGCCGATAACTACTCGGGCACGGAAGGGTTGCCGGCGGAGAGTCTTGCCCTGGTGCAAATCTATCAGGCGGATTGGGAGATGCTGTTCGGCAACGAAACCAGCGCACTGGAACTCTACACCGACGCCTATAAGCAACTGCTGGCCAATGGGTTCAGTTCCGATCAGGCCAACCGGGTGTTTGCCCGCCCCACCGTATTGCCAGCCAGGACGCTCGCTACCCGTCTCGACGCCTTTGCCGACGAGGATCAGGGTCCCGTGCGCTTTCATGCCTGGACTCCCAATTATCCGGCGACACACTTACCCTCGGAAGAAGTCGCCATTAATTCCTCTGCCAGCTCCGAGTTCATGGCGCTGGTCAAGTTCACGCTGCACCCGCTGCTACCAACGGGCCTCATGAGCAATGACCGAATCATACCGCTGGGCTTCAATGTCGATGACCTGGAGGTCATCAGCGCCAACCCGGATAACGACCTGGTGCGGCAACGGGCGCTCTATGAAGTATCACTACTGCAATTCCGGCCCAGGATTAAAGATGGCGCTCCGGTAGTAGTCGAAGACGTCAGACTGGAATACCTGTTCCCTCCCCAATACAACGTGCTGTCCATCAGCACCAATTAGTCATGACCACACTCAAACTTTGCAGCTGCCTGCTTATCGGATTGACCATGACGGCATGTATCGGGCCGGCAGGAAGCATCCATCAGAAAGTTACGCCCACCGACGCCGAGGTCGAAGCCTACAATGCCAGTGTGAGTCCGGAAGAGCGCATCGTGTGCCGCGAAGAAGTCCCTGTCGGCTCTTTCATCCCGCGTCGCGTCTGCCGATTGCAGGCGCAGATGGATTCCACCAGCGATGAAATTCGAACCGAACTACGCAGGGTCCTGCAGTAGCAGCGGACTTTTCAGTGTGCTGACTTGATGAAGTCGTAGTCGATGGGCTGCTTCAGGTCGATATTGTGGTGACTCGATAGCATCGGGTATTTGAGCCCCGTGGCACAGTTGAACAGCACCACGTTCTCATCCTTGCCGATACGCCCGCTCTCCAGTTCCTGTCGCAATGCTGCCAGGGTTGCAGCGCCTTCCGGACACAGCAGAATACCTTCCGTCTTCGCGCAGTCCCGGTGTGCGGCGTTGATCGCCTCGTCGGACACAGCGACTGCAAAGCCGTTACTCTCCCGGACCGCATCCAAAATCAGGAAATCTCCCACCGCGGCCGGTACCCGTATACCGGCGGCAATGGTATGGGCATCCTGCCAGGGTTCGGCATGCCGTGTGCCCTCGTCAAAAGCTTTTACTATCGGTGCGCAGCCTTCTGCCTGCACTGCCACCATGCGTGGCCGTCTCGAGCCAAGCCAGCCGATGGCTTCCAGTTCTGCAAAGGCCTTCCACATGCCGATCAGTCCCGTGCCCCCGCCGGTAGGATATAGAATGACATCTGGCACCTGCCAGCCAAGCTGTTCGGCCAGCTCTAGTCCCATGGTCTTCTTGCCTTCGATGCGGTACGGCTCCTTCAGGGTCGAGGTATCGAACCAGCCCATGGTGTCCTTACCTTCACCGACAATGCGTCCGCAATCATTGATATAGCCGTTGGCCAGGAATGTCTTTGCGCCCTGAAAGGCGATTTCCTCAACATTGACCCTGGGGGTGTCTTCCGGGCAGAACACGAAGGTTTCGATATCGGCGCGTGAGCAATAGGCAGCCAGCGCGGCGCCCGCATTACCATTGGTGGGCATGGCCATTCGCTTCACGCCCAGTTCTTTTGCCATGGCGACGGCCAGGGCAAGACCACGCGCCTTGAAGGAGCCGGTGGGAAGTCGCCCCTCATCCTTGATGAGTATTTCCCCACAGCCCAATTGTTGCTGCATCTTGTTAGCGGGCAGCAGCGGCGTCATCAGTTCACCCAAGCGCACTACATTCTCGGACTTGCGCACCGGCAGGAATTCCCGGTAGCGCCAGAACTCGGGCAGGCGTCTGTTCAGGTCTTCCTTGTTGATCGCCTTGCCGAGAGCCTCGAGGTCATAGCGCACCAGCAAGGGCTTGCCCGCCTCCGAGAGACCGTGCAGTTGATCCGCCGGGTAGGTCTTACCCGTGTAGCTGCATTCCAGGTGAGTAACGAATGTTGGGTATTGTTCCATGCTGGTTGTCTTTCTCCTCAAGCGGCTCGCCCGCGCAACAGTGTAACGTCAGGGACGAGGGACAAGGAAGGCAGGAGGTTTTCTGGAGCCTGGCGGGGCAAAGGCGCTATGCAATTCGGGTATACTGCCTCCCGTCAGGCTTTAAGCCCCCTGGCTTTGAGCACCCGTTACACTAACCCAGACTAGCCTGGAGATAAACATGTCATCCCAACTTAAATTTCTCATCGCCTCCGGCTGCCTGTTCCTCGCCGCCTGTGGCTCAGAAGAGAATACCGCTACCACCAGCTCCGAATCCATGGAGCCGGTTGCCAGCGAGAGCAGCGCCAGCATGACCGAGGTCGCTGCCGTGCCTGAACTGGGCAGCTTCGGCGTCGATACCAGCCACCAGGACCCCAGCGTCCGCCCCGGCGACGATTTCTTCCGTTTCACCAACGGCCGCTGGCTGGACAGCTTCGAGCTGCCGGCCGATCGCAGCAATTACGGCTCCTTCAATGTGCTGGGTGACCGCTCTGATGAGCGGGTACGCACCATCATCGACGATCTCACCTCACTCGAACCCGCGCAGGGCTCGGTGGAGCAGAAGGTCAGCGACTACTACCTGAGCTACATGGATGTGGAAACCCTCAATGAGCTCGGCATCAGCCCACTGCGCCAGGGACTGTCTGCCCTGGCCGAGATCGATACCCTGGATGAGTTGATCGCCGGTTTTGGCCGCGCCCAGATCGAGAACACCGCCAGTCCCTTCGGCTTCTACGTGGGTGCCGACCGCTCCGATCCGGACCAGCATATGCTCAACCTGTCCATCGGCGGCATGGGCCTGCCCGACCGGGATTACTACCTACAGGACACGCCCGAGTTCCTGGAAGTCCGGGCAGAGTACGTGGCCCATATCACCCGCGTGCTGGACTTCGCCGACATTGAGAATAGTGCGGAAAAAGCGCAAGCCATCCTGGCACTGGAAACCCGGATCGCCGAACACACCTGGCCGCGCTCTGAGCGTCGCAATCGCGACCTCACCTACAATCCCATGAGTTACGAAGACTTCAAGGCAGAGTACTCTGGCCTGGACTGGGATGCCTATTTCGGTGCAGCCGGCATCAGCGATCTGGATGCATTGAATGTGTCCTATCCAAGTGCCATGTCACCCATTATTGAGCTGGTGAATACCGCCGACGTTGCCGACTGGCAGGCCTTCATGACCTACCGCTACATCGTGGACAGTGCCAATGTGCTATCGGAAGAACTCGACCAGGAAGCCTTCCATTTTTACTCCACCGTTCTCAATGGTGTGCCTGAGCAGCGTGAACGTTGGGAGCGCGGTGTCGCGCGTGTTGGTTCCCTGGATAGCCTCGGTGAGGCTCTGGGCCAGGTCTACGTGGAACGGCATTTCCCGGAATCAGCCAAGCAGCAGATGGATCAACTGGTGGAGAATCTGCGAGCCGCGCTGCGCCAGAGTATCGAACAGAACGACTGGATGGGTGCTGCCACCAAGGAAGAAGCCTATCGGAAACTGGAAGCCTTCCGCCCCAAGATCGCCTATCCCGATAAGTGGAAAGACTTCTCCGAGCTGGAGATCCGTCGCGATGACCTGTTCGGCAATGCCCAGCGCGTGCGTGAGTTCAATTACGCCGATGAAGTGAGTCGTCTCGGCAAGCCCACGGATCGTGAAGAATGGGGTATGACGCCACAGACGGTGAATGCCTACTACAATCCATCGTTCAATGAGATCGTGTTCCCCGCAGGCATCCTGCAGCCGCCTTTCTTCGATCCAGCTGCCGACCTGGCGGTGAACTACGGTGGTATCGGCGCCGTGATCGGTCACGAGATGGGTCACGGTTTCGATGACCAGGGTTCCAAGTCCGACTGGGCCGGTGTGCAACGCAACTGGTGGACCGATGAAGACCGCGCCAACTTCGAGGAATTCGCGACTGGTCTGGCCGAACAATACAGTGCCTTCGAGCCAGTACCTGGCTATTTCATCGACGGCCGCTTTACCCTCGGTGAGAACATCGGTGACGTGGGTGGCCTGTCCATGGCCTACCGTGCCTACAAGATGGCACTGGGTGGTGAAGAAGCACCGATCATCGATGGCTACACCGGCGACCAGCGCTTCTTCCTGGCCTGGGCCCAGGTGTGGCAACGCAAGTATCGCGAGGACGCCCTGATCCAGCGTCTTACCACCGATCCCCACTCGCCTTCCGAGTTCCGGGTGAATGGCGTGGTGCGTAATTTCGATGAATGGTACGAGGCCTTCGACGTGGAACCCACCGATGCGTTGTACCTGCCACCGGAGGATCGTATCCGCATCTGGTAAACGGCTGCAGCGAATGGGACCGCCAACTGGCCGGTAACCGAATGCTGATTGCTGAGTCAGTTAGAAAGGGGTAGCTTTAGGGCTACCCTTTTTTATGTCAGATCCACCGCGATCATAATGCGTTGTCGGAGAAATCAATGGTGAAATTATTTTCCAGGTTGCTGGGCATGATTCTAATGCTCGCTATGGGCGGCCAGACCCTGGCCCAGGACAGTTTCGACATCCTCATTCGCAATGGGCGCATCATCGATGGTATCGGCACGCCCTGGTATGAAGCCGACGTGGGTATCACCGGCGATCGTATCGTTCGCATTGGCAAGATGCCCAATGCCCGCGCCGACCGGATCATCGACGCCAGCGGTCTTGTCGTGGCGCCAGGCTTTATCGACCCGCACACCCATGCCCTGCGCGGCATCTTTGACGTACCCAATGCCGAGAGCGCGCTGTTGCAGGGTGTCACCACACTCACCGAAGGCAATGATGGTTCGTCACCGTTTCCCGTCGACACGCACTACCGGGAAATCGAAGAACTGGGTATCAGCCCCAACTGGTCCATCTTCGTCGGGCAGGGAACCATTCGCTCCATCGTGGTCGGCTCGGAAGACCGCGATCCCACGGCCAGTGAAATGGAGCGCATGAAGTCCATGGTGGCGGAGGCCATGGAACAGGGCGCGCTCGGCATCTCCACCGGTTTGTTCTACGTGCCCGGCAGCTTCACCTCAACCGAAGAAGTCATCGAACTCTCAAAGGTTGCCGCCGGGTATGGCGGAATCTACATCTCTCACATGCGGGAAGAGGCTTATCAGTTGCTGGATTCCGTGCAGGAAACCATTCGTATCGGGGAAGAAGCTGACATACCCGTGCAGATGACTCACCACAAGGCCATCGGCGTAGAGAACTGGGGTTCCTCCGTGGAGAGCCTGCGCATGGTGGATGAGGCACGCGCCCGGGGCATCGACATCACCATCGACCAGTATCCCTACACGGCGTCGCAAACAGGCATCACCGCGCTGATCCCGCAGTGGGCACAGGAGGGTGGCAACGATGCGATGCTGGCGCGCATCGACAGCCCGGAAACCCGCGCCACTATCAAGAACGAGGTCGTCGCGAAGATTCTCTACGACCGTGGTGGCGGCGATCCGAAAAACGTATTTATCTCACGCAATAGCTGGGACCCTTCCATGGCGGGCAAGAACCTGGCCGAGCTAACCATGGAAGCCGGCATGGAACCCACGCCGGAGAATGCCGCAGAGGTCGTCTTCGATATCGTGCGTGGCGGCGGTGCCACGGCGGTCTATCACGCCATTGGTCCACAGGATGTGGATCTGATCATGCAGCATCCTGCCACTGCCATCGGTTCCGACGGCCCCGTGGGCATCTTCGGTGAGGGCGCACCACACCCGAGGCAGTACGGCACCTTCGCCAGGGTGCTCGGCTACTATGTCAGGGAGCGAGGCATCATTACCCTGGAAGAGGCGGTGAAGAAGATGAGCAGCCAGACCGCCAGGCGGCTTGGCATTCATGACCGTGGCTTACTCACCGACGGCTACTTTGCCGACATCGCTGTGTTCGATGCGGACGAGATTACCGACAAGGCCACTTTCGAAAATCCCCATCAGTATGCGGTTGGCATGAAGTACGTGCTGGTAAATGGTGAAGTGGTGGTGGAGAACGGACAACACACCGGGCGCCGACCAGGGAGAATACTATACGGCCCGGGCTACACGGCGGCGCATTAGTGACTGCTCAGATGCAGAGAATGGTGCGGGATGGATCCTGGCGTTGCAGCATCCGGGCATTCGCTCTTCCTGCCGAATGGAAATTCTTCGATTCAGGGAACAATCAGATCCGACAATAGTCCGATGGACAGGGCATATTTCAAGGCCGGGTTGTAGGCCATGATGCCGCAGAAATTGCCGTAGACGAGATAGGCCTCATCGTCACCGAGATCACCGTAGACCAGCGCCGCCGGAATTGAGCGGCCAGGCAAGTTGCTGCCATCGGTGTTTCTCACGCCAAGAGCCTGCCACTGCTGCAGGTCTCGCCAAGTGCTAAGGCTGCCGTAGCGGCGGCAATTGCCTGGCGGTTCGACGCTCGCATTTCCGTTTTCCCGGAAGTCCGATTCACTTCCGGGCGGCAGTGCAACCGGCCTGCCCCAGGTCAGGTCGTCACGCCAACCCCGCGCCTTGATGTAGTTGGCAATGGAGGCGAACACATCCGCCTCGGAATTCCAGATGTCCCGATTGCCGTCGCCATCATGATCCACGGCGTATTGCAGATAGCTTTCGGGAATGAACTGGGATTGGCCCATGGCACCGGCCCAGGAACTCTTCATCTGCTCGTAGGGAGGAAAGCCGCTCTCCAGCATCTCCAACGCGGCAAAGAACTGGGCACGAAAGAAAGAGGCTCGGCGATTATCGAAGGACAGCGTGGCCAGCACGTTGAACAGCGGTTCGGGTATGGGGTAGGTGCCGAAATTGGTTTCCATCCCCCAGAAGGCTACGATGAAGCGCGGCTGCACACCGTACTTCTCCCCCACTTCCCTGAGCAGGTCCGCATGCCCGATCATGCGCTTCCTGCCATTCTCTATCTTCCAGTCGCTGACCCTGGCGCCAATATAGTCGGCATAGGTCTGTACCCGCTCGGGCTGGGAACGGTCACTGCTGATGATACGTTGTACCGGTGGGGTAATCTCGGAGAACGCCAGTGCCACCGACTCGGCACTGATGCCGCGATCCAGTGCCTCCTGCCTGAGCTCGGCCAACCAGGCATCGAAGCCACGTTCCTGGGCCGCTAACGGGGTCAGGAACATGAGCGTTGCCGTGCTGAGGAGGAGTCCAGCGAAGAGTCGGATCAGGGTCATTGTGTAAGCTTGCCAGAGATGAGCTGAATTAATCGGGTTATCGGCAAGAGAACCATTGGGAACACTGTAAACCTCCACAAGTTATTGCCTGTGGTTGTCCAACCTGTCGCTCTACCTTCAGCAGAGTCAGTGATGGTCGAGACTGCGCCCGAAGCCAAGGATGAGAAACCCGGTGGCGTGTTTTGATTATCTCTGTGTATTCCGTTAACGTATTTGCTCAATTTATTTGGCTAACGGGCTTTCTGTGATCTCAACTCAGCAACGGACTGTATTAAGTCGCTACCCAAAGAAGCGGCCGATCCTTTCTGCAGCGATCGCTGAGATCTATGAGGAGCACTATCGGCGCAATCGAAAAGGCGCTGGCACTGCAACCCGATTTGCACAGAAACTCGAAGCCTGGATGCATCGTCGCGTGGCTTCCGACCTACTGTCTCTTCAACCTGAGTGCACTGCTACTCTGGAAATCGGCGCAGGTAATCTTAATCAGTTACGCTATGAACCAGCGACAGCACCCTATGATGTCGTAGAGCCTTATACTGAACTCTATCAAGATGGGCAGGAGCTGTGCCATCGTGTGCGCTATCACTATCACGATATCGCCGATGTCCCACTACACCATGCCTATGACCGCATCACTTCAATCGCGGCATTTGAGCATCTTCTCGACTTGCCGGCCGTGGTGGCCAGAACTGCTTTGCTGGTCAAGAACGAAGGGACGCTCCGCGTCGCGATACCCTCTGAGGGTTCGCTGCTCTGGTACCTCGGCTGGAGGCTGACAACGGGAGTGCAGTTCTATGCCGAGTATGGTCTCGACTACGGCGAGTTAATGCGCTGGGAACACGTGAATAACTGGCGAGAAATCCAGGCCGTACTCGAGATCTTTTACGGTACTCTCAACCGAAGACTATTCGGAATTTCGCCACAAAGCTCTTTCTATCAGTTTTATGAATGTACAGAGCCTGATCGGGGCGCGGCAAAAGAGTATCTGCAATCTCTGGGGATAGAGGCAATATAGCCACTTTCTTTGCTCGATTCCCCACAGCGGTTTTTCAACTCTGCTTACCATGTACGCCTTACGCATGGCGATTTCAGCCCTGAGATCCAAGGCTCATAAATGCTATCCCTCCTACTATCATCACCGCGCCCATTAACTGTAGAGGCTGAAGCGATTCCTCAAAGAACATCACGCCGACCAGCGTGACAAGTGCAACCGATAAGCCCGTGTACACAGGGTAAAGAATTGACACCGGACTGCCACGCAGCACAAAGATGTAATAGAAAAAAACGAAGCCGTAGATCGCGAGCGCCAACAGCACGACGGGCCATTGCCTCAGCAACAGCATCCAGTAGTTTCCGCCCGGTTGTATGGAGACCCATTTCAACAGCCCATGCGAACTCGCCAGGAAGCTAGCGAGGAGTATGGCATGCAAGGCAAGCGTTATGTTTTTAGGCATCATAATCATTCTTTGTGCTCTTGGCTCGGTCGATGAAAAACGAGGGACGTTGTTTAACCTCTTCATATATCTTGCCTATATAAATCCCAATGATGCCAATGCTGATCATCAGGATACTGCCAAGCAAGAGAATCAAGAGTATTACCGTAGTAAAGCCGTCGACGGCCACACCGGTTATCCAATTAAACAGTGCAACGCTGCCGAGAATCAGCGCAAGCAATAAGGTGATAAAACCCAGAAGAGTCACAATCTGCAAGGGTAGCGCCGTAAATGACGACACTGCCGAAAATGCGTAGCGCAGCAGCGCAAGCCGACTCCAGGAAGAGCGGTTCTTTGCAGTCCGCTGCGGGACCTCGAATTCGATTTCATGGGCCGGATAATTCATCCAGCGTATCAAGCCTCTAAAAAATCGGCTTGATTCAGGGAAATTCAAATAAGCGGCTACCACCTCCCTGTCCAATAGCTTGAAGTCGGTATCGTTCTCAATATCGATCGCAGCAAACCTCTTGAACAGGTGAAAAAAGGTTCGTGTGAGCAGATTTCTTGATAAAGATTCTGTGCCACGCCCGGTCTTTCGAGTGTTGACCACCTTATAGCCTGACTCCCAGGCCTTCACGAGTTCGGGGATTAACTGCGGGGGGTGCTCCAGGTCACTATCGATGATAAGTACAGCGTCATAATCAAGACAGTGCTGTAATCCTGCTTGAATAGCAGCCTCCTTTCCAAAGTTTCTGGTGAGGCTGATTAATTCTATAGCCTGGTTCCTGCTACGTGCTTCCAGTATCGCAGATACAGAATCATCGCTTGATCCATCATCCACAGCGAATAACGTCCAACGATGCTGTTGCATATTCTGTGCTGCACCCATGATCGCCTGCAGACCTTCTACAAGGTCTCTGCCCTCATTGAATACGGGAACAACAACTGCCAAATTTGCCATAGTTAGATCCCTGTTTACCGTCGCCATTCAGTATTTGCCAGAGGGTGATTGATTTCCAATCCTTCAGAGTAAGTAATCCAGCCATCCGGTGAGGTATACCGCAGATAGAGTATACCGCCGTCGGCGAGGCTCACCCTGAGCTGTCCCTGTGACGGCACCTCTGCGAGTCCGCCCAGTTCTTTCGACAGGAAATGCCACTGGCCCTGACTATAAGGACCCGCGGACCAACTGAAGATGCGGTCGACGTAACTGTAGTCAAGACTCAAGGTGGCGTCCGGCCTGTATTTTGATTGAAAGTCCTGCATACGGGACACAAGCGAATCGCTGTCATCCATGAAACAGCGACAATCGCCGTTGTAGACAAGTAATGCGCTAATAGAGCCTGATACCTGATGCAAGAAAAGCGGGTCAATGATAGCAAGCTGAATACCCTCTTCCGGGCGATACTGCGTTTTAAGCGCTTCCAGGCCTTGGGCGAACCAGAACGAGGTCAGGATAGCGTCAGAGGGAATATAGGCGATAGCGTCAGCGTTATTCCAGAGCAATTCGGCATGGGCGTCGAACTCCTTGGCGATGGCGAATACCTTGCTGCGTTCAGTCCAGGCATTGGCTGACAGTAACGACAGCAGTATCAGCGCAGCGCTTGGAACAGCCACTTTGTGCAAGGCTGTTCCCTGTATGCCGCGCAGTGCTGCAGAGCAGAAAATAACTATGGCAATACACAGTGTCAGCCATACCAGGAAGAGATAGCGGTCGGGTGCGTGGATTCCTGGTGATTCAGTTAGTGGCAGAAGGGGACCCATAACACAGGCCACGACCACAATCATGAAAGGCAGATGCACAGGGTTTTTCAGGCCATATCCGACGGCCAGCCCACCGACGATGGTCCAAAAGAGGAGACTAAAGGGCCCAGTTAAGAGTTGTGGTATGGCCAGCAGTCCGAGCGCCACGCCAGACAATAGTTCGACTGCACCTTCTTCGCCTGCGACCCCGTAGCCTCCACTCAGTGAACCCAGCATATAGGCTCGCCAGGCACTGTAGGCAAGCGCCAGCAGCCAGAAAGGTACGCTGGCCCGAATACGGCTGTTCCAGTTGGATTCCGGAATAAACAGTAAGCAAAGTACCAGGGGGACGTAAATCTCTTTGGCCGTCATCGCCAGTCCATAAGCAAGCAGGCTGGCAAGGAGCAGGCTGATTCGAGGCCTGCGCAGGTATCTGACATAAAGAATCAGCGCAGCCAGCGCGAAAACAGCGCCCTCGATATAGTGACGGGTCATCAGCTGCTGCGAGACATGGCTTATCGGTGCGCCGGCCATGAACAGCAGACATCCCATCAATGCATAAGAACGTCCTGTCCACTGGCGCAATAGCGCGTACAGCAGACCCATCACCGCGGCCAGCGCGCCAATCTGATGGAAGTAAAAGAACGTCGGCATCATGCCAAATAATGCCAGGTCAATCTGATAGGAAACCAGTAACCAGGGCGTCAAGTTGGCCGGAGTAAAAGCGCGCCAGATCTCTGGCACAAAGAAATAGTCCAGTATTGGCTGCTGATGAATGGCCAGCAAAATTTGCGTGTCATCCCAGCGCCAGTTAGCGCCCAGCGGATCGACCATCAGCGCCAGGTATAGGGTTGTGGCAACTACCAGCGTGCCAAATAGCAGCATTTCGCCCGTCTTGGCGCTGGAACAGGGGCTTTTCATCGCGTTAAGTCGCAAAATAATGGCCTAAGCCTCGCTTAAAAAGACATTATCACCAAACAGCCCTACGGATTACAGGCACCATGAAACCACGCGCCTGGGCCGTTAACCGGGTCAACCCGGGTTATCGGCAAGTGGAACATAGACATCGGTAAGCATTTCTTCTTCACGAATTTCCGTGCCCACATTGATGTAGTGAAAAATCAGAGGGAACGTCCCCAGCGCTTCGCCACTACCAGGCAGCCACTCCCGGACCAGCCATGCCGCTGTCGTGACATTCTGTCGCGAACCATGATGACGGGCCACCGCGCAGCGACAGGCGGGAAGGGTCTTCTGCACGACGCCGTATTCATTTGGGGCGACGTCACCGTCGAAATTCGTTGCCAGGTCGACTCTGTACTCTTCTGGCGCGACGGCGGATGGATCGTTGTAGTGGATGCCGTAGCTGCGATGCGCGGGAGGCGCCAGGCCATTCGCTCTGCGCCAGGCGACGAACTCCAGCACCGATTGCTGTTCCGTCGCGGGCGGCCCCTTGTGCTCCAGTGCCGCGATTGGGGTTTCCGGAAAGTTGACTATTCTGACTTCAGTCACGGGAGGTGCCGCCTGTGTTATTGGTGAGTATCGGTAATGTCGATGAAGGTGCCTGAGGCAAGTGCGCGCCTAGAAAAGTGCGAGTGGATTGAGTGGCGAACCCATACCCTTCTCGATGCGCAGTGGTGAGGCCATGAACAGGAATTCATAGCGACCCTGCTCTTTGGCCACCCGGGCCACATCGGCGAAATCCAGGTTATCGAAGATGGAGACGCCAAGCGACACCAGCGCGAGGCTGTGCAAGGGCAGGAAGACATCACCGACACCACTGGGTGTCGCATCATTCCACATGTCGTGGCCGATCATGGCGACACCGCGCTCCTTGAGGAACCAGGCGACGTTGGCGTGATAGCCCGCGACACCTTCCGAGGTAGGCCAGGGACCCAGTGCCGCGCGGCGGGTCCAGCGACCGGTGTGCAGCAGAATCACATCGCCGGGCTCCACGGTGACACCCTGGATTTCTTCGAGGGCAAGCAGATCGGCATAGGTGATGGCCGTGCCGGGTTCCACCCAGCCCTTACCCTCCGGGTCCTTGCCCGGGAGCAGTGTGGCATCGAACAGGATACCGCGGGTCACAATGCCGTTGCGGTGCGCATGGATACTTCCCCGCGGACAACCGTCCGCCGCTTCCACCTGTTCCCAGGTGACACCGTTATACCCACTGCCTTCATACATGATGTGACAGTCCAGGGAATCCAGGTGGCTATGGATGGTGCCGTGATAGCTACCGGTGTACTCATAACTGTCCGAGGCGCCGGTGGGACTAACCCGCAGGACTTCCCTGTTCAGTACGGCCGAGGTGTCAGGGGATTCGATCTCGTCTGCCTGCACCACGTCATGGGCCAGTGATACCGTGATGCCTTCAGTGACCAGGGCGGCGGCCTGCAGTCGCTTCTCCGCCGTGATGAAGTTGGCCTGCCCCAGTTCGTCTTCGGGCCCCCAACGCCCCCAGTTCGAGAGTTCCTCCATGGCGCGCTGGAAATCCGCATTGGTCTGCATGGGGCCGGGTCCCTGGGCATAGAGAGTCTGTGTAGAGACCACCAGCAGACTCAGTGACGCTGTCAGGGTAAGTAGCCGCGCTTTGATTCTTGTTGTCATGACGATTCCTCGATCATTGAGTCAGTAATATGGAGCAGAGACACTATTCAAGAGACACTATACAGGAGTTCGCTGCATGCGCTGTCAGCGAATGACACAGGGTGCATAGCGCGGGTCGCGAGACAGGCGTTGCGCCTCAGCGACCGTGGCTGACACGCCAGCCAGCTCTCCTGACGCTGCACTGGCCTCCAACCACAGCCTGGCAAGATGGGCATCGTACGAGAGCAAGCCAGCCATGCCCTTAAACGCACTGGCCTCCGACTGTGGGTCTGCCAGGGCGCTGAGGTAGCCTGGATTCTGCTCCAGCTGCAGCCAGTGCGCACGATGGGGCGCAGCGTCTTGCCGCAGGGCCATGCCGGCGGGTCCCGGGTTGTACTCGGGCTCGCAGACCGCAATGCCGTTCACATACGCCACAGGCGCAGGTGATCGCAGCAGGGTCAATGGCCCCAGCGTCAGCATCAGAACAAGGACAAAGAATCCGGCGAGCAGCCAGCCCTTGCGCGGGGATCGGGTTAATGTGTTCAATTGTCAGCCTCCTTGCCTTTGCTTGCCCGGTCTTATCAATTGGCACTTGTCACAGCTTACCCTCTGCACCAGGAGCCTGCCGGGCAATCAGGGCCGAGCGAGTCTGGCCTGCGGAGCCAGATGCTAACAGAAAACACCCCTGGCAAGCCCTGCAGCCGCGATACCCCAGCGCCGCGAGCAAGGAGGCTCCCGGGTCGGTGCAAGCCTCCTCGCTAAACTTGGCTCGGCGCTGCGCCCTTATCACCACCGAGCTCGCACCTGAACACAGACAGCACTTCGCCATCGGGATTCCGCGTCTCGCGCTCGAAGCCAAAACCCAGGCGTTGCAGCAGCCGGATCGACGGCCCGTTATGGGGCACGGTGATTGCCAGCAGGGTCGGCAAGCCCCTTCAACTGCACCAACCAGAGCCCGCGCCCTTCCCGATAGCCTGGAATAATCCGTTGCTGCAGGTAGGCGCTTGCGCCCTTCACATCGCTCACATCATGATTGACGATGAATTCACGCCAGGCAGGTTCCGACAGCAGACTGAGCATGAAGCGGGCATCCGCCTCGGTAGCCTCCCTTAGTGACAGCCGCTCTGTAGTAAGCAAGTGCTTACTCAAAAAATTAACCCCTCGCATTAAAACACCAGACTGCCCACCCGCCTGCGCGGCATAACATCCCTCGTGCTGGGACGGCCGGCCCGCATCCGGGAGTGTAAGCGGCGGCGCCCCTGCTTCGCAATTTGCTGTGCTGTCCGCTACACTCTGCCCCCGGATTCAGCGCCGCCACCAGGGCGCGGCGCCGCAACCGGGCACCCTCGGCCGGACAGCTGGCTGAGCCAGACCGAGGGCCTAAAAGCGACAGCTTCGCCGCGCATCGGCTGGCGGGCTACCTTCATCACCATAGATACGACACAAGGACATTCAGGCAATGGCTACCATCACGATCGACGGCAAAGAATACGATACCGACACCCTCTCGGACGAGACCAAGGCGCAACTAGGCAGCCTGCGCTACGTGGACTCCGAACTCGCGCGCCTGCAGGCCCAGGTCGCCGCCCTGCAGACGGCCCGTATCGCCTATGGCCGTGCCCTCAAGGAGACCCTGGAACAGGGCCAGGCGCCGCAGGACGAGGAAGTTGCCATCGAAGGCCTGGGCGACACGATTCGCTTCGACTAGGGCTCTCAGACAGCGCAGCCAAACGGTCGCCACTTGGCGGCCGTTTTAGTTTGTGCGCCACTCATTTTCAGCGCAACGCATTGGCCATTTCAGTGGCACCCTTGCCGTTTCCGGCAGCTCGAGGCCACGAAACGGGCTTTGCGACACGCCCGCAAGGCGATGTGTCTCTGCAACTGCAAATGTCCGGTTTTACTAGCGCCAGGCTGCCCTCTTCCCTGGTGATCACTCCATCTTCCTGAAATTGGGATATCGTACAAATATGGCCTTCATAGCACCAGGCAAAGTAGGTGACGTGTAGGTAGAGTGCCAAATCTAACTTTTTGTTATAGCTGGTAAAAATATCGCTACTGACAATATTTTGCGGCAAAATTTCGTGACGAAATGTAGGTGATCTGTAGGTAGCACATAAACTTTTCAAAAACGCCATTGATAAGTCTTTAAATTCCAATAATTTTTCTAAGAGTTCAACTTGGTCGCTCACTACTGGTGCTGATGCACTTACCGGTACCGGCGCAAATGATCTGTTCGTATCCACAGAAGCCACACTGTCTTCCGCTGACATTCTGGATGGCGGCGCAGGCACCGATACCCTTCGCTACGCCTCCTCTGGTGCCGCGGCGGTGAGTGAATCTGGATTCGAATCCAAGAACATTGAAATCGTCTCTGTGACTTCTGACGCTGTAGGTGGAACTACATTCGACCTGTCCGGTGCAGCCGGTCTATCGACTGTACGTAACTTCAATAGCTCCCAGAACCTGACAGTCAGCGGCCTGAATGCTATTACTGACGTCACTCTGGACTATGTGGGCAGCCCTGATAACTCTATTGCGCCCAACACGACTATCAACTACACGGCGGCTGGTACTGTCGGTACCAACACCCAAAATGTATCACTGATCAGCAATAGCAATGCGAATGGCGGTGCTATCGGTACTCTGACCGCTAATGGTGTTGAGAACTTCGCTGTGACCACATCTGGTGGTTCCAGCGTACTAACAGGCATAGCATCTACTTCACTCGATACTGTAACAGTAGCTGGTGATCAAAATTTGACTATCACTGGAATGCTGGTTGGCGCAGACACTGTTGATGCGAGTACTTTCACCGGCAATCTGAGTGTAGTACTTGATTCAGCAGGCACGGCAAAAGACGTGGTAGTTACTGGTGGTTCTGGTAACGACACTGCTAACTTCTCCGCTGGCTTCGAAGCTTCTGACAGCTTTGACGGTGGAGCTGGCACCGACACTCTGGGTATCCTGAACGCCGTTGCAACTGGCACTCCAGCCGGCACGCTGAAAAACGTTGAAATCCTGGACATCACTGACGCCGCGACTGGCACAGTGGACATGGATAACTTCGCAGGCGTGACGAAGGTCATACTAAACGCCGGTATTGCTGCTGGTGCGACCAGCACAATCGACGACGCCGTTTCTGGCATTGAAGTTGAAGTGGATTCTGCAAACCTCGGCGCCGACAATCTGGTTGTTGACCTGAAGACAGACGGCACTGCAGATGAAATCACCGTCACTATCGATCGCGTAACTGGCGCGCACAGCATCGCTTCTATCAATGCAGCCGACGCTGAAACGCTTACTATGTCTTTCGACGATGACTCCACTGCAAACACTACTGCGTCTTTCACTGTGACTTCTCTGACAGCGACGGACTCTACTAAGTGGGTGCTGTCTGGTGACGCGACTACTACTATCTCTGCAACTGTAGACCCAACCACAGCGGTCCTAGCTAACGTGGACGCGAGTGCAATGACTGGCAAGCTGTCTATTGCTGGCACTGACTTCGCTGCCGCCGGTGCGACCATCCTTCTTGGATCTGGAGCAGACACCCTGACTTTCGCGACAGCTACTGGCGCAGACACCATCACCCTGGGTGGCGGTGCTGATACTATGGTTTACAACGCGGTAGCCCAGTCTGACTTCGACACAGATACCATCACTGACTTCGTATCTGGCACAGACAAGTTGAGCTTCCAGTTCGCCAACCCTGTACTGAACTTCCTGGGCAACAAGTCCAGCTTTGGTCAGTCCCAAGGTGCATTGAGTGGCGGTGCGACTCCGGCAGCTGGTCTTGACGCGGTATTTCAGATCGACGATCAGATCCTGTGGATCGACAACAACGATGACGGTACCTTGGACAACAACGACTTCCGTATCAAGCTGACTGGTGTAACCGCCCTAACAGCTGCTGATGTGGGTCTGTCTGCTTCTGGCAACACAGTTACTCTGTCTGCCGCTGCCGCTAACGTTGGTCTAACTGGCACACCTACCAATGCAGACAAGAACACCACCAACTTCGCTGAT
>Ga0181579_10000049_pt1 | contig 72795 bp, 75 predicted proteins | sample 071ome_24_FD_132996 | JGI IMG/M metagenome (GOLD analysis project Ga0181579, IMG submission 132996) | Coastal salt marsh microbial communities from the Groves Creek Marsh, Skidaway Island, Georgia - 071402CT metaG (megahit assembly) | ecosystem: Environmental > Aquatic > Marine > Intertidal...
AAGGTGATTCAAAGGGCCAATGTGGATCGCATGGCTCAAATGGCTGATACGTGGCCTGTCGAGTTGCGATTGGAGCCGGGCCAGCCCAGTGTGTTAGAGCCCGCTCCTTTTGCATCGCGACTAACAGACGATAAACATCGTGGCTACGCCGTGACCTGGTTTGGTTTGGCGGTGGTGCTGGTGTTGGGCTACTGCTACCTAGGCTTTGCACATGCGGTTAACCGCGAGTGAACTGCCGCTGCAAGGTCAACCTAATCAGTAAACGAAATACTCGCAAAGCAAACGTCACTTCTCACCAACCACGGAAGAGTTATGGAACAATCAGAGCAGAACAAACCAAGCAGTGGGCGCAAACAGCTGGCCATCATTTTGATTATGGCTGTGTGTTCTTTGGGCGGTTCCTATGCCTTATTTTTTGCGGCTCAAGGCGGTGAACGTTGGGGCACGACGAACAATGGAACATTTGTCCAACCCATGCTTACAGTGGATGACCTGCAATGGCGATCGCCTGACGGCGCACCCTTATCCACTTCGAGTCAGTGGTGGCTTTGGACAGTAGCTGACCAATGCGACGAAGTGTGTGCCGAGGCATTGCAGAAGCTCAGAGCCGCCCACATATTGCTGAACAAAGAAGCCAAGCGCGTAAGGCGCGGCATAACAACTGACGCGGCATTCGTCCTTCCTGAAGATCAGCCGGACTTGCTTAGGATTCAATCTCGACGGGAACAAACCCCTGAAGGAATCTATATCGTAGACCCCAACGGCAATCTGGTTTTTTTCTATCCTCTCGATATTGAGCCGAAATTGCTGCTTGCGGATCTCAAACGCTTATTAAAGGTCTCTCAAATTGGTTAACGCACAAATCAGAAAACTCGCCGGCTTCGGCGTTATTTTTGCGCTTTTGGTGGTCTCGGTGGGTGCTTATACCCGGCTGGCCGACGCCGGGCTGGGGTGTCCGGATTGGCCAGGGTGTTACGGATTTTTAACGGTCCCAGATCAAGCTGAAGAAATAAAGGCGGCTGAAGCGCTTTATCCGGATGCGCCGGTGGAATTTGCCAAGGCTTGGTGGGAAATGGGACACCGATACGTTGCCGGTCTGTTACTGTTGTTGGTGTTACTGATGTTGGTGAAAGCCTATCGAGGCCGACATCTGGAAGACACGCCGGTCGCCCTGACCGGTGTGCTTATGGTTGTGATTCTCTGCCAAGCCGCCTTTGGCGCTTGGACGGTTACGCTGAAACTTTGGCCCCAGGTGGTTACTGGACACCTCTTGGGTGGATTTACGACCCTCAGCCTAATTTGGCTGCTGTACCTGCGCCAAGGAGGCGTTTCTCGAATTGTGCAGGGCCTGCCCTCACCGTCGCTGTTGGCCAAAATTGCCTTCGTTGCGGTGGTGATCCAAATTGCCTTGGGCGGCTGGGTTTCCTCTAACTACGCAGCCTTAGCGTGTTACGACTTTCCCAGCTGCGACGGTACTTACTCCCCGCCCATGGATTTACAGCAAGGGTTTAATGTATTCCAAAGTGTCGGCCCCAATTACCTGGGTGGTTTGATGACAAGCGAAGCGCGAATGGCCATTCACTGGGTGCATCGAATTGGCGCCTTGGTGGTATTTGTTGTTGTTGGTGGTTTGGTGGTGCAGATGGTCAGGCAGGTCGCCATCGTCGGCTACGCGTTGCTGGCCGCGTTGGTTATCCAAATTACCTTGGGCATTCTGAACGTCGTCTGGGTACTACCCCTGCTCAACGCGACCGCGCACAACACCGTGGGCGCCCTCTTGCTGCTGGTGCTGGTTACTATAAACTTCGCGCCCAGGCTGCGGACCCTGCAGCCCAATGTCTGAGTACCCTATAACGATGAGTGAAGCTGTCACCGGCGCCACCTGGCAAGATTATCTTGAGATGTGCAAACCGCGCGTGGTTGTACTGATGCTGCTTTGCGCCATTGTTGGGATGTTTCTGGCCACACCCGGCGCGGTGCCAGTGGCTACAGTTGTATTTGGCAGCCTCGGCATTGCCCTTGTGGCGGGTTCCGCAGCGGTGGTCAACCATATCGCCGACCAGCACATCGATGCCCAGATGGCTCGAACAGACAACCGACCGGTGGCGACGGGCCGCGTAAATAATCAGCAGGCGATGGTGTTTTGCGCCGTTACAGGGTTGGTGGGCATGTTGGTTCTGTGGTTTCTTGTTAACCCGCTCACCGCATGGTTGAACTTAGCGTCTTGGGTGGGGTATGGATTTATTTACACCATGTACCTCAAGCGGGCGACTCCGCAGAATATTGTCATTGGCGGGCTGTTCGGAGCCGCGCCCCCACTTTTTGGATGGACTGCGGTAACCAACAGCATTGATCCCGGCGGCTTGTTGCTAGTGCTGATCATTTTCGCTTGGACGCCGCCGCACTTTTGGGCGCTGGCCCTCGAGAGAAAAGACGAGTACGCCGACGTTGGGATGCCAATGCTGCCGGTTACACATGGTGAAGCCTATACCCGTCTGCACATATTGCTTTACACCATCCTGCTGGTGATCGCCTCAGTCTTGCCCTTTGTTATTACCATGTCTGGGCCGATTTACCTGGCCGGTGCCTTGGCCTTAGGAGCCGGCTTCCTGTACTGGGCGGTTGTGCTACTGCGCAACAACAACGAAAAAGCGCCCATGGAGACTTTTCGTTACTCCATCGTCTATCTAGGGGCATTGTTTTTGCTCATGCTGGTCGATCACTATCTGTTTTTGGGCATTAGCCTTGAAGCCCCGATTCAAATGACCCCCTTATCGGCCTGATCCGTGAATACGATTAAGAGTACCGTTCTCCTTTGTTTGGTTTTCATCTCCATCGTTCTGGTGATGTTCGTCGTCAGCGTGCTTCGGGTGCCTCAGCTCTCAGAGGAAGAAATGCGAGCCAAGGGCGTGTTTATCTTGCCCAAGCCTCGGGATATTGCGCAATTTCAGCTGCAGGCCCATACCGGAGAAGCGTTCGAGCGCGCCGATTTGGAAGGGCGCTGGAACTTTATTTTCTTTGGCTTCGTCAATTGTCCCGATGTTTGCCCGACCAGCATGGCAGTATTGGGTACTGCAGAGCGCGAACTTCGTGCGCAGGACTCAGCACTGGCGGATCTGTTCCAAGGCATTCTTGTGTCGGTGGATCCTGATCGAGACAGCCTTGAGCAATTGGGTAGCTATGCAACGGCCTTTTCTCCGCGTTTTCTCGGCGTCACAGGATCTCGCCAAGCTTTGGTTTCCTTGACCAGTCAACTCAACGTAGCCTTCGCCAAAGTGCCTCTGGCTAGGACAGGCAGCACAGAAGCCGCGGCTTTGGATGATGCGTATACCGTAGACCATACCGGCAACATCGTTATCGTTAACCCAAGGGGCCACTATCACGGGTTCATCAAGTTGCCACACGATGCCGAGACCATTAGGCTGACTTTTCAGACTTTAGCGGCGCAGTTTTAGACCTGTAAATTCAGCTGGGTCTGCCCGGCACAATTGCTCAATGCGGGCAAGAGTTGCTGGGCAACCGGTCGACATAGGCAGATTTACCCAAGGTCTAATTCGCCAACCGCATAGAATTCACAGCATTCGTGATTAAGGCGGCCTATGAGCGCGGGCACTACCTCTCAGCGGGAGACGATTCATCCATCGGCCATTCAAGGTTCCCCAGAATTTGATGGCGCCCGAAGCGCGGTCGCCGCCTACACAAGAACCCGCCAGGCCACTGAAACCCTTTGCGCGCCCTTACAGACTGAAGATTTTGGGGTGCAACCTATGCCTGACGCGAGTCCGCCAAAATGGCATCTGGCGCACACAACTTGGTTTTTTGAAACCTTTCTATTGAAAACCTATAGCCAGGACTTCAACCCTTTTCATCCAGCTTTCGAGCACCTGTTTAACTCATACTACAATGGAGTTGGAGAGCCGTTCCCGCGAACTCGCCGAGGGCACTTGTCACGGCCTTCCATAGATCAAGTGATGGCCTATCGCCAGCAGGTTGATGCCAAAGTCTGTGCCTTGTTAGAGACTACTCAGCATGAAACGACTTGGGCTGAGGTGAGCCGAACCTTGTTGCTAGGGCTCAATCACGAGCAGCAACACCAAGAGCTGCTGCTCACGGACATTAAATACAACTTTGGCCACAATCCGCTGCATCCGTCTCTTGTGCCCTTGTCCTCCGATTCGGTGCACAGGGAAAAAGCGGCGGTGGCCCCTAAGTCAAAAGAGCAAGCCCAGCATAAGGCGCCAGGATTCGACGTATTCCAGCCGGGTTTGGTTGAGATAGGCGCTACCTCGGGTTTTTGCTTCGACAATGAGCTTCCCCGTCATTCGGTCTTTGTCGCGCCCTTCGCTCTAGCCGATCGTTTGGTTACGAACAGAGAATTCTTGGCGTTTATGGAGGATGACGGGTATCGACGCCCTGACCTGTGGCTATCTGAGGCTTGGGCAAACAAGTACCCAGAAGATCAGCACCGGCCTCTTTATTGGCGAACCTACGACGACGAATGGTATGAGTATCGGCTAAGTGGCGGGTTGTGCAAGCTCGATCCGGATGCGCCAGTGGTGCATATCAGCGGCTATGAGGCGGCGGCGTTCGCTGCGTGGTCTGACGCCCGGTTGCCGACAGAATTTGAATGGGAAATAGCTGCCCGAGACCAAGCCATTTGCGGCAACTTCGTCGAAAACGGGGTGTTTCATCCCATGCCTCAGGGTCGCGGCAACAAACAGCTGTTTGGTGACGTTTGGGAGTGGACTAGCAGCAGTTACGGACCGTATCCGGGATATCGTCCCTTGCCCGGTGTTCTTGGCGAGTACAACGGAAAATTTATGAGTAGCCAATGGGTGTTGCGTGGCGGTTCCTGTGCCACGCCCAACGACCATATTCGCGCCAGCTACCGAAATTTTTTCTATCCCAAGGACACTTGGCAGTTTAGCGGCATCCGTCTGGCCAAAGATCCATGAACGCGTCAGGTCCTAACTTTGCTTTTCTGGATCTACACCCTCCAAAGGACGACACGCTGTCGGAGGTTTGCGCGGGCCTTGGCCAAAGCGCGAAAAGCCTGTCGCCAAAGTTTTTTTACGATGAAAAGGGTTCCCAGCTTTTTGAGGCGATTACTGAGCTGGAAGAATACTACCCCACCCGCACAGAGCTTGCGTTGTTCGACGCGCACCTGCCCGAGATTGCCGACTTAATCGGCAAGGACAGCTGTGTAATCGAATATGGGAGCGGCTCGTCGCTGAAAATACGCAAGTTGCTGGAAGCACTTTTGCCCAGTGCCTATGTGCCGGTGGATATTTCTCGGGACTACTTACTCAGCACCGCAACAGCCCTGTCAGACGACTTCTGTGATCTCAGCGTTTTTCCAGTGTGCGCGGATTTTACCCAAGATATGGCGCTTCCCACGCAAGTAGAGGCGTTGCGTCGAGTGGGCTTTTTCCCCGGCTCAAGCATTGGTAATTTCGAGCCAGCTCAAGCCCGAGAGTTTATACAGCAAGTTGGGGATACTCTTGGCGCTGGCGGTTATTTTCTGGTTGGAGTGGACTGTAAAAAAGATCCGAGGGTTTTAGAGCGGGCCTACGCTGATTCGGCAGGTGTGACCGCGGCCTTCAATCTCAATGCCCTTGTTCATTTGAACCGGGAGCTTGGCGCAAATTTTCAGCTCGAGAATTTCCAGCATATGGCTCGTTACAACCAAGCCCGTGGCTGTATTGAGATGTTTTTGCGCAGCCTATGTGATCAGCAAGTCGTAATTGGTGAGGCTGTCTTCGACTTTGCAGCAGGAGAATTGTTGCATACCGAGAATTCCTACAAGTATACGCCGGCGGAGTTTTTGGCATTAGCGCAAAGCGCCGGCTTTCGTTGCCTAAAGCATTGGCTTGATAAAGACGACTACTTCGGCCTTTATCTTCTTCAGGCTAACTAAAAATGTGTCCCGTTGACGCCGCTGAAAACGCTTGGCTAAGAGAACCAGTAAAGCGGCCTACTTGAATTCCCACAGCACCCAGCTAGGCACCAGACTTTCGACACGCCGCAGATCACTGCCGGCTTGGGTCGGATCCTTTGGCACAAGGTAGTAAGGCTTACCGAAAGAAGGCACGACACGGATCATACGCAGTTGCCCGTTTTGTCTAAACTCGTACACCATTTGATCTTCTTCGGCGATTACCACCACATCTGGGCCTCGCTGGGCAGCATGGGGCGTGGCTAGGGTCATAACGGTAAGCAGGCAAAGAAGCAGCGCTTTACAGGTTTGAGTCGCTACACTTTCTAGCGATCGTGGGGCGAGTAAGGCCATAATTGAAACCGGAACATTGATGAGAAACGGGAGCATATCGTGGCCGACAATTTAACGCCCAAGGCGACAGAACTCCACGGCCCCGTTGTACTGGTTGACGGGTCTTCCTATTTATTCCGGGCGTTTTACGCATTACCGGATCTGCGCAGCACCAGCGGCCACCCAACCGGGGCCATTCGAGGCGTTATAAGTATGTTACGGCGGTTGGCTAAAGACTATCCCACCAGCCCGCTGGCGGTGGTGTTTGATGCGCCGGGCAAAACCTTTCGCGACGACATGTATGACCAATACAAAGCGAATCGAAGCACCATGCCTGATGACCTGCGCGAACAAATTGCGCCGCTGCATGAAATGATCAAGGCCATGGGTTTACCTTTCATTATGGTTGAAGGTGTTGAAGCAGACGACGTCATAGGCACCTATGCGGCTCAAGCCACCGCATCACAAAAACACACGGTGATCTCGACCGGTGATAAGGACATGGCCCAGCTGGTTACGCCCTTTGTGACACTGGTCAACACGATGACAGAGACCACCATGGATGCTGACGGGGTGGAAGAGAAGTTCGGTGTGAAGCCAGAGCAGATCGTCGACTATTTGGCGCTGATGGGAGACAGCGTAGATAACATTCCAGGCGTTCCAAAGGTCGGCCCAAAAACGGCGGCAAAATGGCTCAACCAATACGGCTCACTGGATGAGTTGATGGCCAATGCGGATGAGGTGAAGGGCAAGGTCGGTGAAAATTTGCGGAACAGTCTTGAACAATTGCCGCTGTCTCGGGCCTTAACCCAGATAAAGTGCGACGTAGACCTGCCGCTCCACTTTGCTGATCTGGTACCCACTGAACCGGATCTGACCGTACTTGGCCGGTTTTACCGAGAATTTGAGTTTAAGTCATGGCTAGAAGAGGTGAATTCGGCGGATGCTGCCACCGACGCGGCGTCCGCAGAGGAGGCGGGTCCACCGGCGCAGGTTGAAACCGATTACGATCTGATTTTAAACGAGGCCCAGCTAAGTGAGTGGGTACAACGTCTCAGCGATCAAGAGCTCATCGCCGTTGATACTGAAACCACCAGCATCAATTACATGGACGCTGAGCTGGTGGGCTTTTCCTTTGCGGTCAGTCCAGGGCGCGCTGCCTATTTGCCGGTGGCCCACGACTACCCCGGCGCGCCGGATCAAATTTCATTGGCAACGGCGATCGAAGCCCTGCGGCCAGTGCTCGAAAATCCTAAGATCGCCAAGGTAGGCCAAAATCTGAAATACGACATGAGTGTGCTGGCGCGATACGGTGTGGCCATAGAAGGCCCGATCCATGACACGATGTTGCAGTCCTATGTGCTGAACAGCGTAGCAACCCGACACAATATGGACGCGCTGGCGAGCTATTACCTGGATCGCAAAACCATTCACTTCGAGGACGTAGCGGGCAAAGGCGCCAAACAGCTCACCTTCAATCAGGTACCTCTTGAAACCGCCGGTGATTACGCCGCAGAGGATGCGGATGTCACGTTGCAGCTACACCACTGCTTGTACCCGCAGCTTCAGGCCCAACCAAGTTTGAGCCGAGTTTATAGCGACATCGACATGCCCTTGGTGCGAATTCTTTCGGAAGTGGAACGACGGGGCACCTTGGTGGACGGGCGTATGTTGAAGCAGCACGGTGCCGAATTGGCAGACCGGTTGAATGAGCTGACCCAAGAGGTTTGGGCGTTGGCCGGGGAGAACTTCAACCTCGACAGCCCGAAGCAACTGCAGGTGATTTTGTACGACAAGATGGGCCTACCGGTTTTGAAGAAAACTCCGGGAGGGCAGCCGTCTACCGCTGAACCGGTGTTGGTTGATCTGGCTCAGGACTACGAGCTGCCGGAAAAAATCTTGACTTATCGGAGCCTGGCAAAGCTTAAGTCGACGTATGCAGACAAGCTGCCCTTGGACATAAATCGGGAAACCGGTCGCATTCATACGTCTTATCATCAGGCGGTGGCGGCAACAGGGCGATTGTCCTCATCAGACCCGAATCTTCAGAACATTCCCATTCGCAATGCGGAGGGCCGGCGCATTCGACAAGCGTTTGTGGCGCCGCCTGGGCATGTGGTGTTAGCAGCAGACTACTCCCAGATCGAGCTGCGGATTATGGCGCACCTTTCCGCAGATCATGGGCTGACCCAAGCCTTTGCCGAGAATCAAGACATTCACCGGGCTACCGCCGCAGAAGTCTTTGGACTGGCTCCGGATGACGTAGCCGATGAGCAGCGCCGCAGCGCAAAGGCCATTAATTTTGGCCTAATTTACGGCATGTCAGCTTTTGGTCTGGCCAAGCAGCTGAACATTTCTCGGGGCCTCGCCTCGGCCTACATTGACCGATACTTCGACCGCTATCCCGGCGTTTTGCGCTACATGGAAGAAACCAAGGCTGTGGCTGCGGAGCAGGGCTTCGTTGAGACGGTGTTCGGCCGCAGGCTGTATTTACCAGAAATCAATGCCAAGGCAGTACCACGAAGGCAGGCCGCCGAGCGAACGGCTATTAATGCGCCCATGCAGGGAACTGCGGCGGACATCATCAAGCTTGCCATGATAGCTGTTCAGGAATGGCTGCCTAGCAGCGGTCTAGATGCGCGGATGATCATGCAGGTGCATGACGAATTGGTTTTTGAGGTGGCTGAGGTAGATGTCGAGGCACTGGATAGCGGCGTCACCCAGCGCATGTCTGACGCCGCTGCTCTGAATGTCCCCCTCGTGGTGGACACCGGGGTAGGTGAGAATTGGGATCAAGCTCACTAAGTCGCGTATCGGGGCCGGCGGCGTTGACGGCCAACGCTAGGGCAGTTCAGGTCTCTGCATCGATGGGTGTCGACAGCCACTCCAGCAGTTTGCCAATCAGCTCGGGTTTGCCTTGGCCTCGGGCGGCGGAGAACCCCTGAAACGTTGCCGTTGGATGGTTTTTGTATAGGTTTTGAATTTTGCTGACGGCCTGTTTTTGCGCGCCAAAACTGAGCTTGTCGGCTTTGTTCAACAAGACATGAATTGGCAGCTCACTGGCCTCGGCCCAGTTCAGCATTTCTTGGTCGAAGGACTGGTTGGGATGTCGAATGTCCATGACCAGAACAATTCCGGCTAAAGCGTCTCGGTAGGACAAGTAATGATTCACGGCGCTTTGCCAGCTCTTTTGTGCTTCCTTGCCCGCCTTGGCGTAACCGTAGCCGGGTAAGTCTACAAGCCGGCCGCCAGTTCGCACATCAAAAAAATTGAGCAGCTGCGTGCGGCCTGGTGTTTTACTGACCTTTGCCGTGCGCCGGTTGCCGGTCAACTGATTCAGAACAGAGGATTTACCGGCGTTTGAGCGGCCGGCAAAGGCGATTTCGGCGCCCTCAATGGGTGGGCAGCGTTTTAAGTCAGGCGAACTGGTTAAAAAGGTTGCTTCCAAACGTTCTGGCAAAGACACATTCTCGGTCATCTTGTATATAATCTCGCGGCCTCTCCAGCGTCAGAACGCGCATGGCACTTCGGCACCTGTAGCTAATCGGGTTCGGAAGAGGGGGCAGTGTACCACCGCTTGCGCATTATGCTCAGAGGAGCCTTGCAGATCGGTACGAGGAAGTGCCTTGGGCTACCCGAGATAGCCTTGGCCACAAGTTTTATCAGGGTGCATCCGAGCCGTGTTTAGTCGCATATGTTCAAGGATGCCGGGTCAGTAATTTGTCAGTGAATTAGGGAAAACATAAATGAGTGTTCGCATAGCCGCAGCAAAACTAATGATCCTTTCTGCGCTCTTGGGCGTGACCACGTCCCAAGCGTTGGCCGCCGGAGATCCTGAAGCAGGCAAGGCCGGGTCCATGGTCTGTGCTTCTTGCCACGGCCAAGACGGCGCATCGGCCATTGATCCCTCATACCCGCAACTGGCAGGTCAGAATGAGCGTTACCTGGCCAAGCAGCTAAAAATGTTTCAATCCGGTGAGCGTGACGTTGCGCTGATGACCGCTCAGCTTGTGGGCAAGAGCGAGCAAGATTTGGATGATCTTGCCGCCTACTACGCCAGTCTGCCGTCCAAGGCAGCCCAAGCGACCGGCAACGATGACGATATCGCACTCGCCCGTCGGATCTATAAGGGCGGTATCTCAGAGAAAGGTGTTGCAGCGTGCAGCGCTTGCCACGGACCTAACGGTGCTGGTAATGCTCAGGCCGGATTCCCAAGAATCGGCGGTCAATCCGTTGCCTACACGGCTGCGCAACTGGTGGCCTACCGGGAAGGTGCTCGCCGATCTGACGAAGAATATGGCGGCATGATGCGGGGCGTGTCGCGTGGCTTGTCCGATCGCGAAATAGCAGTGCTGGCCGACTACATCAGCGGCCTAAACTAAGCTGCCTGCAGCGCAGCGGGATCCAAAAGCGCGATAACGTGAAGGAGGTAGACGATGTGCTCAAAGACCATTAAGACGGTCATCATCTTTTTAGCCGCTTGCGTCACCGCGCCTTGGGCAGTGGCCCAAGAACAGTTCATTGAAGGCACGCATTATGAACGCCTTGATGTGCCGGTACAGACAGGGCTGGAAAATACCACACCCCCTCAAGTTGAGGTGGTAGAGGTCTTTTCCTACATGTGCATCCACTGCTACAGCTTTGATCCGATTTTGGAGCACTGGAAAAACGATGACAAACCGGCCAACGCCGCCTTTAGTCGACTGCCGGCGGTGTTTTCCAGTGATTGGGCGTTAATGGCCCAAGCGTTTTACACGGCGGAAATTTTGGGCGTCAGTGAGCAGATGCACGGCCCATTGTTCGAGGCCGTTCACGTCAAGCCGGTTAACCTACGAAATGAAGCGAACATGGCCGCGCTGTTTGTGGATGCTTCTGGCGTGACCGCTGACGAGTTTACCAAGGCCTATAACTCGTTCTTTGTTCGTAGTCGGGTCATGCAGGCTCAGGCGAAAAGCCGAGCGTATGGCATAACCGGCGTACCGACACTCATTGTCAATGGCAAGTACCGCATAAACGGCAAAATGGCTGGGTCCAGCGAAGGCATGCTGGACGTAGTTAATTTCTTGGTAGACAAAGAAACCACCAATCCCTAACAGCCAAGCGCCGACCAGCTTCTTGCGTCTTTATCTTCTTGGCGAATCACCAATCGGGCTTTTGGCGCTGTTGTTTGGTGGTGCCGTGCTTTTTCTTGCGATCAACGCGTTTACGCTTAGCTGATTGGCTCGGGCTGGTGGCAATCCGTTTTTTCGGTCGCTGCCTTGCTTCTTGAATCATTGCTTCAACGCGGGCAAGGGCTTGTTGACGGTTTTTTAGCTGCGAACGGTGGCTGCTTGCTTGTACGACTAAAATGCCTTGCTTGTTGATGCGGTTAGCCTGTAATCCGATTAGTCGCCCCAAACTGTAGGCATCAAGGGCTAGCAGTGTCGTATCCACGCGCAACTCCACCGCTGTAGAGGTTTTGTTGACGTGTTGGCCGCCGGGCCCCGAGCTGTGTATGAACTGGAACTCACAAGCCGCCGGGGGAATACCATAGTTTTTTGACGCACTCATAGCAGCCCCTTGGGTCGCCAGACCCTTGTGGGTTGGCTAGTACCTGATTGCATGGGTTCTTAAGCTGTTACCGCGTAGAATACCAGCAACGAATCCGAGTGGCTTGCCAAGCAAGGCCGGTCCGTTAGCTGCCAGTTGTACAGGCGATGTAGCGGCATGGTTGTTAACGGCTACGGATAAGCAAAAGTCGAAGGAAAAAGAGAGCGAAGGAAAACCATATGAGCGCTTTGGACCGTCAGGAAGTTATAGCCAAGCTACAGTCTTGGCAGGCCCTTGAAATCGACAGCGAGGGTATTTGGCAGTGGGCTTTAGAGGCTGCGGATCAACGCACCACCGAGGATGCGGTCATCCTAGCCGTCATGGAGATGCTTTGCGCCCTGCCTCAGGACCTTTGGATTGAGGAAGATGCACAAGTGATGATGGACGCCTTAGCCAACCCGATGGACCAATCCGACCTGTCGATGAACCTGCTGTGGAATTATCCCGATATCATCGATCAGCGTGGTCGCCGTCGGGCCTTGGAAGAGCATCCTCTATATGGACCTTATTGTGTGGACTGAGGGTTGGGGTTGTGCAGATGTTAGGTGACGGAAAAAAACTGCATGAATTAATGCAGCTGCTCGACCTTGAGCGGGTCGAGGACAACGTATTTCGTGCCTATCACCCAGAGGACCGCCAGGGCAGGCTCTATGGCGGCCAAATCATGGCTCAAGCGTTGATGGCCGGTGGCCGCACCGTATCCGATGATCTGCACGTACATTCCTTGCATGGTTATTTTTTGCGGCCAGGCGATCCTAAGGTGCCGGCGGTCATACGTGTCGAGCGCGCTCGTGACGGCCGCTCTTTTGCGACGCGTCGCATCTTAGTAACCCAGCGGGGGGAGGCCATATTCAATATGGACGCTTCGTTTCAGATTCAAGAGTCGGGGTTAGAGCATCAGGTGCAAAAACCCGCACTGGCGCCGCCGCCAGCGGAGAAAATTCCTCCCGCGTTGCTGGATGCCCCCTTTGTGACCTGGCGACACGAGTTTCGGCGGCTGCAGTCTGAAAGTCCCCAGCCCCCAGAGCAGTTTGTGTGGTTCACGCCCACGGGCAGAGTTTCCGATGACCCCCTGATGGCCGCCTGCCTGTTGGTGTTTGAATCGGATAACGTGCTGATTGGTACCGCTCGCTTGCCTCATCGGGGCAGTTTTAAAAGAGAACACATGCAGGTGGCGAGCCTCGATCACGCCATGTGGTTTCATCGTCCCCTTGATCTCAACCAGTGGCTTTTATATGCCATTGATTCGCCAAGCGCTTCAGATGCCCGAGGGTTTGCGCGAGGCAACATCTTCACCGAGGGCGGTGAACTAATCGCATCCACTGTCCAAGAGGGGTTGATTCGCCTCCGCAATCCATAAGCCGCCGCGGGTCTGAGCCGGAGGATCTGCTACAAAGAGTCCACCAAGTTACGCAGCTTTTCGCATTGAGCTGTGCGCTCGGCGGCATCCGCGCCGGCAAAGCGGACGTTCAGCGAGGTGACTCCAGATTCGCGCAGGGCATGCAGACGCTCCCTGACGAAACCTTCCGGCCCGATCAGAGAGCTTTTGGCCAGATAGTCATCGGGAATGGCCTCTTCGGCGGCTTTCTTTTCGCCAGCCAGGTATAGGTCTTGAATGATTCTGGCTTCCTCGGCGTATCCGCTTTTAGAGAAAATATCGTTGTAGAAGTTCTTAGAGCGCGCGCCCATGCCGCCAATGTAAAGAGCGGCACCGGGTCGAGCACTATTTCGCAGCGGCTCTGTGCCTTCGCCGATCGCCACACTGCCCCCGGCATAAATATCCAGTGGCGCGCGGTCGCCGGCACGCTTGCCGTTGCCTTTGCGCAAGGCATCGCCCCAAACGGCGTCAGCCGCTTCGGCGGTATAAAACGCCGGCAGCCACGCGTCTGCAAGCTCTGCGGTCGCGGCGACGCTGGCCGGTCCCAAGGAGGCGATGGCGATTGGAATATCGTCGCGCACTGGGTGATTGATCAGTTTGAGTGGCTTGCCAAGCCCCGTGCCTTGGTCTTGAGGTAGGGGGATCTGATAGTGATCGCCCATGTACTGTACTTTTTCCCGCCGCCAGACTTGCCGGCAAATCTCAATAACCTCGCGGGTGCGGGCCACCGGCGCGGTGTAGGGCAGGCCATGAAAGCCTTCGATAACCTGTGGGCCTGAGGCGCCCAAGCCCAGCATTGCTCTACCGTCTGAAAGGTAGTCGACGCCGGCGGCAGTCATGGCCAACAGGCTGGGTGTACGGGTGTAAATGGGTAAAATGCCTGATGCGATAATGACGCGCTCGGTCTCCGCGGCTAGGTAGCCCATGGCTGACGGGGCGTCGAAGCTATAGGCTTCGGGCACCCAAGCGACATCAAGCCCAGCTTTTTCTAATGATTTTATTTCGGCAACAGCCTTTTTGAAGCCGCCCGCGTAGTTGATAAGCGTAGAAATTTTCAACGTACATCCTCTGATTTCGATTGCGGGATTATGACGACTTGGGCAAGGTCAGAGAAAGTTATTTTCAACCCTAAAAGCGAGAAGCGGGGATCTGCCGCATGAGTCTAAAAACCATAAATTCTAGAGTCTCGAGCGCCTGCCTGTTGGCAGCGGTGCTTTTGGCCGCCGGACCTGTGCGCGGGTTCGAGTTGCAGCCCTACATCGACGATGCAGTGCCGAACTTGGTTCGCTACATAAATATTGACACGATCAATCCTCCGGGTAATGAATCGAGGGGTGTCGTCTTTTTGGGCAGCCTGCTGAGCGAGGCTGGCATTACCTACGAAAGCGCTGAATCTGCTGCTGGCCGAGGTAATTTGTGGGCCAAACTGCCCGGCGTGCCGGACGCGAATGGCCGCAAGCTTCCCGGCTTGGTCTTGCTGCATCACATTGATGTTGTGCCTGCTAACGCGGCGCATTGGCAGGTTGATCCCTTATCTGGCGATATCCGAAACGGCTACATCTATGGCCGTGGCGCCATCGACACCAAGGGCCTTGGCATGGTGCAGCTGCAGGCGTTTCTTGCGCTGGCGGCCAGCGGCCAGTCTTTGAACCGGGATGTTTGGTATGTGGCTACCGCAGACGAAGAGGCCGGCGGACTTTTTGGTGCCGGCTGGATGGTGGAAAATCGGCCGCAAGTATTTGCCAATGTGGGTTACCTGTTGAACGAAGGAGGCTCTGGCCGCAGCTACCAACAAGGTGTCGCGGTTATGGTCGAGGTGACGCAGAAGGTGCCTTTGTGGTTGCGGCTAAAGTCTACGGGCCGGCCGGGCCATGGCTCAGCACCCCAGGTGGCGACATCTGTGACGCGCCTAGTGCGGGGCCTTGAGCGCATACGTGAAACCAACTTCCCAGTTAACGTAGTACCGCCAGTGGCGGCCATGTTCGAAGGTATAGCGCCGTATCAAGGCGAGGGTCTGCGAGGTCAATACGCCAATATTGCTCAGGCAGCCAAGGATCCTGAATTTTTGCTCAGCTTGCGGCTGAAGAATCCGGGCGCCCATGCGCTACTGCGAAACACCTGTTCTATCACGAGGTTGCAGGGCAGCAGTAAAATCAACGTGGTGCCAGCGGAGGCGTCAGCGGAACTCGACTGCCGTTTACTGCCCGACCAAGATCCGGAGGAGTTTTTCAATCAACTGCGGCAAATCATCAACGATGATGCGATTAGTATCGAAAAGATCATGGGCTTCACACCGGCAAGCAGCCGCACCGATACACCGCTTTTCAAAGCCATTGAGAAGGTGGTCGAGGAGCGGCATGATGCCCGCGTCGTACCCACGGTAGCCGGGGGGTTTACTGATTCCCATTTCTTCCGAGATATGGGTATTACCAGCTACGGGTATTCACCCTTTGTTTTTGGTGGTTCAGAAGCAACGGGTATTCACGGCAACGATGAGCGCATCAGCATCCGTAACGTTGAACAAGGCGTAGCAACCTTTTACCAACTGTTGCAGGACTTCACTGTGCGTTAGCAATGATTCAACGACGATAGATAAAGGCAGGGAGACAAATGAAGGTTGCCGAGAGCGCTTACGATTTTTCCAAGATGCATCAACGTATGCAGTTTTACGTGGATCAGAATATTTTGCCTTGCTGTGCCACAGCGGTTTTTAAAGGAACCGATCTGGTGGATTTCCAAACCTTTGGCTATATGGACGTCGAAAGCCAGCGCGCCCTGCTGCCAGATGCGATTTTCCGCATGCATTCCAATACGAAAATCGTAACGTCAGTGGCTCTTATGATGCTGCACGAGGACGGCCTGTTTGACTTGGATGACCCACTGGCAAAGTTCCTGCCAGAATTTGCAGATCTCGTAGTTCTCAAGCCGGATGCCTCAAGCGCTACCGATACCGCGCCGGCGAAAAATCTAATCACCGTACGTCAAATACTCAGCCACAGCGCAGGGCTAAGCTATGGCTTTGTGGAGCCGACATCTGTGATTGATCAGGCCTACACTGCCGGAGGCATTAATGCGCTGGGTGACATGGGCGTAGACCTTGAAGAGTTTTGCGCCCGCGTTGCCAAGCTGCCGCTGGCGTTTGAGCCCGGCACGAGCTGGCGCTATTCGGTAGCAACCGACGTCTGCGCACGATTGGTTGAAGTGTTGTCCGGCCAGAAATTTGATGATTTTTTGCAGCAGCGCATATTTCAACCGTTGAACATGATCGATACCGGCTTCTGGGTGCCAGAAGCCAAAGTGCAGCGGTTTACCACGCTTTATGCCCCGGACGACATTTTTGACCCGATGAAACCGGCGCTGAATGTTTACGACGATCCGACAGCAGGGACGTACAATGCCTCACCACAATTCCTAAGTGGTGGCGGCGGCCTCGTTTCTACGGTTTCTGATTATTCGTCGTTTTTGCGCATGATCGTGAATCAAGGTGAGTGGAACGGCGCCCGAATCCTGAAGCCGGATACGCTCAAACTTATGCGTAGCAATCAGTTGGCTGATGGCGTGAAGGTCGCGTTTCCTATGTGGGTCATGCCGGGCACGGTGTTTGGTCTAGGCTTCGCGGTCAAAAACGACCTGACGCCTGAAGAGCCGGCTGCGGCCTTGGGTGAGTACCATTGGGGAGGACTGGGCGGCACCCACAGCTGGATGGCGCCGGAAGCGGACCTCACGGGTTTTTGCCTAACCCAACGCCTACCCGGTTTCTGGCACCCCTTTAGCCAAGAGTTCAAAGCGTTAACCTACGCGGCAGTCGCCTGAGGTGCGGGTCGAATTTATGCTGCGCTGCCGGAAATTTAATTAGGAAACCACATGTCGGACGTTGTCGCTGAGCCCCGAGAAACGGAACAAAACCAAGAGCAGGAGCCAAAATCTGCTTTGAGCTGGCTGCTCAAAGTGGTGACGTGGTTGGTAACCGGGCTGTGTTTTTACTTGGTGTTTGCGCGTACCGAAGCGACCGCGGCCCGCGAGGGTCTTACCGTCGCTGAGTACCTGCTACGTTTTTTTGCGGATGCGGACTGGACCGTCTGGCTGATGGTGATGATTCCCTATTCGCTGTTCTTTTTTTCCGTCGATTCACATGCCAGTTGGCGGGCAATTCGGTGGTTCAACGCGCCACAGCTGCGTTTAACTCAAGTGCTGCCGATCCGTGCAAGCGCCTACATTCTGTCCCTAGTAAACGAGCAGGTCGGCAAGGGCGCCATGTCGCTCTACTTGGCGCGGCGGCACGATGTGCCCGGTTGGCAAGCCCTGTCGACCATGGTCATGCTCGGGTTGATGGAAATCTACCAGCTGTTGTTTTTTTCTGGGATTGGCGTCTTGCTTTACTATGACTTGGTTCAAGAGGCTTCTTCCCAGGTACGTCTTGACGTAATTTTGCCTGCCGTATTCGCCGGCGCCGTGTGTTACCTGCCGATTCACATTCTCTTTTTTCGGGGCGTGTTTGGTGACTTCCCAAAAATCCGGGATGCGCAGATTTTTCGGGCATTTCGGGAAGCTCGCCCGATTCATTATCTGCTGCTACTGCTGTTCAAGGCGCCAAATCTGCTGGGTGCGGTACTGGTATACACCTTCGCCCTACAGTTGTTTAACGTAGACGTAGGCTTCGGACAAATGCTGGCTTTCCTACCGGTGATATTTTTGGCTGCGGCGCTGCCTCTGCCTTTTCACGCTGGGGCATTGTTGTTGTGGACGGTACTGTTCCCAGAATTCCCCGAGGTTGGGGTGTTCAGCTTAATCATGCATACGTTCTTCGTGTTGTTTAATGCCGCGATAGGCGTGGTATTTCTGCCTAAGGCCAATGCCGAGCTGTTTGATCAAGGCAGCGAGCAGGACTAAATGGGCGGTTTTCGGATTTCCGAGGGTTTGCGCCGCAAAGCGTGGTAGAGCCTGTCCGTCATGGAAATCAGCGAGGTTGCTACTAAAAGCCAAGCTGCCGAGAAAACTGCATTGTTCAGAAAGGTCACGACCCCAATCGCGAAACCAAGTTCGGCAGGGTGATCGGCAGCAATAACGGAGAGTCCCAGTTGCAAAGTTTGCACACCAATGGCTGTGGCTACGAGGGCGTAATATGCAACCCCGTTGTATCTGCCGAGGAGGCTGGTGCGCAGTTTGTGTCCCGCCAAGGCTTTGGAATCAAGGGCGTATTGCAGGAACGCTAGGGTGATGCATGGCCATAGCCACGGCGTGATCAGGGCGCACTCTGCCAAGGCCCAAGCGCCAACACTGACGAAAAATGCATCGGTACCATGATCGAAGAGGCCACCAAAAGCCGACTCGCGATTTTGCCGGCGAGCCACCTTACCGTCGTAAACATCGGTAACAATCGCAACGATCATGCTTAACGACGCAACAAGCCAGACCTGCTGAACAATCGCCCAGGCCATCACGGGGGCGAGCAGCAATCGAAGCCCGGTTAAGGCATTGGCGAGGTTGACGCGCGTTCCGCCGGTGGGGAACGCGCGCTTTGAGGCCGTATTTTTACTCATGGGTCTAAGTGCTTGGGCTCATGTCCAGAGCGACCATGGGCAAGTTGTTGACGAAAGTCTAGGAAAGGAGCCCGGTTGGGTTTCGGGTATGCGCTTCGCGTCACAGGGCGCGCCAAGGCGGCAGCCTGGGTCAGGGTGCTTGAACCAGTCGATAAAACGCCCCGCCGCGGTCGAGGTTTTCTGGATCCATGTCGTACTTGGCAAAGAAATGCTCAGCCACCAATTGGGTGGTGTCTGGGTCAATGACCCGCTCTGCCAGCGCTTGATAGAGTTTGCCGTCGACCTCGAGCGTCACCCTTGGATCCTCTTCCATGTACTTGGCCCATTGATGAGATCGTTTAGACGCGCCCACGTAAAACGCCCGGTCAATTCCAACGCCCCAAATTGTCACGGAATACGGCTCTAAAGGGTTGGTCTGCAAAAGTACATTTTCGCAGTCTTCCGCATGCTGCCAATCGTCAGGCCACGGGGCTAAATCGCCATCGAGCGAGCCACCGGGAATAGGACCAAGCGGTGCGCCGCAGGCACCGACAAGAAAAGCGATAAGCGTCAGTGTAGATGCTCTGCAAAAGACGTGGGAAGAAGTCAGCATAGAAGAAAGTAGCGCCAGATTTAGGCATAAGCATACTCGAAAATTCGCGCTATCATGCTTTTTTCGGTCAGCATGTCATGCCGTCCAACTCGGGGTAAAAAAATGTCAGAAGAAAAGCCGACTCAAACCTCTGAGCCTCGTACCAAGGCGGAGGCCGATGAGGATACCGTCAGCCCAGCCGTACCGTCGGCAGACGTTAGCACTGACGAAAGTCCGGCGTCGCCGCCAACAGAGCAAGAGCAAAATCAGGGCAGCGCCACGGCCTTAGAGGCAGAGCAAGCCAACGAACAGGAGCCGCAGGAAGAACCCAAGCCACCAGAATGTTGGTTCATAACCGGGGCAAACGGTAACTTGGGCCAGCGCCTTGTTCGGCATTTACTGGCTGAAGGCGCCAGCGTCACCGCTGTGGTACGTAGCGGTCGAGCGGAGCAAAGCCTCGCTAGGGCATTGAATTTTAATAAGCAGTTGCGTATCGAAGTCATTGATTACGCAGAGACCATGCTCCTTGCCCAAGCGGCTTACGGTGCTCAATACGCGGTGCATTTGGTGGGTATCTTAAAAGCAACAAAAAATGCGACCTATGCCAAGGCTCATGAGGCGAGCTGTACCGCCTTGGTCCGCGCGTTGAAAGATACCTCTGTGGAACACATTACCTATCTGTCGATCCTTGGAGCCAAGCCGAGCTCGGGCAACGCCTGCTTAGCGTCAAAGGGGAAAGCAGAGCGAATATTGCATCGTTCGCCGATCACTGCATGCACCCTGCGAGTGCCCATGGTGATTGGTGAACGCGATTACGTGAGCAAAATGTTGGCGCAGCGTGCCAGCTTGAAAAGCTCGGTAACCTTTCGCGCCGCCAGTTTGGAGCAACCGATTTACGCGGGAGATGTAGTGGACGCCATTTGCGCCGCGGCGCGCCTTGGCCTCGATGGTGGACTCAACTTGGCTGGCCCAGAAAGCCTGACACGAGAGGAGCTGTACAAACGGGCCGCGGCGGTCCTAGGCCGCACAACCTCGGTCCGTTCGGTACCGATTGTCTTCGGCTACGCGATTGCTTGGTTGCTTGAACTTTTTTCGTCGGAGCCACCAATTACCCGGGCCATGCTGGGCGTTCTCGATCACGATGATCAGATTGATGTAGCTAAGGCGCAGCAGATGCTGGGACTGCACGAGTTAACGGATCTGGATACGATGCTGCGCAAAGCGGTTCGCTGACCTGTGGTGCGCATTTAGGTCAGCGTTTTTGCTAAAAACGGCAGGCTGAGATCCAAGCGATGGTCGATACCCGAGTGCGTTCCAGCAAACTCCTCATAGCGATGTTTGATGCCGCATTCTTGAAGCTGCAAAGATAGCTGTCGCGAGCCATAGTGAATGTGGAATTGATCCCGCCAGCCGCAGTCGATGTATATCCCTCGAAGTTGGGCCAAGCGCGTCTTATTTTTTCGGACTAAATTAACGGGGTCATGGGCAAGCCATTTCCGCCATCGTTGTTCAATGCGCTGGCCGGTATTCAAATCGTAGGGCAAATTAAAGCCGTTGGGCGCGTGTGGGTTCGGGTCGTAAGTGGCGGCCATGGCCAGGAGCATTAGCGTCATGATGTCCGGACTCGATAAAGGCTGCTCGCCGTTGGGGTGACAGTCGCTCACATAACGCAGAAACCGTTTCACCCTGCCGTCATCGCTTCCGGGATTTGCCTGGGGCCGAGTTCGCTGTCGACCGGTTTTTAAGCCTGGCTGCCGAAAGTTTTGCAGGTGCGTTAGTACAGCGGGCCATTCGGCGCCGTAGACAAAGTCAAAATGGGCATCACCGGCGTGGCAAGCGATCGCGCCCCAAATGTCAGGGCGACTCATGCCGAGACGCATAGCACCAAATCCGCCCGACGACTTGCCGAAGCAGCCGCGATGCTCGGCGCTGCTGCGGGTGCGGAACTGTGCGTCCACAAATGGCACCAGTTCATCATTCAAATAGTCGGCGTAACGACCGATGGCGGAAGAGTTAATGTACTGATTACCGCCAAGACTGGTAAAACAATCCGGGAACACGACAATAACCGGAGGCATCGCTTTGTTTGCGATTAGCCGATCAAGCTTTTGTACTAAGTTCTCATCAAAGTTGCGCCAATTAAGGTGTGCTGGACCGCTGCTGGTAAACGCAGCCAAGTCGTAAAGGACCGTAAATCGACGCTTTTGGTTTCGAGCTTGGTCGTAGGCTGCAGGCAAATAGACCGTTACGGGGCGCTCAGAGGGATCACCGAGAGGGTTGTCCTGCAGCACACGAGATTGGTGAGTTAGAGTGACTACTGTGCCGCCGGATTGGAACGTTGTTGCCATAGATGCCCTCTGGCGTTGCTGCCGTTGTATTTACCTTGCCAATGTCTGCTATGCAGTGCTCAACGCCCGGATTATAGTTTTGAATCACATAGACTGCTGCTGTGACGTTGAGCGCCAAGACTCACAGCCTAACAGGAGAAAGAAAGCCCCGTGAAAGGAACGAACCCGCAGGCGTTTTGGCCGGCTATCGGCAAGCGCTTCCTTATCGCGCCGGCGGTAGGTTTGATCGGCCTTGTGTTTGTAGGCTATCTGCCCGATGTTTGGGCGAACGCGGAGAGTTATGGCGATAGCGCGGCGGGAGCCAAGCTGTATCCCGCCTGTACGTCCTGCCATGGTGCGAAAGGCCAAGGAAACGTTGGCCTTGCGGCCCCCAAGTTAACGGGCTTACCAAGTTTTTATTTGCTAAAACAACTGCAGAACTTTCAAAGCGGAGTGCGCGGCACCGCCGCCGGCGATAGCAAGGGCCGCCAAATGGCAGCTATGTCCAAGAGTCCGCGGTTAACGCGAGCGGGTGCTTTGGACGATCTGGTCGCCTACATTCACAGTCTCCCAGACAAACCAGCCACTCAAACCGTGGTGGGTGATGTGCAGCGAGGAAAAACTCTCTACGGTAGTTGCGCAAGTTGTCACGGGGCCTTGGGTCAAGGCCTTGAAAGTATGGGGGCACCACCCTTGGCGGGCCAAAGTGATTGGTATCTGCTGGTTCAGCTTCAACACTTCGCTAACGGCCGGCGTGGATACGATGCGAAAGATTACCGCGGTCAACAAATGCAGGGAGCGATGAGTGCGTTGCAAACCACCAGCGACTACCAAGCCGTCGTTGCTTATATCAATACGCTTGGATCGTAAAATGCCGGTTCAGCAGACAAGGTTACCAATATGACAGCGCCCCGGCTGACGCTGGATCTGGATGCCCTCGCGGAGAACTATCATAAGCTCCGTCAGCGTGGTCCTCAGGCGGTACCACCAGATCAGGCGGCCGCCGTGGTTAAGGCGAATGCCTATGGTTTAGGCGTTGCAGAAGTCTCAAATCGTCTGTGGCAGGAAGGATGTCGGCGGTTCTTTGTCGCCGTGGCCGAGGAAGGCGTCCAGCTGCGGAAGCTGCTGCCTCAGGCCCAGATCTACGTCCTAGCCGGTGTCACAACGGCAACGCAGGATGACTTACGCGGCCACGGCCTGCTGCCAGTGCTCAACAGCCTGAATCAATGCGCCCTATGGGCGGCCCAGGGTACGGAGCCAGCGGCATTGCATATCGATACCGGCATGAATCGGCTTGGTTTGCCCAGCGATGTGGATGTCACCACCCTGCCGCCGCTTAATCTGGAACTGGTTATGACGCATTTTGCCCGGGCGGACGAACTCGATCACGCCATGAATGGTCAGCAATACGAGCGTTTTAGTCAGTGTGTCGACAGGCTTCAGAATCTCGGCCATGACTTTTTTGTGAGCGCGAACAACACCGCTGGAGCACTTGCTGAGACTGCAGATCGCGGACCGGTTTGTCGCTCAGTGGACCGACTGGGCATTGGCTTGTATGGGGTAAATCCCCAACGGGAGACTGCGCCGTCGTCAGACACTCCTGCCCTAGCCACTGTGGCGACGCTGGAGGCGCAAGTGCTACAAGTGCGCGCTGTGGAGGCTGGTTCACAGGTGGGTTACGGCGCTACCTATCAGGCTCAGCAGCCGGGGCGGCTCGCCACAGTGAGTGCGGGCTACGCGGACGGTGTACCGCGTCTGCTCTCCAATCAGGGGCACGTTGGTTTTGACGGGCAGAAACTGGCGATGGTCGGGCGTATTAGCATGGATTCATTGGTAGTAGATCTGCCCGAATCTTGTGTCCTGAGCGAAGGTGATTGGGTTGAGATCTATGGCTCAACAATTCCGGTGGAGACGGTGGCCAGACAGGCTCAGACCATTAGCTACGAGATTTTCACGGGCCTTGGCCCTCGGGTACAGCGCCGGCGATAGAGGCGCATGCGGTTCCTCAGGTGCCCGAGGAATGATAGAAAGGTAATCAGGAGGCACGAAATCCGCCAAGGATTGCGGGCTAGGACGATGAGCCAAATCTTGGCCAATTCAGTGTGGTCGACAAAGGAGATCAGAGGGTGGGAGCAACAATTAACCCGCAAGGGACGTTAGCCGGCAAAGTGGCGGTAATAACCGGGGCCAGTCGAGGCATTGGCGATGCCATAGCGCGGCGCTACGCGATGGAGGGCGCCAAGGTTGTGGTGTCGGCAAGAACGGTGGAAAGCGGCGATCACTACCTGCCAGGCTCCATTAACGAGACCGTCGCCGAGATCAATGCCGCCGGCGGCGAGGCCATGGCGATAAAGGCGGATCTGGGTGTTGCTGAAGATCGGCAGGGCTTAGTGGCGCAGGCGCTAGAGGCATTTGGAGCCATCGACATTTTGGTCAACAACGCGGCCATAACCTATTTTATCCCGGTAGCCGACTTTCCAGAAAAGCGTTTTCGTCTGATGATGGACGTGCAGGTTTGGGCGCCTTTTGAGCTGGCCCAACTGGTGCTGCCCGGAATGCGGGAGCGCGGTTCGGGTTGGATTTTGAATGTGTCGTCACATGCGGCCCTGCACCCGGAAAAAACTCAACCCGGCAGGGGCGGTACCGTATACGGAATGTGTAAAGCCGCGTTGGAGCGATTTACCACAGGGTTGGCCCAAGAGGTTTACGACGAGGGCATAGGTGTGAACGTTATTTCCCCGGGTTTGGTGGCAACCCCGGGGGTGATGCACCATAAGCTGATTAACGAATCCAACGAGTCCCGGGTTACCCCGGTAGAGCATATGGCCGAGGCCTGTTTGCGTTTGTGCCATGGCGATGCTCAAAAGCTTACGGGCCGCATCGACTATGCTGACGCCGTGATGGAAGAATTTTCCCTAGAGGCCGCAACCCTCATTTAGCATCGACCTGACAGGGTTTGCCCAGGCGCAAACTAGGAGACCAAGATGACGCATGTATCCAAATTTGCAACGCATAACGAATATCCCAACGACTCCATTGAGGGGAAAGATCTCCAGCACCTGCTGCATCCTTCCACCAACTTGGCACAGCATCAGCAACAGGGGCCAGTGGTGCTTGAAAGTGCCGAGGGTGTCTACATACGTGACGGCCACGGCAAGCAGTACCTAGAGGGAATGGCCGGTCTTTGGTGTACCGCGATTGGATATGGTCGCGAGGAGCTTGCCAAGGTGGCTTACGAGCAGATGGTGAAGCTGAACTATTCCCAGTTGTTTGCCGGCAGGACGAATGAGCCGTCGGTATTGCTGGCTGAAAAACTCAAAGCCATGGCCCCGTTTGACGCTGGCCGGGTCTTTTTTGGCCTGTCTGGAAGTGATGCTAACGACACTCAGATCAAACTCATTTGGTATTACAACAACGCCCTAGGCCGCCCAGAAAAGAAAAAAATTATATCGCGCAAACGGGGGTATCACGGAGTCACCATAGCAAGCGGCTCGCTCACGGGCCTGCCGCCCTTTCACGCGGCCTTTGACTTACCGATGCCCGGCGTTGTGCACACGTCGTCACCGCATTTTTACAGCGAAGGTTTACCGGGCGAGAGTGAGGCGGAATTCTTGCAGCGTCTTGTTGATGACCTTGAGAGCATGATTCAGCAGGAAGGCCCGGAAACCGTTGCTGCGTTTATCGCTGAGCCCATCATGGGGGCCGGCGGTGTGGTGGTCCCTCCCGAGAACTATTTTCCGCGCATTCAACAGGTCCTAGATAAATACGATATTGCCTTCATTGATGACGAAGTGATTTGTGGTTTTGGCCGCACGGGCCAGCCGTTTGGAGCTCAGACTTTAGATATCGAACCCACCACCATGAGTATTGCCAAGGCGCTTTCATCTGCCTACCTGCCGATCAGTGCCGTCCTGTTGCCAGAGTCCATGTACGAGGCCTTCGCCGATCGTTCGGGGGAGCTGGGCAATTTTGCTCACGGCTTTACCTATTCCGGGCATCCGGTTTGTGCTGCGGTAGCGCTTCGTAATCTTGAGTTAATGGAAGAAATGGATCTGTTCAACCATGCACAGCGCATGGGTGAAATCTTGCAGCAACGCCTGCAGCAGTTTGTTGGGCACCCTCTGGTTGGTGAGGTGCGTGGCAGGGGTCTAATCGCCGCCGTGGAGTTAGTGCGTCAGGCTTCCCCCCGGCAGCCCTTTGCGGCCAGCGCCGGCGTCGGCGCCTTCTGTGCCAGCGCCTGTCATCAAGCGGGCTTGGTGTTGCGCAACATGGGTGACTCCATAGCCATTTGTCCGCCGCTGATCATCAACGAAAGTCAAATTGACGAGCTGGTGTCGAAATTGGCTGGCGCCATAGATCAGACGCATGGATGGGCTCATAAGCAGGGGCTGCTCTAGGCGCAGAAGAGGTCCGGATAGATTGGATCAGGACAGAGCATCCAAGTCAGCCTTGCCGTGGAGCGACAGCCCCAAATCCTTTAGCAACCCGTTTTCAACGCTGTAAATCCAGCCGTGCAAACTCAGCGCCCGCCCTTGGGACCAAGCTTTGCTGATTGGCGGGCATTGGGCTAAGGACTTCAGTTGATGCTGGACGTTCAGCTCGCACAAAGCCGCTAGGCGCTCAGCCTCCGGCAACGCCGCCAAGGCGGTTTGCTGATCCGCCCAAATGCGGCTGATGCTGGCGATCCAATCGGCAACGGTGCCAGTGGCCGAACCCTGCATAGCGGCTTGAACGCCGCCGCATTTGTAGTGGCCACAGACGATAATGTGCTCAACCTCTAATGCATTTACCGCGTATTCCACAACGCTCTGGCAATTGGGATCGTCGCTGCCAATAACGTTGGCCACGTTGCGATGAACAAAAACCTCTCCGGGTACCAACCCTGTTATTTGGTTCGCCGGAACCCGACTGTCTGAGCAGCCGATCCATAGGTACTTGGGTTTTTGCTGGTTTGCCAAGCGCGGAAAAAATTCTGGGTCCTCTTGGCGCACTCGCTCAGCCCAATTGCGATTGTTCTGAAGCAAAATTTCGAGGTCGGGCCCATCTTTTGTTTGGGAAGTTTGGCTCATAAGGATCGTTAACCGTTTATTTCTGAAGCGGGGATATCCAAAGCTAATGACAGCGTGGGAGTCGGCAGGCGTAGCATGTCCAAGTGTGCGGCCGATTTCCAGAGTCTTGCTAACTTTGAACTCGGTCCGGGGGATTATTTGTCCGCGAGGCTCCCAGAGGATCGGGTATCATGCGGATCGGTTAAAGGAGGGTGCAAAAATGCATTTGGTACCAGATTTTGATTTTGGTCACGGTGAAACCATTGACCAATTACGGGACAGCGTTGCGGCGTTTTGCGCTAAGGAGCTGGCACCTAGGGCGGCCGATATTGACCGTGACAACGAATTCCCCAGAGACTTGTGGCCCCGGCTAGGTGAGTTAGGCGTGTTGGGGATGACAGCTCCCGAACAATACGGTGGCGTGGACATGGGGTATTTGGCGCATACCATCGTGCTCGAAGAAATCAGCCGGGCCTCGGGTTCTGTGGGTTTGTCTTACGGCGCGCATTCCAATCTTTGTGTGAATCAAATCGTGCGCTTCGGCACCGAGGAACAGCGTCAGCAATACTTGCCGAAGCTGGTCAGCGGTGACTATCTCGGAGCGTTAGCTATGAGCGAGCCTGGCTCAGGTTCCGATGTGGTCAGTATGCGCCTGAGGGCTACCGACGACGGTGACGACTACATTCTTAACGGGAACAAAATGTGGATCACCAACGGTCCGGGGGCCGATGTGTTAGTGGTCTACGCTACCGTGGACCCAGCCTTGGGGACCAAGGGGATCACGGCGTTCCTGGTGGAAAAAGGTATGACTGGATTCAGCACCGGAACAAAGCTGGACAAGATGGGCATGCGAGGCTCGGACACTGCGGAGCTGATCTTTGAAGACTGTCGCATCCCCAAAAGCCAGATATTGGGCAAAGTGGGTCAGGGGGTCAGCATCTTAATGAGCGGCCTAGACTACGAGCGGGTAGTGTTGGCGGGAGGGGCTCTGGGTTTGAGTAGAGCCGCCTTGGATGTGGCCATGCCCTACCTGCATGAGCGCCAGCAGTTCGGCCGGCCCATCGGTGAGTTCCAGCTAATGCAGGCAAAAATTGCTGATATGTACACAGAAACCAACGCAGCCCGGGCCTACGTTTATGCGGTTGCCGCAGCCTGTGATGCGGATCGCACTACGCGTATTGATGCGGCGGGCTGTATTTTGTACGCAGCCGAGCGAGCAACTCAACATGCCCTCCAAGCCGTTCAGGCGTTAGGGGGTAACGGTTACATCAATGACTTTCCCGCCGCGCGCTTGCTGCGCGATGCCAAGCTCTATGAGATCGGCGCGGGCACCAGCGAGATCCGTCGCATGTTGATCGGACGGGAGCTATTCGACGCGACTCGTAGCTGAGGCTATAATCCCGCGCCAGCTCGGTCAGCTGCAGGGGATCATCGCCGATTCCAGACCTATGCCCTGAGAACAAGCCGCTATGTCATTGCAGGACGGCGGCGTGTACCGGGGTTTTGACGAAAGATATTTAGACTAAAGCCAGTTAATTGCTCAACAAAGGAGAGGTCTTTTGAGACTGAGATTCATCGCTATTGCTTCAACTCTGTTGTTTGCCCTTGCGGCAAATGCGGTTCCCCCAGGCAGCGACGACGAGATCGACGCACGCCTGCAACCCTATGGAACGGTCAACCGTGCGGTGACCCAAGAGGTAACTGTGGCGGTTCCCGCGGCGCCCTTGACCGGTACCGAGGTCTATGACACTTATTGCGCCACGTGCCACGCCATGGGTATTGGTGGTGCGCCCACATTTGCAGATACAGCAGCATGGGCGCCTCGTATAGCCAAGGGCATGGATACGCTGATGGCCAGCACCTTGAACGGTATCAACGCGATGCCTGCCAAAGGCCTGTGTATGTCTTGCTCAGACGATGAGCTAAGCGATGCCGTCACCTATATGGTAGACGCCGCTAAGTAATTAGCCTTCTCCAGCCCCGTACTTACGTTTTGCACCAGTGCGGGGCCTACTGGCTGCCCCGGCGAGTAGAAACCACCCACCACCGCATCACGCGCACCAATTTAAAGCAATGCACCGCCGATGTGCACCATAGGCAGGCGTACTAGTTGGGTTGCTACGTCCCTATTTGGTCGAATTTGCCCGCAGCCAAGGTCGCCCTCGTAAACTTGGTTTGAAAAGACAAGTAAAAACAATGACTAACGCGCGCCGGGCAAAAAAAATCCATTAACTTACAAAATTGGCCCGCTTGTTGCTTTAAGTCCAGCAGCGAAACATGACCCGCTTTGAGCGGTAAACGCGCAAAGGCAACGGCTGGTGTTTGTTGCCATTATTAAATTGAACAGTCAGGAGAGACTATGAAAACACTAACCAAACTCATGTCTGCTGCCGCGATCGCGGCGGGATCTATGGGTACTGCATCAATCGCAAGTGCTGAAGTTTCATACAACATAGGATGGGTTTCTGAGTATTACTACCGAGGGATCTACCAAGATCAGTCCTCTGCGAGCGCCGGGATTGACTACGAAGCGGACGGATTTTACGTCGGTGCTTGGACAGCGGATGTAGGGCAAGGTCTGGAATATGACCTATATGCTGGATACGGCATGGACATTGGCGAGATTTCAGTAGGCGTGGGATTCACTGGGTACTACTACACTGACGATTGGGACGGCAAGTATGAAGAGGTCAACCTCAGCGTAGGTTACGGTCCTGTGAGTATCGGTTACTCTTTCGGTGAACACGAAGGGCTGGGCGGAGCTGATGGTGGTGATATTGACTACGATTTCCTGGATGTAAGTATTGATTTAGGCAAAGGGTTTTACGCGACATACGGAAGTCATGGCGATGAGGCCGATGGCGACTATTTTGAACTCGGTTACGGAACAACGGTAGCGGAAATAGACCTTGGCGTGGCGATCATAATGCCTGAGAACGAGCTGGACATAGCCGACATGGATAACAATGCGGGTACGGCGGAAGCGGTCGTTCTTTCAATCGGAAAGTCTTTCTAAAGACTGTCCTCCCCGACAACGGGTCCTTCGGGACCCTTTTTTGTGGGCGCCTGTTTTTCGAGCCGGCGCTCAGCGGGCGTGTTAGCCCGCGTACTGGATCCAGCTCATAGCTCGAAAACTCAGTGCCTCCATAAGGTGGGCTTGCCTGATTGCCTTCTTCTGTCCCACCATCGTTTTTGCTTTCACGCCCCCTTTCTGGGCTTGTTTTTTGCTGCCACCATCATCCTTCAGCTCCCGCCGGTTCAAGGGTATGGTCACTTTGCCTTGGGCGATCCTCTGAGGGCTGGATTTGCTCCAGTGCCTCGTCCAGATCCGCAAGGGTTAGGGCCACACGCCACAGCTTGTGGTAGCTGCGCAGTGACAGTTCAAAGCGCTGGGTTATGTTGGCGATAAACTGAGGGTCTAACCCAGCAATCGCCATGTGTCTGGATAAGTCCGAACCGACTAGCTGTGAATTGAGGCAGCCTTGGCGACGAATTTGAATGGCTTGGGCCAACGCTACCGCAGCCCTACTGCGCTTTAGAGATGACCCCAGTTGCTTGTTTTTTTCGCTTGCCGCGATGTTTAGCATGGCCTGCTGATCAAGTTCGGGAACCAGAACGTGCAGGTCGATGCGATCTAGCAGGGGACCAGAAATACGGCTTTGATATCGTTGAACCTGTCCCGGCGAGCAGCGGCAGGTGTGCTCTTTGCACGAGCGGCCGGCAGGACAGGGGTTCATCGCAGCGACAAGCTGAAAGCGTGATGGAAAGGTGGTGCGATAGCGCGCCCTGGCAATGGCGATTTCCCCTGTCTCTATGGGCTCGCGCAGCAAATCTAACGTGGACGGTTTGAAGTGGGGTAACTCGTCAAGAAATAAAACCCCTAGATGGGCAAGTGTGACTTCGCCCGGGGTGGGCGTAAGGCCACCCCCGCTCATCGCAGCACTGCTGCTCGAATGATGAGGCCGGCGTAAGGGCGGTTTGTGTTGATTCTGACGCGTACTGCCGGCCGCCGAGTAGATAGTGGCAACCTCCAAAGCATGGTCTTGAGGTAACGGTGGCGGTAAGTCCACGAGGCTTTCGGCCAGCATGGTTTTGCCGGTACCGGGCGGCCCAACCATGAGCATGTGATGCCCGCCCGCGGCTGCAACGGTAAGCGCGCGCTTTGCTAACTCTTGACCAATAACCTGATCAAAGTTGTTTGCAGAATTATCGGCGGCGCCGCAATCTGGCACGTCGCGCCGCTGCGTCGGTGCCGCTTTGCGCTTGCCACAAAGCTGCTCAACAACCGCCACCAAGTTATTGGCCGTGAGGATTTGCCCATTAGGGATTAACTGCATTTCATTCTGATTGGCGGCGGGCAAAATAAAGCCGGTGCTCGGATTGGGTGCAGGCGATTGCACTGGACAGAATATTGGTGGCACGACGTAGCTCTCCGAATAACCCGAGCTCTCCTATGAATTCCGTCTCGCCAAGGGTATTGCTGGGGATCTGGTTACTGGCGGCTAAAATGGCTATTGCAATGGGCAAGTCGAAACCGGTTCCGGATTTACTTAAATGACTGGGCGCCAAATTCAGGGTGATGTGGCTGGTGGGGTAGTTAAAACCGCTGCTGCGCAACGCGCTCTTGACCCGGTCCCGGGCTTCCCGAACCGCGCCTTCAGCAAGGCCAACAATGGTTGTGCCGGGCGAGCCTCCGGCTAGATGACACTCAACGTGCACCAAATGGGTCTCAAGGCCAAGAGCCGCACGGCTAAGGACTGAGGCTCGACGATCCATTGGCTAGCTCGTGGCGTTGGCTCTGACTGCGCTTTTTTCGACTGTAAGCTGCATAAACTCAGTGGGACTGGCCCGGATCCGTTGGTTCCGTACTTTCTAGCGCGGTTAACCGAGCTTCTAGGTGGGCAACCTGTGCCTCTAGAGTTGCCAGTAACGCTTCTTGAGCTTCGAATTCGTGTTTGGGCACAAGGGCCATCTTTCTAAAAGCCTGATGTACGGTTGATTCTATTTGTGCGCCCACCGAAGAGGCCAAGTCTTTTGGCAGAGCTTGATTCAGCAGGTTCAAAATTGGCGCAAGAATGGTGCTAAAGGGGTCTGCGTGCATAACTTTTTCCTGATTTACGTAATACGGACATTGCTCTAAACGGTGATTATAGGTCGTACGATATTTGCTGGCGTTATTCGCCGGCGTTGCCTTTGCTGGTTGAAGTTTAGCCTTTGAGCGAAGGGGCGTCAGAGCAAAAGCCAGCGCGGCACGTAGGTTTATGCCTTTTCTCGGTGCAAGTACTGGACTTGGCGCACCACACTGACGCGCAGACCCAAGGCTGCTCCCTGTTTTGGGGCGTTAACGAGCTTCGTGCTTCAAACCACACCCTGTATCTCGGCTCGTCAGGTGCCCATGTTGGCTTTAAAAACACCTGTTCACCGCGGATTCGACAGTAATTCGACTTCTTTTGGCCCACAAATGGCTGCTCGCGCAAAAGTAGGCACGCTTATTGCTAAACAGGGGTTGGGACCGTTTGATGCAGAGATTGAAGCGAGACATACGTTGATGAGAGTTAACGCTATCTATCGCAATCTGATTCGTAGAAAATTTACTTCGCAACAGAATTTGATCTTCCACATCAAATCGGTATCGGGTCGTAGAAACGATTCGCAAGTCCCTAACGTTTAGGAGAAAACAATGAAGTTAATCACCGCGATTATTAAACCGTTCAAGTTGGACGATGTTCGCGAAGCGCTTTCGGAAGTCGGCGTGCAAGGCATGACGGTAACGGAAGTCAAAGGGTTTGGGCGCCAAAAGGGGCACACCGAACTTTATCGAGGAGCTGAATACGTCGTCGATTTTTTGCCCAAGGTAAAAATCGAAGCGGCGATTGATGACGCTCTGCAGGATCAAGTGATCGAAGCAATCAGCAAGTCCGCGAACACCGGCAAGGTTGGGGACGGCAAGATCTTTGTGACGGCCCTTGAAGAAGCTGTGCGCATTCGTACTGGAGAAACAGGGCCCGGAGCAGTTTAGGCCCCCCAATAAAAATTTGGAGCGAAGATTGTGGAAGATCTGATTCAACTTAGTTACGCAGTAGACACGTTCTACTTTTTGATAATGGGCGCCATGGTGATGTTCATGGCCCCAGGGTTCGCCATGCTGGAAGCCGGCATGGTGCGAAGCAAAAACACTTCTGAGATTCTGACCAAGAACGTGGCGTTGTTCGCCATCTCTTGCATCATGTATCTCTTGGTCGGATACGCCATCATGTACGGTGGCGGCGGCATGCTGATCGGAGCGGAAAACACCGTAGACGACGTCTTAGCCTCTGGCGGTGACGTTTATTACAGCGCTCGATCCGACTTCTTTTTCCAAGTGGTATTCGTTGCAACGGCGATGTCGATTATTTCCGGTGCCGTAGCGGAGCGCATGAAGCTTTGGTCATTCCTACTATTTGCAGTGGTCATGACAGGATTTATTTACCCGCTGCAGGGAAGCTGGAGCTGGGGCGGTGGTTTCTTGTCTGACGCCGGCTTCGTAGACTTTGCTGGCTCTGGCATCGTTCACATGTGCGGTGCGGCAGCAGCCCTTGCAGGCGTACTGCTTCTTGGTCCACGCCAAGGTAAGTACGGTCCAAACGGCGAAGTTAATGCAATTCAAGGCTCGAACATGCCGCTGGCAACGCTGGGTATGTTCATCCTTTGGTTCGGCTGGTTCGGCTTTAATGGTGGTTCTGAGCTGAAGCTAAGCAACATCGACGAAGCCAACGCCGTTGCTCAGGTGTTTGTAAACACCAACATGGCAGCTGCAGGCGGCTTGATCGCAGCGCTGATCCTCGCCCGCATCATGTTTGGCAAGGCAGACCTAACCATGGCGTTGAACGGCGCACTTGCAGGCTTGGTCTCGATCACCGCAGAACCACTGTCTGGCACCAACGTTGAGTCCATGCTGATCGGCGCGGTTGGTGGTCTGCTAGTTGTGCTGTCTATTGTTGCGCTGGACAAAATGCGCATCGACGATCCAGTGGGCGCGATTTCGGTTCACGGTACCTGCGGTATCTGGGGTTTGATGGCGGTACTGATTACCACCGATGGCGCCACCCTAACAGGACAGCTCACGGGCTTAGCCACCATTCTTGGCTTCACCTTCGCCGCTGCCTTGGTAGTGTGGTTTGTGATCAAGATGATCTTCGGCATTCGTCTGTCGGATGAAGATCAGTTGGTAGGCGCTGACGCTGCTGAGATCGGCATCGTTGCATACCCAGAGTTTTCTAAGTAGATAACTCTTCAAGCGACGGCAGCCGTCGCTTCAATAAAAGCCGCCTTCGGGCGGCTTTTTTGTGGCTATCTTTCGAACTTTTTGGTCATCCGATGGTTGGAAGGTTTAAACTACGCGCCTGCTATGGTTCTGATGAGTGTTCATGAAATATAAAAGTACCCGAGGCCAAGTCTCGGGTTTGAGTTTTAGCGACGCCTTGTTGATGGGTTTAGCCTCTGACAACGGCTTATTGGTGCCTGAAAACATCCCTGACGTTGCTGACAAGTTACCGCAGTGGCGAGAGCTGGGCTTTGTTGAACTGGCCCAGGAGTTGATGCCGCTGTTCATCGATGACATCGACCCGGATGTGCTGAAAGACCTCGTGGCGCAATCCTATGCGAGTTTTGACCACGAAGATGTTGTGGGCATGCAGGAGTTGGGCGACCTCACCGTGTTGGAGCTTTTTTACGGGCCGACACTCGCCTTTAAGGACGTGGCTCTACAGTTGTTGGGCAAACTCTTTGAGCATGTTTTGGGCCAGCGTCAACAGCGCTTGAATATCCTTGGTGCTACCAGCGGCGATACGGGCAGCGCTGCCATCGACGGTGTGCGCGGCCAAAAAAACGTCGATATTTTTATCATGTACCCCAAGGGCAGAGTGAGTCCCCTCCAAGAGCTGCAAATGACGACGGTTGCGGATGGCAATGTGCACTGTATCGAGTTAGAGGGAAGCTTCGACGACTGCCAGAACATTATGAAAACGGTGTTTGCGGACGCGGACTATAAGGCGAAATATCAGTTGGGTGCGGTGAATTCCGTTAACTGGGCTCGGGTGCTGGCGCAAATTGTCTACTACGGTTATGCCAGCTTGCGTCACAGCGAACCAGCGGCGTTCTGTGTGCCCACAGGGAACTTCGGTAATGTATTTGCCGCCTATCTGGCCAAGCGCATGGGTTTTCCAATAAAGCATTTGCTGGTGGCAACCAACGACAACGACATTTTGGCGCGTTTTTTTGCCAGCGGAACCTACGCTCGCGGCACAGTGCACCAGACCATTTCCCCGGCCATGGACATACAAGTTGCCAGTAATTTTGAGCGCTTTTTGTATTATCACTTTGACGAAGACAGTGCGCGCCTGACTCAATTCATGGAAGAGTTTGCTGCCGAAGGGCAGGCCAGCATCGGCGCGCCGCCAGCGCAGGCCTTGCTGTCCAGCGTTGCCGTGAATCGCGAGCAGACTCTTGAGGCCATGCGAGATGTCAACGCACAGTTTGGTTATGTTTTAGATCCGCATACTGCGGTTGGTTACTACGCAGCCAAGCGCCTTGTCGAGCAATCCGATGCGCACTCGCGAGGCCCGGTCGTGGTCGTGGGAACCGCCCATCCTGCCAAGTTTCCAGAGGCGGTGGAGGAGGCGACTGGCACAGAGCCGACCCACCCTACTTTAACGGCGTTGAATGGCCTGCCCAAGCGCAGCCAACCGCTGCCGTGTGACATCGAGGCGGTGAAGGCTTATCTGGCATCTAGCTTAGGAACACCGTAACCCGCCTAATTGGTGGTTAAGACAACCCTGCAATCGAGTCGGGAAGGGCGGACAAGGACTGAACTTCGGCGGAGGGTTGTGAGTCACCGTTGTTGTCGTGGGCACCATCACGGTTGAACCAGATGGAGAGCATACCGGCTCGATTGGCCCCCAAAATATCGTCTGACAGGTGATCACCAACGTGCACGGCCTCAGGCGCCTGCACGCCAGCCCGAGCTAAGACAGCGCTGAACATCGCCGGATCCGGTTTACTGGCGCCCACGTCGGCGCTGCTTACGGCTCCCTCAAAATACTGCCCAATGCCCACCCGGTGGATATCCGCATTCCCATTGGTAAGGGCGAACAAACGGTAGCGCTGGCTCAGGTCGTCCAGCACTTTTAGGGCATTGTCGAAAAAAACCACATCGTTGCGGCCAACGAAAAATACCTCAAAGGCAGCTTCGGCTGCTCGTTTGGCTTGGCTTTCAGCCAAGCCGCTCTCCAGCATACAGGCCCGAAGAACTTCGGTGCGCAGGAAGGACAAGTCGTGTCGCTGATTTGGATGGCGGGCCACAATGTCAGCACGGATTTCCTCGATCGCTCCCGAGGCGTAAACGGCCAGTGCGTCCGGCGTATTGGTCTGCATCCATTCCCTGAGCAACGTTTCCGCGCGACGAATGGTTTGCCCCACATCCCACAAGGTGTTGTCTAGGTCGAAGGTAATAACCCGAATGGAATCCGTTTTTCGCATTAGCCTTGGTTGTCCTTTGGTCCAGAAACTTTGCTGGCCATGGCCCTGGGATGGGCTTTGTCATACACCTGGGCTAGATGTTGAAAGTTTAGGTGGGTATAAATTTGGGTCGTAGCGATATCGCTATGCCCCAACAGTTCCTGAATGCCTCGCAGATCCCCGGACGATTCCAACATATGCGTGGCATAACTGTGGCGCAACATGTGTGGATGCAGGCTGGTATCGCCTAGCTGTTGGGCGGCTACCTGTTTCAGCCGATTTTGCACCGTGCGCGAAGAAATACTGTTGCCGCCGCGGCCTGGAAATAGCCAATGACCGTGACCACTAACCGCCTGCCAGCGTGCCAATACCTGTACACATAAACGGCCTAGTGGCACGTCCCGAGTTTTGCCCCCTTTGCCGGTAACGCGAACCATTCCTTGCTCCAGATCAAGGTCAGCGTTGGTCAGCTTCGCAACCTCACTTAGGCGCAGTCCGCTGCCATAGAACAGTTCTAATAGGGCTTTGTCCCTAAGGGTCTGCGGCGACATATCCTCAAAGTTCAAGAGCTGGAATGCCTGATCTGCATCCAGTACTTTGGGTAACCGGCGCTTGTGCTTCGGGCCGCGACTGGCCGCTGCGGGGTTGCTTGAAACGACGTTTTCGCGCTGCAAAAAGCGGTAGAAGCTGCGAATGGCCGAAAGATTCCGCTGAATGCTATTGTTGGCGAGGCCGGTGCTTTTGAGATGCCCGATATAAGCCGAGACAACTTGGGCGGTGGCGTCATTGGCACTGGTGTCCAGCCACTTTAGATAACGTCCCACTTCGCGTTCGTAGGCGCTGATGGTGAGGTCGGAATAATCACGCTGCCGGGCTAACTTTAGAAGAAAAGCCTCAAGGTAGCCGGCATCGCGTTTCCCGATCGTACTCATGAGCCAGCCAGACGATCCATTACTTTAGCCACGATATCGGCGATATAGGTAACAAACAACGTGTCCATGCCCTTGGAAAAACGGTTTGGATCCCTGCTACCGATACATAGTGCTCCCGACCCGTTACGAATCGTCAGGTCTAAGATCGCAGCGCTGCCGCCATCGTCGTGATCTGACAGCGGGAATATCTGGGTCAGTTCGTCTTTGCGCAAGGATATGCACTGGGCGCTCGTGTTGCGGTGCAGGTGCTGTAGCGGCATCTCGTGATTGTGGTGCTGAATATGATCCAGTGCCAGCGCCATGCCGGCTTCGCACAAGTGAGCACATACAAAGTCAGCCTCAAAGTCGACTAGCACATGGGTGGCAAGCACCTCATTAAGCTCCGGCCAGCTGGATACCTCCAAGAGCGCGAGATTCAACGATCGAGTCTTCGCAAATATCTCGTCGTTGGCTCGGGCGGCGTGTAGCAGCTCGTTCATGCGTTTGCGCATGGTGACATTGCGATCGCGGAGAATGTCAATTTGTCGTTCGATCAAAGAAACGGCCTGGCCGGACTCGTGGGGTAAGGTCAACTCCGACAGGGCGCTGGGATGACGAAGAAAGAAGTCTGGCGACTTACGCAGAAAATCGAGCACGGACTGATCGTCCAATGATTTGGCGGCGGTGGCGGGTTTGATGTGATCGATAGTCATGTTAAGTATCCATTTGTCCGCGATAGACGAAGGTAGAGTCACCTATTAGCTTGATCGGGCCGGTGCCGTTTGGCCATTCGATCTTGAGCTTGCCACCGGGCAGCGAAACTTTAACCTTATCGCCGAGCCTGCCCGCTAGCCGGCCGGCGACAACTGCCGCAGAAGCACCGCTGCCGCAGGCGAGGGTCTCTGCGGCGCCTCTCTCGAAAACACGCAGGCGCACAAAGCCCGGATTGATGATCTGGCAGAAACCGATATTCGCTCGGTTTGGAAACGCTGGATGAGCGGACAGGGCCGAACCAATGCGATCAACATCTAGACCGATGACGTTGTCGACGAAGACCACGCCATGGGGATTACCAACGGACACTGGATAAACCGTGAAGCTGCCAACTTCGGTTTGCAGGGTTGTATCACCACTGGAATCTTGGCCTATGAAGGGAACGCGTTCTGCTTCAGTGCTGGGCTCTGGCATGCACGTTTCGATGGTGCCGTCTGGACGCAAGGTTGTTTGAAAAATGCCGCCCTTAGAATGCCAGGAAAGTGCGTTTTTCCGACTTAAGCCTTGCTTGTGCACAAAATCTGTCACGCAGCGGGTGCCGTTGCCACACTGCTCCGCCTCACTGCCATCGGCATTGTAAATAATGTACTCAAAATCACAGTCAGGGTGAGACGGCGGGGCCACCAACAGCAGTTGGTCAAAGCCGATGCCACGATTACGGTCAGCCAAGGCGGCAATCTGCTGAGAACTCAAGTGGGTCGACGTGCTAACGCCGTCGATTACGACGAAGTCGTTACCCAAACTGTGCATTTTGCAAAATGTGAGCATGGTGCCTGCTCTAGGAGATTTCCGTTGAAAGCTGATCTTGGAGGGTCTCGCGGCGTCTGACAACCCGATAGGCATCACCGTGCACCAACACTTCCGCGGCGCGATTGCGGCTGTTGTAGTTGGAGGAGAGCGTCGAGCCGTAGGCGCCCGCGCTCAGGATAGCCAACAAATCGCCTTCTTGGATACTTAGCATTCGGTCCTTTGCCAGCCAATCGCCGGACTCACAGATTGGTCCAACGATGTCCCAAGACTTTGGATCGGCCTGCGTTTCTTTGGTTGTAGGCAGAATGCCATGCCAAGATTGGTACAGGGAGGGCCGCAACAGATCGTTCATTGCTGCATCAACAACAGCAAAGTTCTTACCCTCGGCATGTGCTGCTGAATTGGCAGACCCGCTCCCCGGTGATGCTGGCTTGAGGTATTCGATTCGCGTTAGCAGTACGCCGGCGTTGGCGGTCAAAAATCTCCCCGGCTCGATGGATAGGTGTAAGCCTGTGTTATCCAGCGTTTGGGTGATTCGCTGCCCCCAAGCCTCAATATCGAACGCAGGCTCCTTCTCATAGGTCACGCCAAAGCCGCCGCCGAGATCAATGTCGGTTAGCGAGATTCCGTGATCGCTGAGCTCATCGACCAAGGTGAGCAATTGCTCCAGGGCGTCAAATAAGGGCTCGGGGTCGTGAATTTGGGAACCGATATGACAGGCAATACCGCGCACGTTCAAATGCGGGTCTGCGGCTGCCTGTTGGTAAAGCGGCAGCGCGGCTTCTTGCAAAATGCCGAACTTGTTTTCCTTTAACCCCGTCGAAATGTAGGGGTGAGTTTTGGGATCCACGTTAGGATTTATGCGCAGGGCAATGGGCGCGATCTTTCCCAGCAGCTTTGCGCGCTCGCTGATTCTCGCCAGCTCGCTGGCGCTTTCAACATTGAAGCATTCAATACCTGTCTTCAGTGCAAAGTCGATTTCGGCGACGGTTTTGCCAACGCCGGAAAAAACCACGTGGGCGGGATTGCCGCCAACGGCTAAAACACGGCTGAGCTCACCCCCAGAAACAATGTCAAAACCCGAACCAAGGTCGGCAAAGAGTTTGAGCACGGCCAATGTCGAATTGGCTTTTACTGCGTAATGCAGACGATGAGGCAGCGCCTGTAAGGCGTTATCCAGCAAATTATACTGAGAATGCAGCGAGGCGGCGCTGTAGGCGTAGGTGGGAGTGCCCACACTGTCGGCTATGTCTGCAAGCGCAACACCGTCCATATGCAGGGTGTCGTTTACATAGTTCACAGCGGCAGCGCGCAGTAGCTGGGGATCAATGGTCACGGCTATTTCCTTTTTAGTTCTGCGACTTCCATCGACCGCGTCAAATCGAGGCCCTGGCGCGCTGAACTGCCTCTCGCACCTGGTTAGGGGCAGTGCCTCCCAAGTGGTCGCGGGTAGAGACCGAGCCGTGCAAGGTCAGTACTTGATAGACATCTTCTTCAATAACGCTGCTGTTCGGTCCGTTAAGTTCCTCAATGCTCAGTTCCTCGAGAGGTCTGTTTTGGCCAGCCGCGAGTTGAACGGCTCTTCCGACTACGTCATGGGCATCGCGAAATGGCATGCCTTTACGCACAAGATAGTCGGCCAGATCCGTAGCAGTGGTGAACCCCTGACTTGTTGCCGTCAGCATAACGTCTTTATTTGCCTGAATATTTGGCACCAGCCCAATCAATGCGGTGAGACAGTCGCTTAGCGTATCAATGGCATCAAAGAGTGGCTCTTTGTCTTCTTGATTGTCCTTGTTGTAGGCCAAGGGCTGGCTTTTCATCAGCGTTAGCAAGCTGATCAGGTGACCGTTGACTCGCCCGGTTTTGCCGCGAATCAGCTCCGGAACGTCAGGATTCTTTTTCTGCGGCATGATGCTAGATCCTGTGCAAAAGCGATCGGGCAGGGTAATGAAATTAAATTGTTGAGATGACCACAGCACCATTTCCTCGCACCAGCGCGACATATGGGTCAATGACAGCGCGGCAGCAGCACAAAATTCAATGGCAAAGTCTCGGTCGCTGACGGCATCGAGAGAGTTGGCACAAACTCCGTCGAACTCGAGGAGTTCCGCTACCATTGACCGGTCTGGAAGGTAGGGCGTACCGGCCAAGGCGGCAGCCCCCAAGGGTAGTTGATTGACCCGCTTACGACAGTCCAGCAAACGGTCGCGATCGCGCCGCAACATCTCAAACCACGCCATGAGGTGATGGCCGAAGGTAATTGGCTGCGCCGCCTGAAGATGGGTGAATCCGGGCATAATGGTATCGGCATTGGCGTCTGCGAGGTCGGCCAAGGCACCTAACAGTTGGCTTTGCTGCCCGACTAGCCGGTCAATGGCTGCTCTGACATGCAGCCGTATGTCGGTGGCTACCTGGTCGTTTCGTGAGCGGCCGGTGTGCAGTTTCTTGCCGGTATCACCAACGAGTTCGATTAGCCGATGCTCGATGTTCATGTGAACGTCTTCTAGGTCTATTCGCCATTGGAAAGCGCCGGCTTCAATCTCCTCTTGGATTGTTTGTAAGCCCTCGAGAATTTGGCCTAGCTCGCGCTCATCAAGCACGCCGATACTTCCCAGCATCGTCGCATGCGCCCTCGAGCCTTGAATATCCTCTCGATACAGGCGCTGATCGAAATTGACCGATGCGGTAAAGACCTGCACAAACTCATCTGTCGCTTCACTAAATCGTCCGCGTAGTGAGCCCGCCGCGCTTGCTGGGCCGTCTGGCGGTATCGTGCTGTTGGGATTATCCATGGTATTTCGCCTGTCTTAATACGATTGTGCTTAGGTCGCCAAAACACATCAACGTGAATACGAGGACGTCAACCGTGTGGTCTGATCAACGGACGGAAGACTAAGTTCTTCGGCTTAACACGAGTATAACAATCTACGCAGCTGACATGCGCACCAATCATTACCCCGCGGTAAAAGAGGTTTGATGACAATGACTCGCACCTTGATCCGAAACCACCTGCCGTCACCGAGGGTCTCATTCCAGCAAAATCTTCCGGCGATCGGCATAGCTGCGTTGCTATCGGTGCTGTTTTTTCTCGCCTCTCATGGATCCGAAGAAGCGGCCTCTTCAGGCACCTACTTTTTTCTGCCGACGGCCGCCGTGGGCGTCTTGGGCGCCTACCTGCTTGCTTCGATCTTTTATTCTCGTCTTAGTGCCGCAGCCGGCACTGCTTTAACGCTTGGCCTCGTCGCGCTAGTTGTCCTTGCGGTCCATAATTTGGAATTTTGGCTGTTTAGGCAGCATGAACAATTCGGCATTGTGTTGGTGCGGCGGCTTGTTTTCGCCATAGTGCTTTTTGCATATCTTTTCCGACAAGCGTTTTTGAATCAAAAGTTAAAACAACGAGAAAGCGCGGAGCTCCACGCTCAGGTACAGGCCCTACAGTCAAGAATAAGGCCCCACTTTTTATTCAACAGCATGAACGTGATTGCAAGTTTGATCCCTGTCGACGCGGCTAAAGCAGAACAAGTGGTGGAGGATCTTTCAGAGCTGTTTCGGGCCAGCCTCCAAGAGGCGGGCAGCTTTGTCAGCGTCTCCCAGGAACTCGAGTTGTGTCGGCGGTATGTCAATATTGAAACCCTTAGGCTCGGGGAGCGCCTTAAAGTGAGCTGGGATGTCGAAGCGCCGCCAAAGGGCGCGGAAATGCCCTTGCTGCTGATTCAGCCACTGATTGAAAACGCCGTGTACCACGGTATTCAACCAATAGCCCAGGGCGGGATTATTCACGTTAATCTTGTGTTCGAGAGAGATCAGATGACGCTCACCATAACCAACCCGATACAAGACCCGGCTAGGGCAACCACCGCAACCGCGCCAGGGAACTACTCCCCCAAGCCGCCGTCTAAGGGCAATTCAATCGCTATCGACAACATTCGTCGTCGGCTCGACGTAGTCTACGGTGAAAGTGCGACATTGATCACAAAACAACAAGGTAACCTTTTCAAAACAACCCTGTGTTGCCCAACGGTACCGAAATTCCTATAAGGTGCAGTAAAAAGCAGACCAACGGTCATTTTTTGGGTTTGTTGCGCAATAAATAATAAAAAGTAGAGGCCTAGTTAACAGGCTAGGGCAACGAAAACATGCTAGCTGAAACACGCCAAGTAAAACACTCGAAGTGAAACAGGCAAACTGAACGGTGTGTAAATGGAGAGAAACTCTGCAACCAGAGTTTTGAAGGGAGTTCGTGAAGGTTTGCCAGCTCAATTGTTTGCCCACGTTTGCCGTCACATGCCGGGAGTAGTGACCTAGAGTCGAGAATTGGTTGTAAGGAGAGAGCGACCCAATATGCGTATATTGATCGTAGACGATGAAACGCTGGCTCGAGACCGACTGCGCCGAATGATAGAAACCGATGGCGAACACGAAGTAGTTGGGGACGTCGCGTCGGGCATAGAAGCCGTCAAGGTCAGCGAGAAGCTGCGTCCTGATCTGTGCTTACTGGACATCCGCATGCCCGGCATGGATGGAATTGAGACTGCCCAACACTTCATGACCTCACCCGAAGCGCCTGCCGTTATTTTTTGTACGGCCTTTGAAGAGCATGCGATCCAAGCCTTTGAACTTCAAGCCGTCGGCTATTTGCTAAAACCAGTGCGCCGAGCAGATTTGTTCCGAGCCCTTGCCAACAGTGCCCGCTTAAACCGAATTCAGCTGGATGCGGTTAAAAACGTCAACACAGATCGTCGTACTCATCTTTGTGCGCGTACCTATAAGGGGGTAGAACTGGTCAATATCAGCGACATCCGTTACCTAAAAGCCGACCAAAAATACGTCTCAGTACGTTATATTGGTGGCGAGGTAATCGTCGACGAAACCCTAAGAGAGCTGGAGGAAGAGTTTCCGGATTTGTTCTCCCGAGTTCACCGAAATGCCTTAGTCACAACTAACCACATAATGGGTTTGGAAAAAGATGCGAAGGGTCAAATCGGTGTGCGTATGAGCGATGTAGAAGAATTGATCGACGTCAGTCGCAGGCACCTGCCGGCGATTCGTAAAGTCATTAGACGCCTGTAGTCTCGGCGATGGAGCAAATAACCATCGCGACGCGCGAGAGCGCCTTAGCGCTTTGGCAGGCAAATTTTATTCGCGACCAATTGATTAAGGCGCACCCTGATTTAGACGTGGCGCTGCTTGGTATGACCACTCGTGGGGACCAGTGGTTAAATGCTCCGCTTAAAGAAATCGGTGGGAAAGGGTTGTTCATAAAGGAACTGGAGGTGGCCATGCTTGAAGGTAAGGCCGACCTAGCAGTTCACTCGGTGAAAGACTTGCCAGCGCACTTGCCCGACGGGTTTAGCCTGCCGCTAATCGGGTTCAGGGACGATGTCCGTGATGTTCTCGTCGGCGGTCCCGGCGACGTGGACGCATTACCCGAGGGCGCCAAGGTGGGTTCTTCCAGTCCGCGGCGACAAGCCCAGTTATTGGCGCGGCGGCCCGATCTTCAGGTCGAGAGTATTCGCGGCAATGTCCAAACGCGACTAAGCAAGCTCGACAGCGGAGAATTTGATGCCATTGTCCTAGCCCAAGCGGGGCTGGCGCGACTGGGCATCCAGCGTTCGGACGCTAGCATTCTAGATATCGACCAATCCCTGCCGGCGCCAGGTCAGGGAGCATTGGGTATCGAAGTTGTAGCGGACAGCCCTGTCGTTGAGTTGCTCGACAAACTGTTGCAGCCCTCGGTGGCGCGCTGTGTTCAAGCAGAGCGTGGAATTAGTGCCGGACTTGGTGCAGATTGTGCTTTGCCGGTCGCCGCTCATGCCGTAGCGGAAGAGCAAGGTCTTATATTTTTGCGGGCCTTAGTCGCCGCCCCAGACGGATCGCGAATCCTGAGGGCTGAAGGGCGTGGTATGGAACCACAAGCTCTTGCCGACGAAGTGGTGCAAACTCTGCTTGATCTTGGCGCCCAGAGTATCTTGGATGACGCCAAATCCGGCTGATGTGCCGTCAACGTAGGCTTGGCTGCTCGGCCGTGATAGCGATTTATTTTTGACTACAACGTTATGACACACTGGATCAGCTACAGCGAACCTAGCGCCTCACGGATAGCCGACGCTCTGCAAGCTATGGGCGAAGACACTTTGTGTCATCCGGTTACGCGCATAGAACAATTGCCGTTGCATCAGCCAATGCCCGAGGCGAAGCCGGACCTGATCATAGCGCTGTCCCAACATGCGGTTTCCTCCTACTTGGCGAATTATTACAGGCCGTCGCATAACGCAGCCAAGGTATTGGCTATTGGACCGGCCACTGCCCGAGGCCTTATCGACACCAACAACTTCCATGTTGAGACGCCCAGAGAGGCAAATTCCGAAGGCCTTTTGGCCCTGCCCGCCCTGCAGAACGTTGGTAAAGAACAGTCTGTCTGGTTGCTTACAGGAGAGGGGGGCCGCGACGTAGTAGCCCAAGCCCTGGCTAACAAATGCAATTTGAGTCGCTTTAATTTGTATCGCCGTGAAGCATCGATACCGACGACGCTATCGCATAAAACGTTAAGAAGTATCTGGATTGGTTCCATACATGGTCTGCAACAGGTCTCGACGGGATCCCAGGCGTTGGGCCTCCAGAAAAGTATTCCGCTGGTGCTGCCGTCTTTGCGAGTTGCAGATCACGCCTCGAGTCTTGGTTGGTATAAGCTTGTGCTGTGTAAGGGCAGTGAGCCTGAACAAGTTCAACAAGCATGCGAAAGGATAGCCAATGACGAAGCAACCTGAAGAGGCTGCTGCCTCCGCGGTATCTGCTAACAAGTCGAGTGGGCGCGGTATTGCGATGTTCGCGTTCTTTATCGCTATTTGCGCACTCGCGCTTGGAGCGTATCTGGGCTACCGGCTCGTCTATTTGCAGCCCTTTGTCGCCCAGACCAAACAAACACAAGAGTTAATTGCAGCGATGGAGCGCCAGGTCCTCGCCGAGCTAGATTCCAGCTTGGCAGATAGCAAAGTGACCGCCGCTGAGCTCGCCGCGTCGCTGCGTCAACAGAACTTAGATGTGCAAAAGGAACTGCAGCAGACCGTTGCCCAAAGCCTAGCGGAGGCGATAGCCAATAAGCCGACGACACCACGCCAGTGGCGCTTGGCGGAAGCCGCATTCCTGATGCGCTTTGCAAACCATTGGCTGCTGCTGGAAGGGGATGCGGCTACTGCGCTGCAGGCGCTGCAGCGTGCGGATCAAGTGCTGGTTGCCATTCAAGGCGAAGGTGCTGGTGACGAATATGACCTTCTGCCGGTGCGCTTACTGCTAGCAAAGGAAATATTGGCGCTTCAGCAGTTCGAGCCCGTTGATGTTCAGGGCATCTTCGCCCAGCTACAGGCCTTAGGTGCGGCCCTCCCGGAACTGCGTAGTCGTTTGACCCTCGCGCCCCCGCCGGCTCAGAACCCGGGAGCAGCCGGGGATGGCTGGGATGCGGTAATTGCTGAACTGGCTAAGTTTGTTCGAATTACCGACCTATCTGAACTAAACGGCGTCGAGGATACAGCGACTGATAAGGATTTGGGCCCAGTACAGTTGCTAGCTGCCCGTCGGCAGGCGATGGCTGCAATCGAGCGAGCTCAGGTCGCCGTGTTGCGCAACCAAGAGGCTGTCTACCAATCGAGTCTCGCCCAGGCAAAGCAGGCGGCGTTGCAGTTAGGGTTAGGCGCAGACCCGCGGATACAAACATTTGTTGCTCAGGTCGACGCTTTGTCTGAGCAAAAGCTAACCCGGCCCTTACCGACCATCTCGGCCTCATTGCAGGCACTGGATAGCGTTGTGGACGCTTTGTGATGCGTTGGTTCTGGTTGGTTGTGGCTGTAGTGGCGGGTGCTTTGGCTGGCGCGGGGTTGCTGCGAGATCCCGGCTATGTCTTGGTTCGAGCCGGTAGCTGGGTATTTGAAAGCAGTATTGCCGCTGGTGTAATCGCGGTGCTCGGGATCGCGTTAAGCATTTTTATCCTTGGATCGGGGCTGCGTTATCTCATGACCCGTCTGGGCATGTACAGCCGATGGCGGTCTGCCCGCGAAAACACAAAAAGCCATGACCTGTGGCAACGTGTCATCAAGGATGCCAGCGCTGGCAACTGGTCTGGAGCCGCCGGCATGCTGGCAACCGCGCCTACTATGCCCGAGAGACAGTTGGAGGCGCTTCTTATTCGGGCGCGCGGCCTTTGGCAGCAGCAAGATCATCAGGCGCTGGCAGCGTTACTGGCGAAAGCGCGAACGGATTCCGCCGAGTTGGTTGATGACCTGCTTCTGGCCATTGCGCGCTGGCAGTTGTCTGCGGGGGAGGCGCGTTCTGCACTTGCGCAGCTATCTCAGCTTTCCGAAGCTGGCAAAGCCTCTAGCGGTTGGGCGGGACTGTATGCTTGGGGCTGTATCGAGCTGATGCAGTGGGCGTCGTTGCAGCGTCATTGGTCGGTGGTGGAAAAAAATGGTGTGTTGAAAGACGATGCTTTTCGAGCACAAATGCCATTGCTGCGGGCGGGCAAAGCCATGGCTGACAGCGGCACCGGTGATAACGTTAAGGCTGGGGACGCTTGGCGCAGCGGCTTCAAGAACTTACCGAAGAAGTGGCGATCAGACTCGAACACTCTAGGGATTTGGGCCGGACTTTTGATCAGCAGCGGCCGAGACGAAACAGCCTACGAACTACTCGACTATGTGTTGAGAAAAGATTGGCAGCCAACGCTGTTGCGACAATTGGGGCGGCTTAACCAATCTGAGGTGCTCGTTAAGGCAATAGAAACGGCGGGTGGTTGGTTGCAAAAGCGAGCCGACGATGCGGAATTGCTGTTGGCGTTAGGCCGATTGCTCAATACCAACAACCAACAAGCACAGGCGCGACAGCATTTGGTGCGCGCAGTTCAGGTGCTCGATCTGGCCACGGACGAGAGCAAAACGTCCCAAGAGTTGAAGGGTTTAATTTTGGCGGAACTTGGTCGCTCTTGGGTACCTCGTTAGCCCAGCAGACCTTGGCTTTTTTGTCGCTGAGTTCTGAGGTCGACAAGCAGCGCTTTCGATCTTGCCTAGCGGCGCTTTTAATCTTGCCTAGCGGCGCATGGAACTAAAGAACTCGTCATTGGTTTTGGTTTCTTTGAGCTTGTCCAGAATAAACTCAATGGCAGCAATATCGTCCATATCGTGAAGCAGTTTGCGCAAAATCCATACCCGTTGAATTTCTTCCTCGGACATCAGCAATTCTTCCCGCCGTGTGGCTGAGCGCCGAATATTGATGGCGGGATAAACACGTTTCTCTGCGATCTTTCGCTCAAGGTGTAACTCTTGGTTACCAGTGCCTTTGAATTCCTCGTATATGACTTCGTCCATTTTCGAGCCTGTATCTACCAGTGCCGTTGCTACGATGGTCAAACTGCCACCTTCCTCAACGTTACGTGCGGCGCCGAAGAAACGCTTAGGTCGTTCCAAGGCATGAGCGTCGACACCACCGGTCAGCACTTTGCCCGAAGAGGGCACGATGGTGTTGTAGGCCCGTGCAAGGCGGGTGATGGAGTCGAGTAAAATCACCACATCCTTCTTGTGTTCGACCAAACGCTTGGCTTTTTCGATGACCATTTCAGCCACCTGGACATGGCGGGATGGCGGCTCGTCAAAGGTAGAGGCCACGACTTCGCCACGCACAGAGCGCTGCATTTCGGTGACTTCTTCGGGCCGTTCGTCGATTAACAAGACGATTAGTACAACTTCTGGATTATTTGACGTTATCGACTGGGCGATATTCTGCAGCACCAATGTTTTACCGGCTTTGGGCGGTGACACCACCAGAGCTCTCTGCCCTTTCCCGATGGGCGCAACGAGGTCCACGATTCTGGCCGTGAGATCCTCGGTGCTGCCGTTGCCGCGCTCAAGCTGGAGGCGTTCGTCGGGGAACAGCGGAGTTAGGTTTTCAAAAAGGACTTTATGAGTTTTGCTATTGGTGTCGCTGAAATTGATTTCGTCAACTTTGAGCAAGGCGAAATATCGTTCACCATCTTTTGGCGGTCTGATCTTGCCGGCTATGCTGTCCCCGGTGCGAAGATTAAAACGCCTGACTTGACTGGGTGAAACATAGATATCATCGGGTCCGGCCAAATAAGAACTGTCCGGGGAGCGTAAAAACCCGAAGCCGTCTTGAAGTATTTCCAGCGTGCCTTCGCCGTAAATGTCTTCGCCGTTTTTGGACAATTTGCGAACGATCGCCGCAATGACCTCTTGTTTGCGTGACCGGCCAACATTTTCTAGGCCCATCTCACGTGCCGTATCAAGGAGCTCGGCCACCGGTTTACGTTTTAGATCTGATAGGTGCATAGCCATAACGGTAGGAACCTTGTTAGTAGGATTGCAGTCGCCAAAAACGTAGCGACTCGATAAGAAAAGAGATTTTGGGTTGGCTTAGACCGGGCGTGGATCCCGGCTCCTCTCTGAAGCCGGGAATCAGTGTAGAGATTTGTGGGCTTGGGTCAAGGCGAAATTTTTGCAGAATTTCGCCGCAGTAAATGCGCCGTTAGGAGCTAGATATTGCTGTCGAGGAATGCCTGCAGCTGGGACTTGCTCAGAGCGCCAACTTTCATGGCCTCAACTTCGCCATTCTTGAACAGCATCAGCGTTGGGATGCCGCGAATACCGTACTTGGGCGGAGTCGCTTGGTTGGCGTCAATGTCCAGCTTGCAAATCTTCAAGCGGTCGCTGTAGTCACCGGCAATCTCGTCAAGGATCGGGGCGATTGCTTTGCAAGGCCCGCACCACTCTGCCCAGTAGTCGACCAGTACCGGCTTGTCCGCTCAAAGCACGTAGGCCCCAAACTGGTCATCACTGGTGTGCACAATTTGATCGCTCATGAAGACTCTCCAGAATTTATAAACGCAGAAAGTTTAGCACTGTTCCTCGTTGGCTGTCCCACTTTCGCGCGAATGTCGTTGGTCTAATAGCGATAAAAACGTGCAACTTACGAGGACTCGGCTCTGCCTTGAAGCCAAGATTTAGCAAAGTACGTCAGCACGCCGTCAGCACCGGCGCGCTTGAAACTAAGCAGTGATTCGTCCACGACCTTCGGGTCGAGCCAACCGTTGCTGATGGCGGCCATGTGCATGGCATATTCGCCGCTCACTTGATACGCAAAAGTCGGCACTTGGAATGCGTCTTTTACGCGTCGCACCACGTCCAGATAAGGCTGGCCCGGTTTCACCATGACCATATCTGCGCCCTCATCAATATCCAAGGCAACCTCATGAAGGGCCTCATCAGTATTTGCCGGATCCATCTGATAGGTCTTTTTGTTACCGCTGGACAGGGTGGCCGAGGCACCAACGGCGTCCCGAAACGGGCCGTAGTAGGAAGACGCATATTTAGCGGAATAGGCCATGATTCGAGTATTGATAAACCCGTCTTCATCCAATTGCTGCCGAATGGATCCGACGCGTCCGTCCATCATGTCCGATGGTGCGATGACATCCGCGCCGGCTGCGGCGCACACCGACGCTTGCTTGCGCAGGGCCTCAACGGTGATGTCGTTAGCCACGTACGCGTTAGCGTCTAGGATGCCGTCCTGACCATGACTTGTATAAGGGTCCAAGGCGGCATCGGTAATGATTCCTAGGTCAGGCACAGCGGCTTTGATCGCCCTAACCGCCGTGGGTATCAGCCCTTGTTCGTTATAGGCTTCGGCGCCGTCAAGGGTTCTTAAGCTCGAATCAACGTTTGGAAAAAGCGCAACCGCCGGTAGCCCAAGAGCAAACAGTTGCTTGGCTTCGGCGACGGCGAGATCAACGGATAGACGTTCAATGCCCGGCATAGATGGAATAGCTGTGCGGTTGTTATCGCCATCAATAATGAACATGGGGTAAATCAGGTCATCGGCGGTGACCTGGTGCTCACGGACGAGACGTCGAATAAAGGGCTGTTCTCTATTTCGACGCAGCCGAGTTTGGGGGAAACGACGCATGGGAACTCCTATACCGAGAAGAGGCTACTATAGCGCACTTGCCTGACTATGCGTTTTCCTGAGACTCCAGTTCCTCAATAGCGGCAAGCCATTTTTCTTCAATAGCTTCCACGTTTTGCCGGGTCTTCCCAGCCTTGGCAAGCAAGCTGTTGAGATCATCAGGTGATAGCTCGCTGTAGGTTTTTTCGTCGGCCAAGGTGCCTTCAATGGCTTGCAGAGCTTGGGTCTCAGCTTCCAACTCTTGCTCCAACCGTTTTACCTGTTTTCCCAGTTGCGCCAATGCTTCCCGAGACGCTGCCCGTTCGCGCCGTAAGTCCTTTTTCGACAGGCCGTTTTCCGCTGCTGTGACGGCGTTAGCTGTGTCGTTCATGGCGAGGCGTCCTGCCGTGTATTCCGCCAAATCACCGGTGAAGGTGCGTAAATCCCCGTCTTGAATAACCCACAGTTCGTCGACGATTTTTTCCAGCAAATCTCGGTCGTGGGCCACGATCAAAACCGCTCCGGCATAGGCGCCCAGCGCCAGCGCCAGAGCGTCTCGCATATCCAAGTCCAGATGGTTGGTTGGCTCGTCCAGAACCAGCAGCGCAGGTTTTTCTGCCGCCAGTTGGGCCATGACAAATCGGGCCTTTTCGCCCCCCGACAGGCTGTGTATGGGCCGAGCAATCATGCGCGAATCGAAGCCCCAGCCGCCCAAGTAGTCTCGGCACTGCTGCTCAGAGAAGTCCTGCCGCAATCTGGACATGACCGCAAAGGCCGTATTGCTGGAATCGAGAGCTTCCAGTTGATGCTGGGCGAAGTAGCCAATAGGCGCATGGGTACCGCGTTGTAATTCCCCCTGTTGAGGCTCCAAGTCGCCCACAATGGCTTTGAGTAAGGTGGACTTGCCCGCGCCGTTTGCACCTAAAACCCCAATTCTGGCGCCGGGCAGAATGGTTTGGCCGACGTTACGCAATATGGTCGTGTCACCATAGCCTAGGTCGAGATTGCGAAAGCTAAATAGCGGGTTCGAGACCTTGTCCGGATCAGAAAAACTGACTCGATAGTCCGAGTCGATGTGCAGCATGGTCTGCGCACTCATTTTCTCCAAGGCTTTGATGCGGCTCTGAACCTGCTTGGCCTTGCTTGCTTTGGCTCGGAATCGGTCGATGAATTGCTGTATGTGCGCGACCTGGGCCTGCTGTTTAGCCGCCACAGCTTGCTGTCGGTCAAGCTCCTCACTGCGCAGCCGTTCAAAAGCCGAATAGTTGCCCCGATAAAAGCGTGCTTGTGTGCCGGACAAATGCAGCACGTGGTCTACGGTGTTGTCGAGGAAGGCACGATCATGCGCGATGATCAGCAGGGCGCCCGGAAACTGTCGCAGCCAATTCTCCAGCCAAAGAATTGCCTCCAAATCTAGGTGGTTGGTGGGCTCATCCAGCAGTAGCAGGTCTGCCGGTGACATCAGCGCTTGAGCCAGGTTTAGGCGTATCCGCCAGCCCCCGGAAAAGCTTCGGTAAGGTTGATCGACCTGGTCAGCGGCAAAGCCCAAACCGTAGAGTATTTCGCCGGCCCGAGCGCGGGCCTGATATCCGCCGAGATCTTCGAGGTCGCAGTAGAGGGCGGCGAGTTTCTGCGGCTCCTCGGTACCGGCAATTTGAGCCTCTACCTGTCGGAGCGCGCGATGACCGTCTATGACAAATTCGATGGCCGGCCGGTCTGTGGCCTCGACTTCCTGAGCCATGTAGCCCACCTGCCAATCCGAGGGAAATTCTATGTCGCCCTGACTGGCCTCCAGCTTGCCAAGGAACAGGTTGAACAAAGTGGATTTGCCCACGCCGTTGCGACCGACAATGGCCACTTTCTGGCCGGGATAGACCACGAGATTGAGTCCGGCAAAGAGCAAGTCCTCGCCGCGCTCAAACGTCAGGTTTTGAACTTGCAACATGATCGGTTCGCTATGGATTTTGGGGTCAAGGCGATCACGCCGCCGCGGCCGGTGTTAGCCGATGTTTCCGACCTCGGGCGTTTGCGTGGTTGGCGTCTGCCGGCCGGCAGCCAAAGGCCTGCCAGGTTGGCGCGTGGGCAACGCAGAGTCAGTCTGCTCACCGATCCAATCAGTCAGGGCGTGCCAAGCCTTAAATTCTCTGCGAGCAGCGCGGTTGTGTTTCATCTCGACAACGCCTTGTCCGCTGTCGCCGGCCTCTGGGTACACGGGCGATTCTCTCAAGGCTGTTACGGCAGGTACATTTAAGCAGCTGAGAAAGTGCCGCAAACGCTGCTGATTTGTTGAGTTGCCGCCGACGCGGTTGCTGATCACGGCAATGGGCCGGGGCTTTGCCCGCCAAACCCGCTGGGTCATCAGCTGGGTAATAAAGTGTTCGCCGGAATGAATATCCCAAGAAGAGCCGAGCATTGGTACGAGGATGATGTCACTGAGTTTTAGCAACGTTTCAAAATCTGAATGTAACCGAGCACTGTGAGTAATGGCCGGAGCCGAATCGTAAATGCACACGTCATAGGCCGCTGTCCCAGCGGCGTTGATCGTTTGGGGATCGGGGTGGAATTGGATATCGATGGGTCGATGATCGTCGCCCCGCGATTGTCCCCAGTGCCTAGCATTCGCTTGAGGATCACAGTCCACCAGCAAGACGCGCATACTCTGGTTGGCATAGGCGGCCGCAAGGTTTGTGGCAACGGTGGTCTTACCGCTTCCGCCCTTGCTGTTCATGATCAAAATGTTGAGATCTGCCATATCGATCCGTTTGCGGTCTTAACGAGGGATTTTTGTCCGTCGGTAGACGATGCCGTAAAAAATAGGGCGACGAATATAGCAGTGACGGCAGGGTTTGTACCAGCTCAGTTCGGCAGCCAAATCGCGCCTGCTGGGTCTCAAAATCTCGCCGTCAAAGGGCGGTTACTTGCGCCCTTGCCAAATTATTTTAGGCCTTGTCTGAGCTGCATGACGCTCGCGAACAACAGCAGGGTAAAACCGAGTAATGCCCAGCCGGGAATGCTCATCACGGGGATGACATCGTGGACGACCGCGCAATCGCCGGTACCAGACGTCATTGCCGTAAGCAGGTCACTCAATGGAAATACATCGATCATATAAGCCAAATCCGGGCCGCAGCTGGGCACTTGGTCCGCGGGCAAACTTTGCAGCCAGAGCTGGCGCAGCGCGAAGCCGCCCCCCACCACGGCGCACAGCGCACTAACCAAGGGGTAGATGCCCCAGCGCGGGTTATGGGCTAATCCGATGAGCGCCACAATCCCGGTCAGCGCAAACCAGATACGCTGCATCATGCACAGGGGACAAGGGTCAAGGCCCAAGGCGAATTCCAGCAACAGTCCCACGCATAAAATGCCACCGGCACCGATACAAATCAGCGCCGCCCAGCGTTCAGTATTCATCGCATTAATCATCAAACAGTCACCACAATTTTGCCGACGGCGCGGCGTTGAGACAGGCAGTTGAGAGCGTCCACAAAATCCACCAAGGCATACTCGGCGCCAACTAATGCCTGAAGTTTTCCCGCTTCAAACATTTGCATCAGTTCCGCGAAATTTTGCTCGTTTTCGGTCGGAAAGCGGCCGGAAAAGGCGCCGTAAAAAACGCCGACGACTTGGCAGCTCTTAAGTAAGACGAGATTGGTAGGCACCCGGGGAATGTCGCCGCCGACGAATCCGACGATCAAAATACGGCCCTCCCAGTTGATGCAGCGCATGCATTGATCAAACAGTGGCCCACCGACGGGATCGTAGATGACGTCGGCGCCCTTACCCCCGGTGAGCGCTTTGACTTTATCCTTCAGATCACCATCGCTGTAATTAATCAGTTCGTCCGCTCCCGCCCGCTGGGCAACGGCAAGTTTTTCTGGGCTTGACGCGGCTGCGATGACTCGTGCCCCCATGGCCTTGCCCAGCTCGACGGCGGCAAGGCCTACACCCCCAGCTGCTCCGAGCACTAAAAGTGTCTCGCCTGGCTGCAGGTTGGCGCGCTGCTTCAGCGCATAGTAGGAGGTACCATAAGTTGTGCTGATGCCAGCAGCGGTTGGGAATGTCATGCTTTTGGGTTTGGCTCTTAACGCTTCGGCACGCACGCAAATCTGCTCGGCCATAGCGCCATGGCCGCAGGCAGCAAAAACCTCGTCGCCAACCTGCCACTTGGAAACGTCGTCGGCGATTTCGCAGACGACGCCGGCAAATTCGCCTCCGGGCGTGAAGGGAAAGGGCGGCAAGGATTGGTACTTCCCCTCAACCATCAACACATCGGGGAAATTCAATGCGCAGGCGCGAATATCCACTCTTACATGCCCGGGCTTAAGCTCGGGTGACGGTATGTCTCCAAGGGTCAGGTTTTCGGCGGGGCCAAAAGATTCACAAAGTACGGCTTTCAATTTTGTTCTCGCTATAAAATAAAAGAAGGCGTAGCCGTTCAAGGGTGCGGCAAATCCGGTCATGGACCCATGACCAAGATCGTTGACTGAACACGCTTTAGCGCAAGGCCTTGCTGGTTTAGCCTCTTTTTGGATTCATCAGCTGCGACCAGGACGCTAGCTGTTGTCGAAGATCCGGGAAGTATATGCGGAAAGCGCTCTGACCTGAATCATGCTGTGCACGACAGGCAGCAACAACCTCTGGCAATAGCGCTTCCTTCCCCAACCGCCGGAGAACCGAATGCAGTCCTCGCTCAACGTGAGTCCATTGGTGGTACGAGGCGAGCAGGTCCGAGTCGCGCATGTAGTTGATAAAGCGTCTAAGGGGTTCTAGATCCGCATATTCGGACCGCGAGGAGTAGTGCTCACAGGCCTCGTAACATCGCGTGGTGAACGCGGTTCTGGGGGCTGGGTAGTAGTCATGCCAGGCCAGCGACAGGTAATGGTCGGTCAAAATATCGATAAAGATAGGTGCCAAACGCCGCAGCTCCTTCGGGAAATTTGCGCATGCGTCTCTGATGGCAGGGTGTTGATTTGAATAGGCGTCGATTCGCCGGTGCAGGCGAATCCCAGCCTGCAGCTCAGCGGGCAGAGCTTGGGGGATGGGGCCCTTGCTGAAATCCGCCAACACCGCTCCGGCCAGCAAACCTTCTAACCATGGCTTCCCGTCAGGCCAGCATTGACTGGCGTCGCTGGCCAAGGCGCAGTGGGCGAGAAAGTTCATCGCCGAGTGTTGCGAGGACGATGCGCCCTCAAAGGACTAATGCAGAGCAAGATAGTCTTCCAAAAATGCTTCAAAGCTTTGGGTATCTGCCGCCTCGATTTCCTTTTGGCGTACCAGTGAGGCCGCCGATTCTTGCTCAAGCTCCGCCAGCGTGGCGCTATCGATGGCTGTGGTATTCAAGTGGCGCTGGAGCTCTTTGGCCTGATGCATTGTGAATCGGAAGAAAGAGCCATGGGTGGCCATTGTTGCAATGACCTTGGCAGATGGCGTTAGTTGGGGCTGGGAAACCTTGCGTAACTGGTGCTCCAGACTGGTTTGATAACCTTGGTTGGCAGGGTCCGCCGCCGCGTCCAAGGCCTTTGCAATTGGCTCGCAGGAAGTCAGCAGCGTTGTTGCCCAATCCGACAGCAAAATTTGTCGGCTGCCATCTTCCAAGGTCAGGTTTTGTTCGCGTCCTCGCTCCACTACCTTTTTTTGATTGCGCGCCAAACTTTGCCGCGATTCCGGAGTGTCCTCAGGCGAATCCGCGAGCAAGCACAGCAGCAAAAAGGTATCCATGAATTGAATTTGCTCAGCGTCAATGCCAAGTGGTTCAAAGGGATTCAGGTCCACGCAGCGGACCTCTACGTATTCGACACCGTTTCGATTCAGCGCTGCCAAGGGGCGTTCACCGCTTTGGGCTGTGCGTTTCGGCCGAATGGTCCCGTAAAATTCGTTCTCTATTTGCAGGACAGCATCATTGAGTTGCGGATATTCACCGTCTCGGGCGGGTTGGATGCTGGCGTATTCCGGATAGCTTTCGGTGAGGCCAATACGCAAGGTCGCCGAATAATCGGCCAACGAATTGTACGAAATGTCCAAGGCGCTTTGGGCATCGCTTTGATACCCCAATCTGCCCATGCGCAGGCTGGTCGCATGGGGCAGGTAAAAAGTGCCTTCATTGAACTGATCTAACTGGTGGTCAAGGCCTTGAATGAAAGAGCGACATACCGCCGGTGCGGCGCCGAAAAGATAGAGCAATACCCATGACCATCGCCGGAAATTGCGAATGAGGCCAAAGTAGGCCTCGGTACGGCTTTCCTGAGTTGTCTTGCCCAGAGCAAGCCAAAGCTCATCAGGGATGGAAAAATTGTAGTGAATACCCGAAATGGTCTGCATCAGACGACCGTAGCGATTACCTAGGCCCCGCCGGTAAACGGTCTTCGCTTGGGCAATATTCGAACTTCCGTATTGGCCCAAGGGGATTTGCGCTTGGTCCGCCGCCAAAATACACGGCATGCTGCTTGGCCAAAGTAATTCGTCGCCCAATTGGTGTTGCACAAACACATGTATGTCCTGCAGTTCTTGCAATACCGAATGTGGGCTCGTATGGGTACCGGTGATCAGCTCCAGCTGTGCTTCGGAGAAATCCGTGGTGATAGCTCGATGGGTAAGGGCTGAACCCAAGCTGGGCGGATGAGGTGCCAGCGATAGCTGGCCGGTCTCCTGAACGCGCAGGCTTTCTTTTTCGATGCCACGAATCAAGCGACCCAGTCCATTGTCAGGCGCTTGCAGAGTTAAGACTGTGGATTCTTTGAGTAGCATCTGGGCGCGCTGCCTCCTAGAGCTAGTGAGCGTAGCCGTCAGCGGATCCGCGGCAGGGGCGGGCGTGACATGGTCGTGCCCGCCCGGTCAGGTCTTCGCCGAAACCCGGTCGACTAGGCGGCGGGGCCAGCCGCGACGATGCTCGGCTCCACATCAAAACGCTTGAAGTTCTCTTCAAACTTAGCGACTAAGCTGGCCGCAGCTTCGTCATAGGCGTTTTTATCGGCCCACGTGTCGCGCGGGTTCAACAGCTGCGCGTCCACACCCGGTACGTTCACCGGTATGTCGAGATTCAAACCGGACAAATGACTGGTTGGCGTGTCAACAAGCTTGCCATTTTGAATGGCAGCGATGATGGCTCGCGTGGTGGGAATATTAAAGCGCTCTCCCACACCGTAACCGCCTCCCGTCCAGCCGGTATTAACCAGATAAACCCTTGAGTCGAATTCCTCAATGCGTTTGATCAACAGGTCTGCGTAAACCCCTGCCGGCCTTGGGAAGAAGGGTGCTCCAAAGCAAGTTGAGAAGGTGGCCTTGTATGCCTCGGTAGAGCCAATTTCTGTGGAGCCTACCGCGGCGGTATAGCCTGACAAAAAGTGGTAGGCGGCTGCTTCTTTACTCAAAATTGAAACCGGTGGTAAAACGCCGCTGACGTCACAGGTCAAAAAGATGATGTTGTTGGGTTCACCAGCCCGGTTTTCGGGCACCTTGGCTTCGATATTGCTGCGCGGATAACAGGCCCGAGTGTTCTCTGTCAGGGAGCTGTCGGCGTAGTCTGGGTCGCGGTTTTCGTCGATAACCACATTTTCAACAATGGCACCGAAACGAATGGCGTCGTAGATGACCGGTTCGTTTTTGCGCGTAAGATCAATGCACTTGGCGTAGCACCCGCCCTCGAAATTGAAGACTGTGCCCTTGCCCCAGCCGTGTTCGTCATCGCCGATAAGCAGTCGGCCGGGATCGGCTGATAGAGTGGTTTTACCTGTGCCAGATAAACCAAAAAACAGCGTGACGTCTTCATTCGGGCCTGCATTTGCTGAGCAGTGCATTGGCAGTACGTCTTTTTCTGGCAACAAGAAATTCAGCACCGAAAACATGGATTTCTTCATTTCGCCGGCGTAACGCATGCCGGCAATTAGTACTTTTCGTTGCGCGAAGTTAATCATCACAGTGCCGTCGCTGTTGGTGCCGTCTCGCTCTGGCTCACAAACAAATGTTGGCGCGTTGACGACCTGCCAAATTTCTTTGTTGTGCGGATTGTAGTGCTCAGGGGTAATAAACAGCGAGCGGCCAAAAAGTCCGTGCCACGCGTATTCGGTGGTGACCTCGATGGGTAGGTAGTGCTCTGGATCGGCCCCTACATGCAGGTGCGACAAGAAAGTCTCACGCTCGCCAACGTGTACTTGGACTCGGTCCCACAGATGATCGAACACCTCGGGTGCGATTGGCTGGTTGATATCACCCCAATCAATAGACTCGGCGGTAGAGGGTTCCTCGACGATGAATCGATCCTTGGGCGAGCGGCCGGTGCGAGCACCAGTTTCAACCACGATGGCGCCGTTACTGGCAAAACGCCCTTCCCCTCGAGTGACGGCATGCTCGGCGAGGCCGGCGCTAGAAAGATCGATTAACGAGTTTGTAGTCATAGTCTTTTGTGTGAATCTTCTTTTTGAGGGCGCCGATTATGCCAGAGAAAGCGCTATTTGGAATGATTGACATGTGCCAAGACCTTTGCCCATCCGATCTGTGTGTAGGGAGCGGGCTTAATGGAGCGACGGGTGCGCGCTGGTGCTCGAGTCTTGTTCCAAAAGAGCGATTACCCGTTCAACTTCCGCCCGGTCATAGTGGTAGCGCTTACCGCAGAACTCACAGTCCACGGTAATTTCGCCTTGTTCGTGCAACAAGTCGCTTAAATCTTCTTTTCCCAGCAAAATCAGGGTGCTGTCGGTGCGGTGTCGACTGCACGTACATCGGTATTCAAGGGTGGTCTGTGGTTGCAGGGTGCAGGGGTACTCATGAAACAAACGATGCAGCAGAGTTTCTACGTCCAACTCGGATAACTCCTGAGTTGTCACGGTGGCAGCCAAAGCCGTCAAAGTCTCCCAAGCATCATCGGCGGCTTCGCGATCCGATTCGCTGGCATCCGGCGCATTGGGAAGCCGCTGAAGCAACAGCCCGGTGACACTCTGCGCGCCATCTGCTTGATGGTTAGCAAAATGCATGCGTGTTTGCAGTTGCTCAGATCGAGCAAAATAGTTTTCCAAACAGCTAGCAAGGTCGCTATTTTCAAGTGCCACCAGTCCTTGATAAGGCTGCATGCCGGTTTCTTCATCCGGCAGCAACGACAAAGCGAGTTGACCATCGCCCAACCAAGCGCCGATATCTTCGCCGTGCTGCGGAAATCCTGTGTCGTCAGTCAAGTGCATGACGCCACGTAAGTGCGAGTGATTTCGGCATTCCGCTAGGGAACGACGCAAAGCTCCGTTGCCTCTCGACTGCAGCGCGACCGCTCCGGAAAACTTTAGGTTGTCTGCCACCATGGCGACGGTAGCCAACATCTGGCCTAGCAAGGCGCCGACGGGTTTGGGGTAAGCCTTGTACTGCGCAGCCTCAACTAAGGTCGAATGCAGGCGTACCCACTGTCCGCGAACCGGCAGATTGACGAAGCTAAATCGATGTAAAGAATCCATGGTAATGCCTTTGTTTGACGCTCTAGTCGTCGGTTGAATGTTGCCAGTTTCGGTCCAAATCTTTGAGCTGGGCCAAGGCTCGCCGATCTTTTTTGTCAGGTTTGCTGCTGGGAACGTTGAGTCCTGCTCGCTCCATTCGTTTCACACTTTTACGTAGCTCTCTCTGCTCAATACTTTCCGCCGTCTCTGTGTACAGTGTTTGTGCGATTGTTGCGGACCCCCGCTGGGCGGAGAGGTTGTCGATGATCACAACTTGAAGCGTGTCGCCGCGCCGAATTTCCAGCCGCTGGCCGACCTGAACTTCTTTGGACGGTTTTACCCGATTACTCTCAAGATGCACTTTGCCGCCTTCCACCGCCGCCTTGGCCAAGGAGCGAGTTTTGAAAAATCGAGCGGCCCAAAGCCAGCGGTCAATACGCACGCCGCTCATGGCAAATCAGCGAGTAGCTGGTCATAGTGCTCAAAACTTTGCCAGCCCATGGTGTCGCGGCTGCCTCGCTGGCTGTCGGGCTTGGCGACGGCCAACAGATGCCCAATGCCAAACTTTTTTGCGGCTTCTAAAACTCGCGGGGTGTCGTCGATAAAGAGCGTGCGGTTTGGGTCAAAGGCGATGTCTTCCTTCAAAGCTTGCCAAAAGGCGTGTTCTTCCTTCGGCGCACCGTAGTCGTGACTGGAAATTATCATGTCCACTTGTGACTCAAGTTGTAGCACAGGTTCCTTGACCTGCAGCGATTGGCGGTCGGCATTGGTGACGACGATGGTATTTTTCTCGGCCCGAACCAAGGCTGCGAGAAATGCCTGAGCGCCGGGCAAAAACTCGATCAATCCCGTAGCTTGTCGGTGCAGGTGAACCATGTCTAGGCCGGTAAATTCTTGCCAATAGTCAAAGCGATAAAAGTTCATGGTACCGAGAATATTCCGCATGTGTCCGAGCAATTGTTCTCCGGCCTCATGCACAGAAATGCCCCGTTGTTCCGCGTAGGCTTGTGGCAGCAACTCACTCCAGACGCGGTTGTCGTATTTGAGATCCAGCAAGGTGCCGTCCATGTCCAAGAGCACCGTGTCGATTGATTGCCATGAGATCATAAGTCTGCCTGTTTAATTGCAGTGTGGGCCGACGAAGCCGGCAAGCGGCATAAGAAAAGTCGGTAATCGTTGAGCGAAAAACCGGCCGACGCAAAAAATGCAGCCTATACTAATCGCTACTTTCGACCACAGGATTTAATTTTTATGCCCCTGCCCACGATTCACAAAACCGAAGTGTTAGCGCAGAGCCGATTTTTTAAAATTGAGGCCATGCATCTGACCTTCAGTAACGGGGAAAAACGTGTCTACGAGCGCTTGCCGGCAGTGGGTGAACAGGGCGTGATTGTAGTTGCGGTGAACGAACACGATGAATTGCTGTTGATCCGTGAATACGCTGCAGGCTTTCACGAGTTTCAGCTCACGCTGCCAAAGGGAGCGGCGGAAAAAGGCGAGTCCTTAGAACGTGCCGCGGGGAGAGAATTGGCGGAAGAAGTCGGCTTTGGCGCGTCCAACGTGCAGTTTGTCAAGCGCCTGAGCATCGCGCCCGGGCATATGGGCTTTACCATCAATGTTCTAATGGCAACCGATTTATACCCCCATGAACTTCCCGGAGATGAGCCAGAACCACCTGAGCTAGTGCTCTGGCCCCTGTCTAAGATTGACGAACTGCTGGCTCGGGACGACTTTTTCGAAGCGCGTGCGATCGCCGCCTTAACCCTGTGTTTACCCCAGTTACGCCAAAGAGTGGCCGCTGATTAACCCAAGCATTACAAACCGCAACACAAAAGGACAGAAAATGGCCGAGGCACTGCCACAACACTGGATCGAAGCATTGGTATCAATCGTTGAAGACGCAGGGTCCGCGATCCTCGAGGTCTACGATTCGAATTTCGAGGTCCAAACTAAGGGCGACGAGTCGCCGTTAACCCAAGCCGACCTTGCGGCACACCAGGTGATCGTTCGAGGCTTGCAGGCTTTGTCGCCCCAGCTACCCATTATCTCCGAGGAGTCCACGCCGCCCGATTTTGGCGAGCGCAGCAGTTGGCAGCGATATTGGCTGGTAGATCCGCTGGATGGCACGAAGGAATTTGTGAACCGAAACGGCGAATTCACGGTCAACATCGCGTTGATCGATCGCCACCAGCCGGTCTTTGGCATTGTTGGTGTGCCGGTTCAGGGCAAAATCTACATCGGTGACCTGGGGCAGACCGATCCGGCACTGCGCGCCTATGTGATTGAGGACGGGGGACAACGCAATCTTAGTGGGCCGGTGGAAGAAACGCGTCAAGGGCCGCTGCGTGTTGTGGCCAGTCGCAATCATGGTGGTCAGCGCTTGGAAGACTACTTGTCGGAGGTTGAGGCTCGCTTCGAAAACTGCCAGCGAACGCCGGTGGGCAGCTCGTTAAAGCTCTGTGTTTTGGCGGAAGGTGGGGCCGATATTTATCCCCGCCTAGGACCCACCAGCGAATGGGATATTGGCGCGGCGCAGGCAGTGCTAACCGCTGCTGGAGGAGACGTCTATACCCCTGATGGTCAAGTTTTGCAGTACAACACCAAGGACAGTCTTTTGAATCCGGAGTTTTTGGCGGTAGGGGACGCCAGTTACCCGTGGCGGCAGCGTTTGCCGGCTTTTCCCGAGCAAGACGCGTAATTGCGTCGTCGTCTGGAGCCATTTCCGCAAACAGTGGTTAAATCCAGCGCGCTGGATAAGGGCGGAAGGATAGATGCCGCAGAATAGGCCGAGTAAAGATGGTGCTGAGGCGGCCTAAGCCAGACCTAAGCCAGAGATGGTCTCAACCAGCCGAGCTGACATCGCATCAATGCAATCGCCCTGCCGAGCAAAGTGACTGTACAAATGTACAGCTTCGGCTGGTGAGGAGAGCAAGGATACAGAACTTTGCGTTGAAGAAAAGCAGCAGCAAGTGACGAATTTGTTTCAAAGTGTGAAAACCTTTAAATCTCAGTGGGTTAGGCCAGAGAAACAATTGATGAAAAAAAGCAGGGCGAGGCGTTTCACGAAGATATCGAGCCACTGCTAGTCTTGAAAGTTGCACAGAGCATGCCAGCATAGCGGCAGGCGGCGTTGCGAATAGGTCAAGTTGCAAAAAACGGAGGTGGATGCGGTGCAAGCAGGTGTACATGCTGAGCGACAGAGCGCGTTGGAGAGAGTAGCAAGCGTACAAGAACGTCTGGCCGCAAACTCGGAGTGGTCTGAACAGGCCTGTCGTTTACACGAGGACAGTTTTGCCGCCATTGTAGAAGCCAGAGCTGCGCGACTGTTTTTGCCCACCGCCCTTGGTGGTGATGAAGTCAGCCCAATGACCTGCGCCACCTTCTGTGAAGAGGTTGCTGCCGGCGATACTGCCGCAGCGTGGCATATCATGGTCTTCAACGCGCCCAAACTTATGGCAGCTAAATGGCCAGCGGAACTGGTTGAGACGCTTTGGGGAGATGATCCGGATAGACTGGTGGCTGCCAGCGGGCACACCCCGCTCACCGGCAAACGCGTAGCGAACGGGGTGGAGATTTCCGGTACCCAGCGCTTTGTAAGCGGCTGCAACTTCGCCGAATGGATCATGTCGCCCGTGATTATGGATGGTGAAATGCACAACGCGGTGATCCGCCTGCAAGACTGCGAAATACAGAACAACTGGAACACCTTGGGTATGCGAGGGTCAGGCAGTAACGATGTCGTGATTGATCACGTCGTTGTCCCCGCGCTACAGGTCGTTCCACCAGCCCAACCCGATACGCCATTTAACCAATATTATCAGGGCCCGCTTTATCAATGCCCTTCGCGCATCGTTTTTGCGACCTATGTGCCAGTAGCGATCAGCCTAGCGAAGCAGGCTATTGATCAGGTTGCCGCCTTGGTGAAAACGAAAACGCCAGGGGGCGGGGCGGGTAAGCTCACGGAAAAACACATGGCCCAGGGGCACTTTGGCCGAGCGCTGGCCCTGTACCGTTCTTCTCGTCTGATGTTTTACAACGCGCTGGAAACGACATGGCAGCGCGCAGTCGAAGGCAAAGAAGCGACACCAGAGCATCGGGCAGACTTGTATCTGGCGGGAACACACGCAGTGCAAACCGCCGCCGAGGTGGTGCGCTTGATGGGCAACGTCGCCGGCACGACGATGACGGAACAGGGCCATCCGCTGGACCGGATTAACCGGGACATGGAGACGCTTCGACATCATGGCTTCGTTAATGAATCCCGATATGCCAGCGTTGCCCAAGTATTGTGGGGCGCAGAGCTGGATTATCCCGCCATGTTGCGGTGATTCGGGGCAACGTGTGTCAGCGTCTTAAGCACGGGAGACGAGAATGAGTGAGTTGTTGTTTACGCGGCGGATGTTGAGCTTTTCCACACAAAGCCTAGAGAAGCCGGAAAACGATCTGCGCCGCGCCTTGGCGGATAAAGCAGATACTCAGATCTGGGGTATTTGGCATGGATTGTTCGGTGTTGCCGCAAACCAGCTGATTTTAATGACGGCGCATTCAAAACCCGAAGACGACTGGCAAGGTGTTGCAGGCGGTGACGTGGTTTCTGAACAACGGTTGCGGCCCACAGTTCGACCCGAAAGTGCGGCGCCGCTGGATCGTCCTGGCATATACGTATTTCGCGATTTTTGGCTGCCTGCCGCAGCCATCGACGAGGCCGTCGAGCTGTCTTCGGCGGCGTGGCAAACTTTCGAAGGCGCGGACAGTTTCAGCGCTCAGCCGATGGGGCTGTTTGCCCCAGCCCAAGCGACACCGCAGGCCCAAGAGAGTGTGTTGAGTCTCTTAACCTGGTACCCGGATTTTGCGTCGTGGGAAACCTCAAGAGAGCCAGATGCACAGGCGCGTCAGCGCTTCCTAGCCCGTCGAAATTTGACTCGGACCACATCGGCAATCGCAACGAGACTGCGACTGCCGGCATAGCAGTCCGCTTATTGCTCGGCCAACCAGTCGTCGTCCGACCCCTCATTGATGCTGGCAAACAGTGGCGTTGAAATATAGCGCTCGGCGGTGTCCGCCAGCATGGTGACCATGACGCTTCCCGGTTCTGCTTGCTCCGCAATCTTCAGCGAGGCGCTGAGGGTGCCCCCGGCAGAAATGCCGACAAAAATGCCCTCCTCTTGCCCTAGCCGCAGCGCGCAGGCCATAGATTCGTCTTCGTTCACGGGCACGATGTGATCAGCCATACCTTGATCCAAGACCTCGGGTATGAAGTCTGGAGTCCAGCCCTGAATTTTATGGGGTGACCATTCGCCGCCAGACAGCAAAGCCGCCTGCTCCGGCTCTGCGGCAACGATTTGAATATCGGGCCGGGCGGCCTTCAGCGTGCGCCCAGTGCCCGACAGTGTTCCGCCGGTGCCCCATCCGGTCACCCAATAATCCAGTCGCTCCCCGGCAAAGTCCTGCAGAATCTCCGGCCCTGTGGTGCTTGCGTGATAGGCCGGGTTGGCCGGGTTCTGAAACTGCCGCGCCAAAAACCAACCATGCTGTTCGGCCAAAGCCTCGGCCCTCGCCACCATACCGGAACCCCTTTCCGCAGCCGGCGTTAGAATGACCTTGGCACCCAGCGCCCGCATGACTTTACGCCGCTCTATGGAGAAGGTTTCGACCATGGTGGCGACAAAGGGATGGCCTAGCACAGCACAGACCATGGCCAGCGCGATGCCTGTGTTCCCGCTGGTGGCTTCAACGACAGTTTGTCCCGGCTTCAGTGCACCGCTGTCCCGAGCGTCTTTGATAATGGCGTAGGCCAGACGATCCTTCACCGATGCCATGGGGTTGAACGACTCCACCTTTACGTACATATCGACGTGGGCGGGTGCGATGCGGTTAAGTTTAACGATTGGTGTGTTGCCAATCGTTTGCAAAATATTGTCGTACTTCATGGTTTTACTCTTTTCGTCTGTCCTGGGAACTCGGAACTCGATCCGAATATCCAGTGGTTAGAGATTCCGCTGTATTCACTTACCTACTAACACAGCGTCGCGCTTTTCTTGCCCGAACGGATACAGGGATATCGACCTCTTACTATAGCCCAAACCGCAACGCTTGGATTAACAAGCTAATTTCTCCAGCACCCGTTATCAGAGAGTGTCTTCTTACAGCTCCAAAGGCTTGCATTCACGATCAATTGGGGCCGGTGCCACCAGAATTTCAGCGGCGACACGCATATGGACTATTAGTGTCACGGAGCTGGTTTAGCGTGCTCGTGCCCGGCGTGCAGATTTCGCAGATGGGCGAACATCACCAAAATCACGCCGGCAGTGGTGAGGGCGATTTCCAGCCTTTCGCCAAACAGGTGGGTTACACCCAAAAGCATCAGCAAAAGCCCAACCAAACCCAATGTAACCGTCAGAAGGTTGGGTTCTCGCCGATAGCCCCGATACAGCGCAACGCCGCTAATAGGCACCGCGAGTCCAAAAAGAACCCAGTGGGTTTGAGTTTCAGTTGCGTCCAGCCACGCTGAAAGAGACGGCGCCAGCAAAAAGGCCAGCGGCACGGCGAGACAATGAACCAAACACAGTCCCGAGAGCCAAATGGCCGCGCGATCGATGCGCTTGTGGTCGTTACCGGATTCCAACAATGATGGCCCAATCTGAAGGGGCGCTAACGCTAGCTGCTCCGATTCCTGCATGCAACTCAAACAGCTCACGTTTGCGCCCCTTTTCGGTCCAACCCTGTATCTGTCGTGCGTCTGCGTTACAGTGCATCAATGACCAGTCACCCGAAAGAGCAAGCCAAGATCTCGGACCGGCAGCGGTGGGACGAGCGCTATCGGCACGGCGCCTATGCCGATCGCCTCTGGCCCAGCGCCTATCTGCAACAATTGGCCGATGCAGGGGTTGTTAACGGGCCCGGTCGCGCCTTGGACGTGGCGTGTGGTCGCGGGCGCAACAGTTTGTTTTTGGCTGCACGAGGATTTCAAGTTGATGCAGTCGATGTGGCGGCGGTAGCCATTGCCCAAGCAGCCAGCTCGGCGGTTTCTCAGAACTTGCGCATCAACTGGCAATGCCGCGACTTAGATACGACCCAGGCGCTACCGGTAACAGGCGCATATTCACTTATTGTTATGTTTCGCTTTGTGGCACCGAAACTGTTGCCAAGCCTGCTGGATGGACTGACCGCGGGTGGGCTGCTGGTTATAGAAGAACATTTGCAGTGGTCGCAAACAGACACCTTAGTGGGGCCGTCGAGCCAACGCTTTCGAGTCGCCCCCGGCGAAATACACCAGCAGCTGAGTCAGACAGGTGTGGAATTCGACGTTGTCGATCAATACGAAGGTTTAGTGACAGAGGCGACGGACCTTGGCAGCGATGGCACTGCAGCCGTTTCTCGCTTGTGCATTCGGCGCAGAAGTTCGTAACATCCTTGGCCGTCGAGCCGAATTTAGGGGAAGCAAATGCAGAGCATTCCAGTGATCGATTTTAAAGCGTTCGAAGCGGGTGGTCTGGCCGCCATAGACCAAGCCGCGCTAGTCGAAGCGTGTGAAGACCACGGCTTTTTTCTGCTGAGTAATCACGGCTGCGAAAAACAGGTGGAAGGAGTCTTTGCCGCAGCCGAGGAATTTTTCGCCTTGCCCCGTGAGCAGAAGATTGCGGTAAATCGAGACGCAGAAAATCCGTTGGGTTACTACGACCGCGAGCTAACGAAGCAGCGCCGCGATCAGAAAGAGGTTTTCGATTTCAAAGCGGGCGGGCATATCTCTAAAAACCCGTTGCGGCATACGCGGTGGCCGGCACAACCCGCAGCCTTTCGTCCTGCACTGACGGAGTTTTTCTCGGCTTTCACCGATTTGTCTGAGGCGACCATGCGCATGGTGCTTGCCGCCCTTGGACTGCCTGAAGAGGCGGTGGGGAGCACGATGGAGAAAGGATTTGGTGTAGCGCACACCAGTGCTGCCCGACTCAATCATTACCCTGCCCATGATCCCGTACCCCTCAGCGAGCGCGGATCCGTGACCCCCTTGGGCGACATGGCCCTGCATCACCACACTGACCCCGGGGCGATTACGCTACTGCTGCAGGACGACTGTGGCGGTTTGCAGGCGCGCAGCCGCAGTCACGGCTGGATTGATGTGCCGCCCCGCGCAGGCTCGATCGTCGTGAACATCGGCGACATCCTGCAGGTTTGGACAAATGATCGCTGCACCGCCGGGGTGCATCGAGTGGTGCCTATCACCAGTCCAAAAGGGCGCTTTAGTATCCCCTTTTTCTACCAACCAAGGGTGGATGCGGTGGTGGAGCCCTGGTTGGCGGGGCAGGAACCACCTCACTATCGAGCATTTTCGTGGCAGGAGTACATTCGTGGCCGGGTAACCGACAACTACTCGGAAATCGGCGAAGAAGATATCCAGATCGATCGCTACAAGGTGGCTTGAGGGCAGCGGCCTACACTCATCTGCTGTTTGATCAGTAGAAGTCGTACTCCGGCACCGGTGCAAAATACACTGCAGCCGTAACGAGCAAGGCGGCGAGTACCGCAAGGAAAATCGCACGCCAAGCTTGGTGGTTTGTAATAGCTTGCGTTGGCGCATCCATTCTTTTCTTACCGTGAAGCATGGCGTGAATCAGATGCTCATGGCGCCACCATGTGTACCAACTCACGGCGAGCACATGTATGACGACAAGGATTTGGATCATGGTGAAAATACGATGGTGCCAGCCGGCCAGCCAATCGGCGGTGCTGGTCGTGACGACACTGTTGTAGGGACCGGCGTAAAAAATGTCGTCGCTGATAAAGAGACCGGTTGTAGCCTGTAGCCCCACGACGATCACAATGACGAGGCTGGCCCAGCCGCCAAGCGGGTTGTGGCCGGCATATTTAGTGCCGGAGTCTGGTCCAAACACATAATTAATGACGGTTCGGGGGGAGGCGAGAAAAGAGCGATAGCGCGAATGAACAGTGCCGGCAAAACCCCAGCCCAATCGAAATATCACCAACGCCAGAGCACTGTAACCAAAATAGAAGTGTGTCGTTGTCCAGTCGAATCCGGCTTCAGCAGTAATCCACGAACCCGCAAGACAAATGACCAGCGCCCAGTGCCACAAGCGCAGCGGTAAATCCCAAATCAATTGGGGGCGCTGGTCTGATTCCATCGTTGGCCGTTATTTCTTTTGGCGGTAGTTATCGTGGCAACTCTTGCAGGATCCGCCCAGTGCGCCGATGGCCTGCATGGTGGCCCCCCGGCCTTGGGTTGCTGCCACGGCTAAGGCTTCCGCCTTTTCTGCTGTGGTGGCGGCCTTGGCGCTAAAGTCTTCGTAGTTCGCCCAAATCTCTGCTTTCGCCTCGGTTTCTATACCGCTTGCACTCGTATCCAATGCAAAGACATCTGGAAGCATCGGGGCGAGCGTGGCGATCTTGCCGGCGTTGCTCTCAATAACTGCCGCATCAAAAAGTATTTGCCCCTTGGCCATACCGACGATGGGGCCAAAATATTGGGCCATAACCAATAACAGGCCTTGGCGGGCTTCGATGGCTTTTTCGGTGCGCTCGTCTGCCCAAGAGGCGGTACTAAGGCTGAATAACAAAGCGCAAATTGTAGTGGTGCGAATCATTTTGGTTCCCTCGTTCGTTGTATGTTTGCCCGACATCGGCCAAGCGCGCTCTCCAAGCCCTAACGATACCTCGGTCTACAGCATGAGGCGATAGCGAGTGCAGCTGTGGCGGCGTTGTTTGTTCATGCAGTCCCTTGATACCCGAGCCGCCATCGTTGACAGTATGGATCTTCAGACGGCAAAGAGAGCACAGCTATGTCCGCTTCTATGACCATCCATGGTAGTTGCCATTGCGGCGATATCGTTTTTGAGGCCGAAGTGGATCCCAGCCGCGCGGTGATTTGCCATTGCACCGATTGTCAGATGATGTCGGGTGGACCCTATCGCAGTATCGTTTCCGCCAAGGAGCTCACATTTCGCTTGCTTCAGGGTGAACCGAAGCCGTACTTCAAAGTGGGTGATAGCGGTAATCGGCGGGAACTATGCTTTTGCGCAAACTGCGGTTCACATATTTATGCGACATCGGTAGTCGAAGATGTTCCAAAGGGGCAGCGCATGCTAAGTATTCGCACAGGGCTACTACGGGAGGTCGCTCAATTGGTACCACAGGTTCAGGTCTGGTGTCAGTCCAAGGTACCTTGGGCGCAGGACATTGCCGGCCTGCCAGAAATACAAGGACAGTCATGAGCCACCGGCTTAGCTGAGTTTGACGTGACCGTTTTATACAGTTTTCGACGCTGCCCCTACGCCATGCGCGCGCGCATGGCGTTAAAAACCCAGAACATCCGTGTTGAGCTGCGCGAAGTGCTGCTGCGAGACAAACCGTCCAGCCTGTTGACCCTGTCGCCCAAGGGGACTGTTCCGGTGCTGCAAACGGATGAGGGCGAAGTCATCGATGAAAGTTTGGACATCATGAGTTGGGCATTGCCTGAGCAAAGCCCGTGGTTCGCCCTAGGCTCCCGTGAAGAACAAATGACCATGGCCGCAACCTTTGACCGTGACTTCAAACCGCATCTTGATGCTTACAAATACCACCGGCCCGAGGGCGAGTTTTCACAAGCACACCATCGGGGTCTGGCAGCCGCGTGTTTGGATGATTTTGAGCAGCGACTGGGTGAAGGAAAATTTTTGTTGGGGGCGTCCCCACAATTTATTGACTTGGCTGTTATACCGTTTGTCCGTCAATTTGCCTCGGTAGATCGCCAGTGGTTTGATAGCCAGCCGCGACAACGAGTGCGTCAGTGGTTAGATCAATGGCTGGCGGATCCGCTGTTTCTGGGGGTAATGGCCAAGTATCCCCAGTGGCAAGAGGGCACTACTGGAGAGGCTTGGCCCGAATAATTAGAACGCTCAACGCTTATGGAGAGAAAGTATGCAAACTTGGGTTGTGGGGATATTAGGCAGCATCGGTGGCGTCTTGCTGGCCTGTGCCGTTGCATGGGCCGGCGCTGACCAAGGCGTTTTGTATGACGGCCTGTCCGTCTTTGTTTGGTGCGGGGTATTTGCCTTTGGCGTTCAGTGGGTGATTTTTATTCATGCGTGGTTTGCCCAAACCGAACATTTCTTTGATTTGACGGGCAGTCTGACCTACATCGTTCTAGTGCTGTCGGCCTGTTATCTTAGTCAGGCTTTTGATACGCGATCCTTGGTCATTGTCGGCTTGGTGCTGATTTGGGCTTTGCGGCTGGGTCCGTTTTTGTTTTTCCGTATTCAGAAGGCCGGTGAAGATCGCCGATTCCGCAGCATCAAAGTGTCGTTCCCCACATTTTTCATGACCTGGACCCTGCAAGGCGCTTGGGTATTTGTCACCGTCAGCGCTGGACTGGGCGCCATTACCTCCGGTCAAAAGGTTGCGCCAGAATTGGCCTTCTACATTGGTCTTGCCATGTGGATCGCTGGATTTGCTATTGAGGTGATTGCCGACAGACAAAAAACAGCGTTTCGCGCCGATCCTGCCAATGCCGATGCCTTTATCACAACGGGCTTGTGGGCTTGGTCACGGCACCCTAACTATTTTGGCGAGATTTTGCTGTGGGCGGGTATTGCCGTGATTGCGATTCCAACCTTGCAGGGTAACCAAATATATTTATTGCTGTCGCTGATCTGGGTTGTGGTTTTGCTTACCGCCATCAGTGGCGTGCGCATGTTGGAAGGGCGCGGCAACAAGCGCTGGGGTGCCGACCCGGAGTATCAGGCCTATATGAAGAATACGCCGATGCTCATGCTGTGGCCGCCGCGCAAGGGATAGCTCTGCGGCGCTGACCAATACGTGCCTAGCCAATACCCAGCTAGGCACCTCTACCTAAACAGTTGACGCCGTCTTGCTAAAGATTTTGTCCGCCATCAATTGACACGGTTTGGCCGGTAACCCAGTAGGCTCGAGCGGACAGTAAAAAAGCGATGACCTCGCCCACCTCTTCCGGCTCGCCCATGCGTCCAAAGGGAATGCTGGCAAGGGCGCCGTTGTATATCGCCGGTGCATGCTGTTTGGCCTGATCCCAAACGCCGCCGGGAAATTCGATTGAGCCGGGAGCGACACAGTTCACCCGAATATGATCCCCGGCCATGTTTTTGGCGTGGGTTTGAGTCATTTGAATGACAGCGGCTTTTACAGCGCCGTAAGCCGCCGAGCCGGCCGAAGCGCCAATGCCGGAGATGGACGATACGTTGACGATGGCACCCTTGCTTGCTTTCAGCGCTTCTGTGGCCGCCCAAGTGCAGCGCACGACGCCCATGACATCAATGTCCATGCCCGCAGCCCAGCTTGCCTCGTCATCGTTGTTACCAAAACCGCTGGGGTTGTTCACCAAGCCATCAATCCCGCCCAAGGCTTGTTCCGCCGCCGCAATGTAGGTTTTGATTTGCTCGGCGTCGGCAACGTCGCATATTGCGCCGTGAATCTGCGTACCGTGGACGCCCAGACTTGCCATGGCCTTATCCAAACTTTCTTGGGTCCGGCCGCAAATGGAGATGTTGGCGCCTTCGGCGGCACAGGCTGCTGCCGCAGCCAAGCCGATGCCTCGAGTGCCACCGGTAACGATAATGTTTTTGCTTTTAAGGCCTAAATCCATTGGTTGTCCTTTTTGTAGTTTCGCTTTGTGTTGTCGTTGCTGTCACAACTCGCTAGGGCTTTATCGCCAGAGTTGCCATGGCGGTAGGCATATAATCATTTAACGGGGTTATTTGGGTATCCCAATAGTCTTGGTAAAATCCCGCGAGCATAAAACCAGCCTCCAGTTGACCACC